>Ga0256832_1001480_pt1 | contig 15906 bp, 18 predicted proteins | sample 134614metaG_FD_190534 | JGI IMG/M metagenome (GOLD analysis project Ga0256832, IMG submission 190534) | Hydrothermal vent microbial communities from Lau Basin, Pacific Ocean - 134-614 | ecosystem: Environmental > Aquatic > Marine > Hydrothermal vents | place: Pacific Ocean: Lau Basin | collected...
ACAGGATCTTAAGGAACTTTACGACAAAATAAAAAAAGCTATTTATGAGGTAAAAGATGTGGAATAAGATAAAACTTATTCTGTGGCTTGTTATACTGCTTGCTGTTGCCTATTTTGTTTCAATGAATACAACCCCTAAAATATCTGTCAACATACTTCCTACATTCAAAACACCTGAGATACCACTTGCCATAGTCATAATCGTAAGCATAATAATAGGAGCTGTTCTTATACTTCTTTTCACAATTACCGACTGGATCGCTTACAAGATAGACAAAATTAAACTGAGCAGGAACATAAAGCATCTAAAAAACGAACTGGAAAGATGCAGATCCCAGATAAATCAGAAAGAAGATCAGATAAAAAAACTGGAAGAGGAAATTCAGGTACTGAAAAATGAGAAAAACATCACCGTAAAACAGGAGGAAGAGGAAAGTGGGACTTTATGACAGGGACTACATGCGTGATAGGAAAGTTTCTACCGGCAGAAAGCCATCTCCAGATAACACGAAACTTATTATAGCTGTGGTAGTAGCTTTCATTTTAGGATTTATTTTAGGTAAAATTATATAAAAGCTCAGGAGGGAAAAATTGGGAATAGGCAAAAGGGTCAGACTTGAAAGGATTATGAACAGGGATACAGGAAAGACTGTTATCGTTCCTATGGATCACGGTGTAAGCTCTGGACCAATGAAAGGAATAATAAACATAAAAGATACAGTAGAAAAAATAGCAGAAGGAGGGGCAAACGCTATAATACTCCACAAAGGAATAGTTGAGCAGGGACACAGGGGAAAAGGAAAAGATGTTGGTCTTATCATACACATGTCAGCCTCAACAGACCTGTCTATAAGAAAAAATGACAAGGTTCTGGTCTGCTCTGTAGAAGAAGCAATAAAATTAGGAGCTGACGGTGTTTCTATCCATGTAAACATAGGTGCAGAGGACGAAAAACAGATGCTTAAAGATTTCGGGACTGTATCTAAAGCATGTCTTGAATGGCAGATGCCCCTTGTTGCTATGCTTTACTACAGGGGCCCGGAAGTTAAAAATCCGTTTGATCCTGATGCGATAGCCCACATAGCAAGGATTGGTGCAGAGTTAGGTGCTGATATAGTTAAGGTTCCATACACAGGAAATCCTGACACATTCAGAAAGGTTGTTGAGGGTTGTCCTGTTCCTGTTGTGATAGCAGGAGGACCTAAAGTAAGCTCAGATAAAGAACTGCTCCAGATGATATACGATGCTGTTGTTGTTGCCGGCTGTGCAGGGCTGTCAGTGGGAAGAAATATATTCCAGCATGAGAATGTTGCCAAAATAACACATGTCTTATCAAAAATAGTTCATGAAGGAATAACAGTTGAGGAGGCTCTAAACATTCTTGAGCAGTAGTTAAAATGAAGAAGATAATAGTTATCGGCGGAGGGTATGCGGGGCTTTCATTTGCAAAGAGGTTTTCCCATTTCAACTGTGATGCACAGGTTTACCTTATAGACCAGAACCCTTACCAGTACTTACAGCCAGAAGTCTATAAGTTTATAGCAAACAAATGTCTTCTATCAGACATAATAATTGATCTGTCAACAATAGCTGAAGGACTTGGAAAAAAGATATATTTCTACAAAGACAAAATAGTTCAGATAGATACAGACACAAACCGTGTAATAGGGGAAAAGTTTGAGCTTGATTATGATTACCTTGTGATTGCTGCAGGAAGCAGAACATTCTTTCCACCTATAGAAGGGCTGAGAGAGTATGCTTCCGGGGTAAAAACATTAGACAGAAGTCTTGATTTTAAACAGAAGTTTGAAAGGGACATACTAAAAAAGATAAAAGAAGAGGAAAAATGCTACATACAGAGAGAAAATCAGTTTAACATAATAGTTGGGGGGGCTGGTCTTGCAGGGGTTGAAATAGCATCTGAGATGGCATACTACGCAAAGGATTTTTTCAGGAGAATAGGATTTTTGTGCAACGGTCTTAATATAACCCTTATAGAAGCTGCAGAAAGAATACTCCCGGGCATGGATCAGTTTGTTTATCAAACAGCTTTAAAAAGGCTCAAAGATTTAGGCGTTAACATAATAACAGGAAAAAAGATAATAAAGGTTGACAAAGAAAATGTTTATCTTGAAGATAAAAGCTTTGTAAAACAGGACTTTTTCATATGGACAGGGGGAATAATTGCAAGCTCACTTTTGCAGAATATAAAAATCAAAAAAAATAAAAGACAACAGGCGGTAGTTGATAGATTTTTTAGGCCTGAAGGTATAGAAAATATGTTTATAATAGGAGATTGTGCAGAGGTGATAAACCACAAAACAGGTGAGATCCTTCCTCCTATGGCACAGGTTGCAATTCAAACAGGAGAAATAGTGGCAGACCACATCAAAAATCTGATAGAAAACAAACCTCTGAAAGAAAAAAGTCCAATATTCAGAGGCATGGTCTCAGCTTTAGGAGGAAGATACGGAGTTGGTATGATAAGAAACGGAATAAAATTCAAAGGATGTCCCGCATATATGTTTAAAGAAACTGTCTTTGCCCATTACAAACTCCCTTTAAGGATCATCTCCAAAAAAGGATACAGAAAACTCCTCAAAGATCAGTAGTTGACTAAATAGTTGAAAATGAGATACAGTATAGTTAGATTAATAAAAATTATAAAACTACGGAGGAATATAAGATGGAGCCGTGGATACCTTTTATAGTTATGACAATCTTTACAATCATTACCGGAATTCTTGCTTTTGTAGCAGGTGCACTTAAAAGAGGAGAAGAATAATTAGATAATTGGGTTCTTCAGAACAGATAGGGAACTTTTTTTTCTTTGGTTTCCTGTCTTTATTTCTTTTTTTGGGCTATCTTCTTTTTGAGCCTTTTTTAAAAGTTATAATTCTATCAATTCTGATTACTATAATTTTTTACCCCCTTTATATAAAACTTCTAAAAAAGTTAAAAAATAGAATTATTTCTTCTTTGGTAATGACAGCAGTAATACTGCTTTTTATTATAATACCATCAATTTTACTCGTAGCTTTTTTCGTAAATCAAATAATCAGTGTTTATCCTCTTCTGATTGAAAAAATATCAAAGTACAAAGACATAGACATCCTTTTAAAAGAGCTGCCTATAATCTCAAAGATTTATTCAATCATTGAAAATACCCTCCAATCCCTTAATGTCAGGGTAGATATCGGAGATGCTATAAGAGGAATAATAAACGAAGTGGTTTCATTTATTATCCAGCAAGGAAAAAGTATATTTCTTGATGTAACTCTCCTTGTTGCTGGTATAATCTTTATGATCGCTACTATATTTTTTCTTTTTAAAGATGGCGAGGCTCTTTATAACAGACTTTACAGTATAATCCCATTATCAGATAAGGATAAATCCTTTCTCATTTCAAAAAGTTATAGGGCTATTCAAGGCGTTGTTCTTGGATCAGTCCTTACAGCTGTAGCACAGGGAATATTATCTTTTATTGGATACTTTGCTGTAGGTCTTGAGATGAGCTACTTCTGGGCTTTTATCACTTTTGTTGCGGCATTTATTCCTGTTGGGGGAGCATCTTTAGTATGGGTTCCTGTAGCTATTTACATACTCTTAACAAAAGGATTTCTGATAGCTTTCCTTTTTTCACTTTATGGAACATTTGTTATAAGCACAATAGACAATATAATAAAACCTGTTGTTATAGGGGATAAAACAAACATTCATCCGATGATACTCGTTTTTGCAATAATAGGAGGTCTTAACCTCTTTGGCTTTATTGGAATTTTTCTTGCCCCTATAATAATAGTCATGATTGACAACCTTCTTCACCTTTTTAGGGAAAAATATGTAATCAAGGGACGAACAGTTTTATAATCATATAAATGGTGGCTGCCAAGGACACCAGAAATGTCATTAAAAGAAAAAAATTATTAAACCAACCGTTTTTGTAGTTTCCAAGTATGTTCCCATTATTTCCCAAAATTAATAAAACTCCACTGAGAACAGGAAGAAGAATTCCATCAAAAACCTGACTGTAGTAAAGGGCATCAACGGCCGAAACCCCAAAAAAGTCTATAAAATTTCCAACAAGTAGTGAGCCTAAAAAAACCACATAAAAACCTTTTGCATCGCTTACTTTGTAGTCCATTCCCTCCCTCCAGCCGAAAGTATCTGCAACAGCATAGGCTGAAGACCCTGCCAGAACCGGAATTGCAAGAAAACCTGAAACAACAACACCTATGCTAAAAATAAGAAAAGCATAATCACCTGCAACAGGCTTTAATGCAAGGGCTGCATCTTTTATAGTCTGTATCTCCGTATGCCCAAAAATCATAACAGCAGAGGAAACTATGATAGCATAAGCTATAATATTTGAGTAAACCATTCCAACAGCTGTATCAAACTTCATAATCTTAGCTTGAGAAACAGTAGCATGCTCCTCCTTTTCTTCTGATGCCTGCCAGAATATCATATAAGGGGATATAGTTGTCCCTAAAAGTCCCAGTGCAGCAAGAACAAAAGTAAGATCAGGTCGTATGTCAGGGATAAATGTGTTTTTCAGCAGATCAATTAATGAAGGTTTTGACAGAAAAGCAGATAATACATAAACAATAAGCACTAATGTCAGAATAATAAGAACCTTTTTTATAGTTCTATACTGCTTAAATATGACGAGATACCCGATTAAAACGGTGGTAGGAATAAGAAAATATACAGACTTTATTCCTGTTATAATCTCAAGTATTGCTGCTACAGCCTGAAGATCAGCCCCTATGGTTAAGATGTTCGCAGTGGCAAGGCAGAGAACTATGAAATATGTAAGCTTTTTTGAGTAAAAACTGTTTAGAATTTCAGGCAGGCTTTTTCCTGTAACAAGGGCTAATTTTGCAGCTGTATCCTGAACAGCTATCATCATCGGGGTTGAAAGAATCATCAGCCACAGCTGTGAAAATCCGGTTGTGGCACCAACTATCGTGTAAGTCAAAATCCCTGCAGGATCATCCCCTGCCCCACCGGTTATTATGCCAGGTCCCAGTTTTTTAAACCTTTTAAAACCTTTTTTTTCCAAAAACCTCTCCTAAAATCCAAAAGGTGTGGAAAAACCTCCTGTGTCTTCTTCTTTCTTAATGATACCTTTCTGCTTTCCGTAGAACTCTATCTGGAGTATGTCCTGCTCAACAGGTATCTGCTTTGGACAGGAGAAAGTACAGTACTTGCAGTGAACACAGCTTGTTATATGATTTTTTTCTGCTAAAACTATTCTTTCGTCACCTAATGAATCATTCTTGTCCTTCCAGAACCTGAAAACCTTAACAAAATTAATAGGTCCTCCAAAATCCCTGTCAGCCTCAAAAACAGGACATATTGAGTAGCAAATACCGCACAGAATACAGTCAGTTTCCTTATCAAACTGCTTCAGATCATCTGGATATACAGGCTGAAACTCTTTCTTAGGTTCAAACCACCCCTTAACATCTTTTATTTTATACAAAAACTCTTTGTGGTCTGTTACCAGATCCTTTATTACAGTCATATTTGATAGAGGTTCTATTAATATCTCCCCATTAACAAGATTTTCTTTTACCTTTGTTTTACAGGCAAGAACATGCCTTTCTCTGTTTATTTTTACCCCGCATGTTCCGCATATTGATGCCCTGCATTGAACTCTAAAGGAGAGGGTTGGATCAATTCTGTCATGTATCTGCATAAGAACTTCTGCGATAGTTGTTCTGTCCTGAATGTTTACCTCAAATTGATCATACCATTCTGTTTTTCCATCAAACCTTTTTATTTTGACAATAATTCTTCCCATCTTCCACCTTTTAAAAAATTTTTATTAAAAACGGTTAGTATTTAATTATAATATTCATCATACAGGTAATATAACACAGATATTAAATATTAAAACCACAGGAAAAATGGTGGGAAAGATGAAAAAATTTATAATACTTTTACTGCTGTTATTTTCTTTTGGCTCTTACACAAAAGGTCTAAAACCTTACATGTTCTCCCTTGAAGATGAAGACGGTAAAATTGTTAATCTTTCCGAATTGAAGGGAAATGTGGTTTATTTAGTCTTCTGGTCTAAGACTTGTACCACCTGTGAAGAAGAAATGCCTGTAATAAACAGTCTGTATAAAAAATTTAAAAACAAAAATGTGAAATTCTTCGGCATTGTAATTGATGAAAAGGACAAAGGTAAAATAAAAGAGATAAAGAAAAAGTGGGGTTTTGAGTTTCCTGTTCTTATAGGAAACGACACTGTAAAAGATAAATACAGAATAATCGGAACTCCGATAACATACATTTTAAGAAAAAACCTAACCATAGGTAAAATAATCTACGGTACACATTCCAAAAAGAAATTAGAAAAGTACATAAAAAAGTTCTTAGAGGAGAGTTATGATTGAAAGCGTTTCTGTAGGGGCTGCCTTTTTAGCGGGGATAGTGGCTTTTTTGTCGCCCTGTGTTCTTCCAATAATCCCCGGATACATAGCTTACATATCAGGTGTGTCAGCTCAAACGGTCTCCCAATCTGATAAAAGAATTGACTGGAGCATTGTTTATTCTGCTGTGGCTTTTGTTATCGGCTTCTCAATTGTATTTACAGCACTTGGAGCAGCATCAACATTCGTGGGACAGGTACTTCAAGAATACAAATATGTAATTTCAAAAGTTGCAGCAGTTCTTGTGATCCTGCTTGGTGTTCATTTTACAGGGGTATTCCAGTCAGAAAAAGTAAAAATCTGGGTTTACACAATTTTTGGTGTCTCAATAGCTATTTACGGAACTGCCGTTGCTCTGACTGGTAATCCTGTTAATGATCTTCTTGTTCTTCCTGTTATAGGTATAGCACTCCTTTTATTTTATTTCTCCGGTGCTTATAAATTACTGTACAGACAAAGAACAACAGAATTAAAGAAAAAACCGCCGGGAATTATCGGTGCATTCATCGTCGGAATTGCTTTTGCGTTTGGCTGGACACCCTGCATCGGACCTGTCTTAGGTGCTATTTTGCTGTATGCATCACAGCAGGAAACTGTAATGCAGGGGATAATACTTCTTTTTGCATTTTCAATGGGACTTGGAATACCATTTATAATAACGGCAATGGCGATAAACCAGTTTTTCAAATTTTTCAACTTTATGAGGAGATACTTTCTATTCATTGAGATTGCAGGAGGAATACTCCTTATATTTGTTGGAATTCTACTTCTTACAGGAAGCCTTGAAAAGCTGTCAGCATTACTAACTTTTTAAAATAAATGGATTAAAGGCTTTTGACGCCACAATAACCCTATCTCCTACAGAAAGATCCTGTATCTCTTCCGGATCTGCAACAACTTTTATTATGTTATTTCCAACAAGCACAGATACTATATAAACAACATCTTCTTTTTTTATCTGGAGTATCTCACCAGAAAACTTTACCTTCCCACTTAACCTCTCCTGAACAAATATCTGATCAGGTTTTCCTTCTTTTATAACCTTTCCATTATCTATAACAAAAACCCTATCAGACAACCTAAAAATTTCGGAAAAATCATGGCTTATAAGGAATGTTGTTAGAGAAAATGCGTGGTGTATCTGAAGAAGTTCCTCTTGAAGTTTTCTTCTCATATCAATATCAAGGGCTGAAAGGGGTTCATCAAGAAGAAGTATATCCGGTTTTCTCGCTACAGCTCTTGCTAAAGCTACCCTCTGTTTCTGTCCTCCAGAAAGGCTTTGAGGTTTTCTGTTTTTCAGTTCTGTTAGCTCTGTTAGCATCAGTAATTTTTCAAGCAGTTCCTCATCTTTTCTTTCCATACCGTAGAGTATGTTTTCTTCTACAGTCATATTTGGAAAAAGGGCATATTCCTGAAAAACAACTCCAACATTTCTTTTTTGAGGAGGAAGGTTTATGCCTCTGTTGCTGTCGTACCATACTTTACCATTCACTTCTATAAAACCATCATCAGGATTTAAAAGACCTGCTATCATTCTAATTAATGTAGTTTTACCTGCTCCTGACCTTCCAAATATTGTTATAAAATTTCCCTCCTCAGCCGTCAGATCAACATCAAGTATAAAATCACCCCTGTATCCTTTAAGCCTTTTTTTCAGCTTTACCCTCATAAATTCTCAGCCTTTATAAATTTTTTGTTTAAGGTATAAACGAAAATTAAAATGCTGAAAGTTATAACAAAAAGAATCAAAGCATAAAGATTAGCCTTGTTATAATTAAGGGATTCAACCTCTTCATAAATAGCTATAGAGGCTACCTTCGTTTCTCCCGGTATTGATCCACCTATCATTAGAACAACCCCAAACTCACCTATTGTGTGGGCAAAAGTAAGAACAATACCTGTCAAAATAGACTGTTTCATATTAGGCAGTATAACCTTCCACAATGTTTGAAGTTTGCCTTTTCCCAGCGTATAGGAGGCTTCAATTATTGATCTGTTTACCAAGCTGAAACCTGACTGGAGTGGATGAACCATAAATGGAAGGCTATATATTATTGATCCTAATAGAATACCTCCAAATGTAAAAACAAGACGGATACCTGCTGTATCTTCCAGAAATTTTCCAACAAAACTGTCAGGACTGAAAAAAACTATAAGATAAAAACCTAAAACTGTAGGCGGGAGAACAAGGGGAAGACTTACAATTGTTTCAACAACAGATTTCAATTTGAAATTATAAAATGCAAGTAGATAAGCAACAGGAAGTCCTACAAAAAATAGGATAACAGTGGTTAATGTAGCAAGTTTAAGCGTTAAGAGAAGTGTTTGAATAAAATCAGTCCCCATCAGGTATCTCCATAAGACTTACCTCATTTGTTTTAACAAAAGCAAGTACAGTATCACCTTTTTTTATCTCCATCCTTTCGGCTGATCTGGTTGTTATTACAGATTTTATGAGATTGTTATTACATCTTAAAACAAGTCTTGTTAATACTTTTCCTTTCTGTATTTCCTCAACAACACATTTAAATCTGTTCCTAAGGCTTATCATACCTGAAAGTTCTTTTCCGATAGAAACCTCAGTTTCCTTGAACAGAACATATATATTATTGTTTATTTTCAAATACTCTGCAGTTTCTGGGGTTTCAACAACCACAGCACATATATTTCCAATATCTGTCCTAACTTCAACAAGAGAGATACTTTCTGAACTTTCAATACTGGTTATTTTTCCTTTTAACCTGTTCATAAATTCTATATCCGTACTTTTTTAATATTTTTTGTGCCTTTTCAGAAAATAAAAATTTTAAAAATTTTTCTGCATAGGGATTTTTCCTAATTATAACAACTCCCTGTTTTATAGGATTGTACAGTCTTTTATCTACTTCCACCCACACGCCTTTATTTTTCAGTCTTGGGGAAAGAACAACAGACTTAGAGGTAAAACCAGCATCAACAAGCTTTTTATAGATGTACTGTGTCGATTGCATAACACTTTCCCCATATACAAGTTTGTTCCTTACCTGCCTGTATAAACCTGAATTCTTTAAAGCCCTTATAGCTTCCAGCCCGTAAGGAGCATTTTTAGGATTTGGAATAGATATTTTTTTTATATATCTTTCTTTAAGAATACTTATACCTTTTTCTTTCAGGGGAATATTTTTCATACTCCACAGAACTAAAATCCCTTCAGCATAAACAACAGGTTTCTTAGCTGTTAAACCTTTGTTATAAAGATAATCAGGATATTTCATGTTAGCTGATAGAAAAATATCATAAGGAGCTCCCCTTTCAATCTGTGCAGTTAATTTACCGGATGACGAAACCACTGTTATGATGTCTATCCTATAAATCTTTTTAAACTCTTCAACGATTTCTTTAAGAGGATATTGAATATTTGCTGATGCGGCTATCTTTAAAGGCTGTCCATAAGAAAAGACAAACATCAGAAGAACAAAGAATATGTATACCATTTGGCAACCTCCATCGTTATAGTTTATATGATATAACGATTTCGGTCAAGAAAAAACATAAAGATATACTTATTTTCTTTTATTTATGATTGAGACTTAATAATAATTAAAATTAAATAAAAGCAATAAGTCATTGAAAATTAATAAATTTCAAGTTAAATAATAATAATTACTATTGAATATGCTATTTTTTTTACAATATTAGTAGTATTATGGTTAGTATCGGAAATTATACATCACTTAATCAAATTTAAAATATGGGGGCGATATATGAAAGCCATTCAGAAATTAATGGATGTTTTATTTTCCTTAAAAACTACAATCATTTTACTTGTCATATTTGGAGCTGTAATCGGAGCTGCAACGTTTATAGAAAATGATTTCGGCAGGGAGACCTCCTATGCTCTTGTATATGGCTCTAAATGGTTTGAAGTTCTGTTAACCCTGCTAACAGTTAACCTCACAGGTAATATTTTTAGATACAGAATGTGGCAGCCAAAAAAATTACCCCTATTTATTTTCCATCTCTCTTTTATCGTTATATTTGTTGGTGCAGCAATAACCAGATATTTTGGTTATGAAGGCACAATGCATATAAGAGAGAAACAGGAGCAAAACAAGATATTCTCAAGAGATCCCTTTCTCCAGATAACAGCAAAAAAAGGTGAAAATGAGTTTCATTATGAAAAACCCCTTCTTTTATCTGCTGTTCCTGTCTTTAATGTGAATAATTTTGAAGAAAAATTAGATATAGATGGAAAAACCCTGACGGTAAGATATAAAAATTTTATAAAAGGTGTTTCAACGCAGGTAAAAGAAGATCCTGAAGGAGAACCTATTATTACACTCCGTGCATCTGCAGGAATGGATAGTGTGGATCTTACAATGAAGGAAGGATCATTTGAGGATTTTGGAAGTTTTGCATTTATATTTTCCGATCCTGATAAATTTAAACAGCGGCTTGACGGTAAAGATTTTGTATTCTTTTTTGTAAAAGATGGTAAATTTTATCTTCTTTCAAACCTGCCTGTAAACTGGATGAAAATGTCAGACAGGTCTCAAGGAGTTATAAAAGCTGGTAACAGATACCCCTTAGAAGGTGGAACTCTTTACTCTGTAGCAGGATTAAACTTCGTAATGAAACAGGCTGTACTCAAAGGAAAAGAAGTTGTTGTTCCACTCCCAAGAACAAAAGATGTTTATAAAAACTCTTCTGTACTTTCTGCTCTCTTTGTAGAGGTTGAGTACAATGGAGATAAAAAAGAGGTAGCCCTCTTAGGAAGAGGAGGTGGAGCTCCCGGAATTCCAAAAAAACTTAAAATTAAGGATATTGATCTTGAGCTTGAATGGGGAGCAAAAGTAATAAACTTACCTTTCAGTCTTTACCTTGAAGATTTTGTTATGAGAAAGTATCCCGGTTCAAACAAACCTTCATCTTATGAAAGTCATGTTATCCTTATAGACAAAAGGAAAAATCTAAAAATGCCTTACAACATACATATGAACCATCCCCTCGTTTACGGTGGATACAAATTCTTTCAGTCTTCTTACGATCCTGATGAATTAGGTACAATACTTTCTGTTAATCATGATCCAGGGGTGATACCAACATACATTGGGTACGGTCTATTGATGGTCGGTTTACTTCTGAACCTTCTTAATCCTTTCAGCAGATTTGGGAGGACTTTAAAAATGCTAAACAAAGATACACAAAAAATAGTTCTTATAATGATTGCTCTTCTTGGGTTTTCTTATAGCTCTATCGCATATCCCGGAATGGAAAAAGAAAAATCTAAACAGGTTGTTCCCCCGAAACCCAGTATGGAAGAAGTAATCCAGACAGTAAAAAAGATAGATAGAACACATGCTGAAAAATTTGCAACGCTTGCAGTACAGGGAGGCGACGGCAGAATAGAACCTGTAGACACCCTCGCTATTGAAGTGGTTAACAAAGTGCATGGTGGACCCTCTGTCTTAGGACTTACCCATAATCAGGTCTTACTTGGAATGTTTCTTATGCCCGGACCTTGGCAGTACATAAAAATGATAAAAGTTAAACATCCTGCTATAAAGAAAATGCTTGGAATACCGATGGATGAAAAATATTTTGCATTTATAGATGCTTACGACGAAAAAGGTATGTATAAGCTTGCACAGGCTGTTGAAACAGCAAGAAGAAAAGATCCTTCCCAGAGAAATCAGTTTGACAAGGAAATACTAAAAATAGATGAAAAACTGTATATATGCTATCTTGCTTTTACAGGAGAGATACTCAGAATATTTCCTAAAGAAAATGATCCAAACAACACATGGTATGGTCCCAGAGATGCCTTAAAAACATTTCCTGAAAGACAGAGGGAAGAAGTCGCAACCATCCTGTCAAAATACATTCATGGTGTACAAAAAGGTCTGAAGGAAGGAAACTGGAAAGCAGCAAATATAGCGATAGAAGACATTAAGGACTTTCAAAAAAGATACGGATACAAAGTTCTTCCTTCTGAAACAAGACTTAAAGCTGAAATTTTGTATAATAAACTTCTCGTTTTTGAAAGGCTTACACCTTTTTATTTTCTTATAGGTTTGCTTTCTATTATTCTGATCTTCATAAAGATATTCAAACCTAATTCTAATGTTGATAAATTTGGAAAAATCATTGTTATCCTTTTAATGGTCGCATTTTTAATACACACAGCAGGTCTTGGTCTTAGATGGTATGTTGCAGGACATGCTCCATGGACTGATGCATACGAGTCAATGCTGTTTATATCATGGGCTGTTGCACTTGCAGGTATTGTTTTCGCCAGAAAATCATTATTTGTTCTTGCCTCTGTTGGAATATTCGCAGGTGTATTTTTATTTGCTGCCCATCTTGGCTGGCTTGATCCTCAAATTACAACAATAGTTCCTGTCTTGAAATCGTACTGGCTTTTAATCCATGTTTCTGTACTGACGGCAAGTTATGGATTTTTAGGTCTTGCAGCAATATTAGGTTTATTATCACTCATATTCTTTGCCTTGAAGTACGAAAAACTGCTGGGTAAAGAGAGAGTTCTAAATCTTGAGGCTGGAATAAAAGAATCTACAAAAATATCAGAACTTTCACTTATTATCGGATTATCCCTTATTATCTCAGGGAACTTCCTTGGAGCTATATGGGCAAATGAATCTTGGGGAAGATACTGGGGATGGGATCCGAAAGAGACATGGACTGCCGTTTCTATCGCCGTTTATGCAGCCATAGTTCATCTGAAATACGTACCAAAATGGTACTCATACTACAAAATGGCTGTTTTCTCTGTATTAGGTTATTTCGCCATACTGATGACATATTTTGGGGTTAACTACTATCTGTCAGGACTTCATTCTTACGCTGCAGGTGATCCTGTTCCAATACCTACATGGGTTTACTGGGCTGTTGGATTTCTGGCTGTTCTTATAATCGCAGCCTACAGAAACAGAAAAATGACAGCAACCTAACCTCAAGTTTTGAAAATAATATATAAAAACATATAAAAGGTATTGACATATTTATTATTTTAATTTAGATTAAAAGTAGGGTGAGGGAGTGGATTTTTAATAAGGGTTTTCATTAAAGTTTGGGGGTAGAGTTATGAAAAAAGGACTGGTAGCGGCAGCTGTGTTAGGATTGGTAAGTTTAGGACTTGCTGCCACAGAGGATATAAGAGGCACGCCTCATAACCTTGCCAATTATAGTAATCCAGATCAGGGTGGTACTAATCAGGTATGTGTGTTCTGTCACACCCCACACGGTTCAAACAGTGATTTTGTAGGTGCTCCACTGTGGAACAAACCTATAGATCCTAATATCACATTTCAGGTTTACGGTGGTGGTCAGACAACAGGAGGAACACAAGTTGATCAACCAGGGGACACATCAAGAGCCTGCCTTTCCTGTCATGATGGTGTTAGCGGGGTTAATGTTGTGATAAACGCTCCTGGATCAGGCAATTATGATCCTAATGGAATATACCTTGATTATAGGGGATCAACCCAGCCGTGGAGAATGCCATTCCCATTTGCGGTAGGTAAAAACGGAGCAGGTGGTAATTACGATCTGAGAGATGACCATCCTGTTGGGGTAGTTTATAGAGGTGATGAAACCAATCCACCGGCAAGTTTAAAACCAACAAACACCCAGATAACTGGCTGGAATATAGCTGGTGATAAAGATGGTAATCCGGGACCAACAATAGGTGATCTTCTCAGAAATGGGAAGGTTGAATGTGTTAGCTGCCATAACCCACACCTGAATGCTCCCAGATTCTTAAGGTCAGGAGACGGAAACGCAAATAGCAGCGTTTGTAGAGCATGCCATGATAAATAAAAAAAGCCCCTTTTACGGGGCTTTCATTAATGTTTTAACATATACTCAATGAGAGCTTTTAGTTCCTCATCACTCATAGCTTTAAATTTGCCCATCTGAGTTTTCATCATATCAAATCTGTCTGGCCATACAATCGGATCAGCCTGCCCTTTAAAAAATTGCTCAAGCTGTTTAGGGTTGTTTTTATAAAACTCTGCTATGGTTTTTAAGGAAGGTCCTATAGCATCTTTAGTTTCTTTGTGGCATATTGGACAGGAATTTTTTTCAAAAATCTTTTTTCCATCTACCGCAGCAAAAGATCCAATATTAAGTCCTATTACAACTAATCCTGCCACTAACAACCTTTTCATCTCTTACCCTCCTGATCCTTTTTTTCTTCAAGAACTTTTATTTTAGAGATAATCCATCTATTTTTATTTCTTATAAGGTTGTATTCTACCTTGTAGAATATGTCTGTTTCTGGTACAACTATTTTGTTTATTCTCCTATCAAAATATTTGTATTTCCAGTTTTCTTCTGTTATAGCTTTTGCTTTCTCACCATTTATTTTTATATCCAGGAATTTCAGTTTTAGTATTTTTGAATCCATGAAAAGCCCGTTTTCATGCCAGGATTGTATCCAGATATAAAGTTTCCGTGCGACATTTTCTGTTGTGACGTCTTCCATCATCTTTACAAATGTTCTCAGATCTCTGTGTCTATCCGTTTTTGATTCCTGTATAACGATGTTATTGTATATCTTTATCACCTTTTTAATCCTTTCCACATCTTTTCCAGCATAGGAAAAACTAAAAAAACCATATACAAAAGCCAGAACTAATAGAACCTTATGGATAACTGTCATAACCACCCCAATTTGTGCTGTGGCATCCACAACCACCGAGCGGGTTTGTATCACTTTGATATGCTCTATTTTTTCTCTGTGGACGGGTTGTTGCAGTTGGATCTACCTTAAAACCATCCAACCTTAAACTATTATTATTATAGTCATAAGGTGCAGGCATGTCTGTATAACCTATCAGCCTTGAAACAGGCGATCCATGTGGTATAGCCACATGACACTCTACACAGGCCATACCGGCAAACATCGGCCTATTTCCTTTAAATTGATGAACTGTAGCCTGAGTTAGATCATGACAGTTCGCACAGAAAAGACCGGTCATCCCTCCATTAAATATATCCCCTACAGTATAAAGTTCATTATTATCTTTAGTTGGCCAGTTTGTATTAGGACCTTTTAGCATGAATTTTGCGTTAGAGCCGTGAGGTCCCCTTGGATCACTTACATTTTCAGCCTCAGCACCATGGCAGTCTGAACAGTACATTGTCTGATTACCAACATTGCTCTTCCATGGATCAAGCAGCTGAATATCTTCAAGAGGATCTGCATACCTTCCTACCGACTGATTTCTACCTGATAAGTTAAGCATATCATTTGTTGTCATAATAACAGGGTGGGCTGATCTGTTGTACGGGTTAAACTCACAGGATTGATCTGTTAATTTTATGCCAGACTGGTCAGATGTAAATGTGGAGATACAGTCTGCAGTTGTCTGTCCAAGTGCCCATCCTGAATGGCATTTCATACATATCTGATATTCTTTTTCTGCCTCAACCAACGTATCGTAACCGGAAGGTTGTGTCC
>Ga0256832_1001481_pt1 | contig 15905 bp, 9 predicted proteins | sample 134614metaG_FD_190534 | JGI IMG/M metagenome (GOLD analysis project Ga0256832, IMG submission 190534) | Hydrothermal vent microbial communities from Lau Basin, Pacific Ocean - 134-614 | ecosystem: Environmental > Aquatic > Marine > Hydrothermal vents | place: Pacific Ocean: Lau Basin | collected...
GCCTGGCGTCAGCAAGGCAAAACGACGAGGAATCTTTTCAAGGATTGGACAATAGGAACGTAATATTCCACCCCGGATGAAATATCCGTGTAGAGATTCCTCGTCGCCGCTACGCGGCTCTGTCGGAATGACACATTGCCTTCAATGATTACAATAGGATAGGTCAAATCGAAAATCGATAAATCATCTGTTCGGTGTTCGATATTCAAGCGCGATTTATCGCGCGCCAAAAAGCGCCAGGGATGGGAGCGGTATGAGCCGAAACGGCACCGTAGCCCTGCCGCGGCGGGGTGACTGACAGCGGGAAGCCGCACCGCCGCGTATGCAGGGCAAGTGTGGCGTGAGGCGAATTTAAGCGGACAGCCCGGTGGCTGCCACGTGAACGCCGGCGGGTGCGAAAGCGCTCCGTCGTCTTGAAGCAACCGCCGAGGCGTGAACGTGAGCAGCCAGGCGCCCTAAAAAAATCAATTATCGAAACGCAGTTCCCGGATGCCCGACTCGATAAGCTTATAGCTTTTGGCCAACACTATTAAATGGTCGTCCTCATCCACCGGGCGGTTGCGTTCCTTCGGGTCGATAGGGTTGACAATCACGTCGCGGGTGAGTCCGTCCTCGTGTTTTTGAAGCAAATGCCGGATGATTTGGCGGTCGATGATAATATTGCCATTCATGTCGTGGAAAATAATATGGATACCCACCAGTAAAATGCCTACACGGCGCAAAGCCACATTCAGTTCGTCGAAGGTTTTGCCGCGGAGTTTGGCAAATTGTTCCTGCGACAGGTCGATTTTGTAAAATTCGTTGTATTCGTTGTAGTTGACAATCTCATCGATAACACGCGAAATGCCGTGGTTGAACACCGATTGTTTGATAATGGCCCGGCGGTAGTTTCCCGAAATCATAATTTCGTTTACTTCGGCATCGATCAGACTTTCACGGAACTGCGGGTCGTTGATTTCGGCTATCATATAGATGCTGTCGGCAGTGGGTTGCACGTCATAGCGTTTGTAAGCGGTTTCGTTGGATTTTCCGATCCTGAAAAAATCCTTGGCCTTCTGTTTCAAGGTTTCCACCACCCGGGTGTTGTAAAGATTACCTTGGTTTTTCTTTGTTTTGGTAAAACGCGAAATGGCAAGGGCACGCATCACGGTTCGTTCGTCGGCATGGGTGGAATTGTCGTCGGCCAACAGGATTACCGTATCGGCCAAGTGGGTATTGGCCATTTCAAGGGCATGAAAATCCAAGGCATCGCCTGTAATCAGGTCGATGCGCTTTATATCGTGTAGGTATCGGATTTTGGCGAAATTATCGCGCACGTATTGGGTGTCGGGAACCACGGCCACGATTTGGAGTTTGCGTCGAATATATTTTTTGGCATCTTCCATTAAGTCCAAAATGAGCTTTTCGGCCGAACTGTTCCAACCGAAAATAATTACGTGATTAGTGAATTTACTTTCCATAAGTCCTTTTTTTCGTTTTTTGTTGATTCGAATGGCCACCAGTTCGGCCGTGCCGATAAGGATAGTGCCAATCCAAAAATTCATGGAATTCAAGGCCAGCATCACTTTACCGGCCATTGAGTAGGGGAAAATACCATCGCTGTTTCCCGTGGCGGTGGTAATCACGATCCACGAATACAAATCGTTTCGTGTTAGGTTGAGCAATGGGCTCATTTTGCCCGTGTCGTTATAAAAGAGCTTTTCGTAGTATCTTAATAACTCCACACTTACCACAAAAATGATGAACAAAGCCAATAAGCCGAAGGCAAAATGTTTATACCGTTGCCAATAGTAAAACAAAGAATTTTCGGAGAGTATAATTTTGGAGCGGAAAAACCGTAAATATAAGAGGATAACCAGAACAATGAATAAGGGAATTAAAATCAAAGACAAAGAAAATCTTCGACCGGGTAAAATACGAAGAAACGGTTTTGAAAGTGGGATTCGGCGCAATTTTCTGAGCTCCGATTCCGGGTGTGAGGTAAACTGCCGGATGGAGCGGGCAATAATCCGGCCGAAATTTTCGTCATTGGTACTATCGGTTGCGTTGGCGGTTAAAGCGGTTATCAATTTGTCCGAATTGTCGAGTTTTTCCAAACTCCGTTTGTTGGCCACCAAAAAACTCCAAGTGCCCACGTTGTATTGTCCCGGTTTTTTCCGGCTGACAAAAAGATTGTTGATACGGTTTTGAATCAAATGTGCGGCATGTTCGGAAAGATACATTTTTTGCACGCCGGGCAATGATTCCAATTCCCCGACCGGCAGCGAAAAACTCACTACGGCATCTATATTTCCGTGTTTCAGGGAATCGTGAAGCTGGGTATAGTTGCCCGTAACAAGTTCCATTTTTGAAAGATCGATGTTGAGAAATTTTAAAATGGTGGAAAAAATTTGATACGAATAACCCGATTTGGAAGTCAGGCCCACTTTCCATTTCCCGTTTTTGTTCAGTGTTGTGATATGCTCCAAAGGCAAAGGTCTGCGCCCCTTGAAGTAAACTTGCAATTCTTCCCTGTACAACGGGACGACCACCGAAAGGTTTTTGGCGCCTTTCTCACGGTCGTAGATGCTGTTAATTAGCACATTGCGTTGTATCAATCCGAAATCCAAGGCCCGTTTGCGGAGCAAACGAATGTTTTCGTTGGAACCGTCGGTTTCGATAAATACGAATTTTTTCCCGGGAAATGCTTTGTTGTAGGCCCGTGCAATATAAGCGCCGGCCTTGTAATAATTACCTCGACGTTTGCCAGTGCCTATCACAAACAAAGTCGTGTCCTGCATATACCCCTCAAAGATACCCGATAGGAAAACCCATAAAAACCAAAAGAATTTTAAGCGTAACAATATTTCTTTAATCCTATATGTTTTTCATTGCTAATATACAAAAAAATTACAAAAATATTGTTGGGCTTAATATTTTAATTTTCATCGGTTTCGTGGCAAAATTCATCAATAATGAGTATTTATCACAAAAAAAACCGGCCCGTAAAGGCCGGTGATTAATTTTGATTGCCGGATATTTCATCCAGCGGCATAGATAATCATGTCAATCAGTTTGGACGCATAGCCGTATTCGTTGTCGTACCAGGAAATGATTTTGAAAAAGGTATCGTTGAGCGCAATACCCGCTTTTACGTCCACGCTCGACGTGTGCGTTTCGCTTACAAAGTCTTGGGAAACAACTTCGTCGTCCACCACTTGCAGCACACCTTTCATTTCACTTGCGGCATATTGCCGGAATGCTTCGATGATTTCATCGTAGCTTGTGGGTGTGTTCAATTTTACGGTCAAATCCACGACCGAAACATCGGCGGTGGGTACACGGAACGACATGCCTGTCAGTTTGCCGTCCAGGTCGGGAATAACTTTACCTACGGCCTTGGCGGCACCTGTGGTAGTGGGGATAATATTCAGTATCGACGAACGTCCGCGTCGCCGCTTACTAGCCGGCGCATCGATGGGTTTTTGGGTGGAAGTGGCCGCATGAATGGTGGTCATCAGCCCTTCGGCAATACCGAAACGGTCGTTTAGTACTTTGGCAATAGGTGCCAGGCAATTGGTGGTGCAGGAAGCGTTGGAAAACACCTTGATGTTTTCTTTTAACTCGTGATGATTAACGCCATAGACGAACATGGGCGCATCCTTGGACGGAGCCGAAATAATCACGCGTTTGGCACCGGCTTTCAGGTGTTTGGCGGCCTTGTCCTTGTCGGTAAAAAAGCCGGTGGATTCAATGACAAAATCCACATCCAAAGCACCCCAATTGATGTTCTCCGGGTCGCGTTCGGCGGTGATACGGATAGGGTTTCCGTTGACAATCAGCGTATTTCCTTCTACTTCCACCGTGCCTTGGAACTTGCCGTGCACCGAATCGTATTTGAGCAGGTAGGCCAAATAATCCGCATCCAGCAGGTCGTTGATGGCCACCACTTGCACTTCGGGACGCGTTTGTGCATAACGGAATGCCAAACGTCCGATACGTCCGAATCCATTGATACCGATTTTGATAGGTTTCATAGTCAAAAATGTTTTTTCTCAGGTTGTTAATATGGGAATAATTCTAATCAGTTCTTTGCTTACGCCTTTTTGTTCGGTTATGGCTTCTTCGAGCGGATAAACGATAACATTGTTGTTCCGGAAGCCGGTTACCACATTTCTTTTACCGTCGAGCAAGGCCTCCACGGCCGCAACACCAAGACGACTTCCCAGTACGCGATCGAAAACCGAAGGGCATCCGCCCCGTTGAATGTGTCCGATAATAACCACGCGGGCTTCGTAGTCGTGCAGGTTTTGTTCCACATAGCGGGCCAGTTCAAAAACGTTTTTACCGGATTTTTCGCCTTCGGCTACCACTACGATGCTACTGGTTTTTCCGCTGCGTTTGCTGCGTTTGAGCGCTTGCAGCAAGGAATCCACACCCCGGTCTTTTTCGGGAATCAAAATGTCTTCGGCACCGCCGGCAATACCGCTATATGCCGCCAAAAAACCGGCATCCCGCCCCATGACTTCGATAAAAAACAAGCGGTTGTGTGAACTGGCAGTATCGCGGATTTTGTCGATGGCTTCCATGGCCGTGTTGGCCGCCGTGTCGAAGCCGATGGTATAATCCGTTCCGCTTATGTCGTTGTCGATGGTGGCCGGAATACCAACAACCGGAAAATCGAATTCCTCGGCAAAAATTTTCATACCGCGAAACGAACCGTCTCCTCCGATAACCACCAGGGCATCGATGTTGTTTTTAATCAAATTTTCATAGGCCTTTTTACGCCCTTCCACCGTACGGAATTCTTCCGAACGAGCGGTTTTCAATATGGTTCCTCCGCGGTTGATAATATTGCTAACCTTACGTGCCGAAAAACGTTCCACATCACCTTCGATAAGCCCTTCATAACCGCGAAAAATACCGAAAATCTCTTTGTTGTAGTAAACACTGGCACGTACCACTGCACGGATGGCCGGATTCATACCCGGCGCATCACCTCCCGATGTCATTACGGCAATGTTTTGTATTCCTTTACTCATAAATGCTTTTTATTATTACAAGATTGTAAAGGTACTAAAAATCATAACGTTTAAAGGCCTCCATGGCCTCGTATTCGGCCAATCCCAATTTATTGTATTGAATGGCCAAGTCCTTGTTTCGTTGTTCGGCACGCATCCAAAATTCGCGCACATCGTCGCCACGGTACATGACCAAATCTTTCTGGGATTGATGGTAGAAAATGGCATGCCGTTTTTTGAGTACTTGGTCGGGACTCATGGGTACGGCCATATCGATTTCGTGTACTTCAAACTCATCCCATGCCCCGCGATATAGCCATACACGCAGGTCTTTGGCATAATCACGTTCCTTAATAATTTCAAGGGCGCGCATCAATGTTTCGTAGGACAATTGATGTGTGCCGTGCGGGTCGGCCAGGTCGCCGGCGGCAAATATTTGATGCGGTTTCACCAGGTCGATGATGTTTTCCATAATACGAATATCGGCTTCGCTGATATGTCGCTTATGAATTTCGGGCGCATCGTAGAAGGGCAAATCCAAAAAGTGGATATTCTTTACCTTAACACCCAAAAAGCGCAAAGCGGCAATGGCTTCGGCACGGCGAATACTGGCTTTGAGTTTTTTGAGCAAATCCGTATCCGAAACACGATTTTCCTGTTGTAATTCGGCCATCAAACGGTTGATTTCCTCGTTGCTAAAACCCAAAAAGTTATTTACTTCCAAATATTTCAAGGCCTCTTCGTCCGATACGGCACTGTAACCGGCCACCTGATAGGCCACATGCACTTCGTGTCCCTGTTCCACAAGCCGATCCAAGGTGCCGCCCATGGAAATCACATCATCGTCGGGATGCGGACTGAACACTAAAACACGTTTCGGATAGGGTTGCGCACGTTCGGGACGATTTGTATCATCGGCATTGGGCTTACCTCCGGGCCAACCGGTAATGGTGTGTTGCACCAAGTTAAAAACATCGATGTTCAAATCATAGGCCGACCCGTAGTGGGCAATTAGTCCTGAAAGTGAATGCTGGTTGTATTCGCTGTCGGTGAGTTTAAGAATAGGCAAATCGGTTTTTTCGCTGAGCCAAATTACGGCCTTTTTGGTCATTTTGGGTGTCCAATCCACTTCCTTCACCAGCCAAGGTGTGTCAATGCGTGTCAGTTTGGATGCCGCTTCGGTGTCCAATACAAAAGTAACATGCGGATGTTTTTGCAGGTAAGTCGCCGGAATCTCGGCCGTAATATCGCCTTCAACGGTTTTTTTGATAATGTCGGCTTTTTTCTTGGACCAGGCCAAAAGCACAATGCGCTTGGCCTCCATAATGGTGGCAATGCCCATGGTAATGGCTTTGCGTGGCACATTGTTGAGTCCGTGAAAAGCGGGCGCAGCATCCACCCGGGTGATATAAGACAATGTAATCAGGCGTGTGCGTGAATTGATATTGGAACCGGGCTCGTTAAACCCGATATGCCCCGACCGGCCGATGCCCAATAATTGGAAATCCAAGCCGCCGAATTCCTTGATTTTTTCTTCATACCAACGGCAATATTCGTCCAAATTTTCCAAGGATACATTTCCGTCGGGAATAAAAATATGTTCGGGCGGAATGTCCACATGCTTAAACAAATATTGCTGCATATAATAGTGGTAGGAATTCACGCTTTCGGGTTGCATGGGATAATACTCGTCCAGATTGAAAGTAACCACGTTTTTGAAACTCAATCCTTCCTCCCGGTGCATACGCACCAATTCGTCATACACTTTGATGGGCGAAGCTCCGGTGGCCAACCCCAAAACGGCATATTCGTTTTTGGCGGCTTTCCGCCGGATCAGGTCTGCAATTTCACGGGCCACCGCCAGGGAACCTTCCTTATCATTCTCAAACACAACATTATGGATGCGTTCATAACGGGTTTCTTCCACCTGTCCGGGCTGTTGATAGGCAATGCTTTTCATTTTTCGTAGGTATTTCGACAAATATAAAAACTTGGGCTTCCCCAACAAATGATTTGGTCATTTTTCAGTAAAAAAAACTCCGGCCAAAAACCGGAGCCCCTGCGAGCCACCCACGGGACTCGAACCCGCGGCCTGCTCATTACGAGTGAGCTGCTCTACCAACTGAGCTAAGGTGGCTTTACAATTGATTGATTTTGTCCTGAAACTCGCTGAGTTTGGCACGGATTTCCTCGTTGAGTTGCTTAAAATATGCTTTTTTGTTTTCCGCTTTGCGGTGGGCGTTCACTTTGCCCAAAAAATCTTCGTAAACATCCAGAATTTCGTTAATCAGCGCACTGGTGGATTTATTTTCCGTGTCCGATGCCAATTGAATGAGTAACACTTGGTCGATCAAACTGCCGAATGCGTATTTGAGCTCTTTTTTAAGGTCGCGGATACTTGTAGCCATCATGCCGTGCTTTTGTTGGCGCAAATATAGGAATTTTTGTAATTGGATACCCGTATTCGATGCTTTTATTTTTTAGGGCGCCCGGTCGTCCCGCCCTCGTTTATCCATGCCGCAGCGTTTCACTTCGTTTACGCTGCGGCGTTTTCACGAGGCGGGACTTGCTTCGCGCGTACCCTGCCGGACGTTAGGTTCCGACATCGTGCACGCGAAACGGGAGGCGTCCTATTAAATATTAAAATCCGATCAGTTCGTCCATACTTTCCAAAACTTTTTGGACATAATCCTTGTAGGCGGCATACTCGGCCATGGAAATGTCGTATATGGGGGTAAGGGCCGTAATATCCACTTTGAGCACCGTGGGTGATACTTTGCGGTAGCTCACGTGGTAGCGGTGCCCTTTGTAGGTGTAGGTTTTGGTTTTGGGTATGGCCTTGAAGCTTTTTCCGTTTTTCAAGCGGATGGTGTAATGCATATTGTAGCGATCGGTATCTTCGTAGCGGCTGTATTTGATGGGGTATTTGCGCTCATCCAGTTGAATGATGTCGGCCGTATAGGGGTTGAGCATCAAAGGAAGTTTAAGCGCATACATGCCGCCCAGTTTTTGCAACTTGTTTTTGATTTTGAAACGAACTTTTACGCCGGATTCGGGTTTGGCGGGATCCTTGTTGATTACCTGATAATCGATTAGCTCTAAATCCAAATCGTCCAAACCTTCAAAGAATTTTCGGATTTGCTTTTTCAGTTGTTCATCGTTGTCTTCGTCCAGCAGTTGATTAATGGACGAATTTACGCGTCCGTGGGTGGTGTAGGTAATTTCCACCGTTTGCTTGTTGCCCGAACCGATGATATAATTAACATCCATAGTGCGCACGGTTTCCACTTGGGGATAAGTGTTCAGGTGCAGGAGCCCGTGTTCCACATCATCGTTTTGGTAGGGAATTTCCAGTATAACGGCATTGATAAGCGAATTGGGAAGCGAACGGAAAGGTAGGTATTTGTCGGTCAGTTCCAGATAGTTTTTCTTGCCGTCGAGTATCACGCGCACAATGGCGTGGTTAAAGCCGACCGAAGGCATCAAAGGATCCATTTCTCCGTTGTCATTGGTGTTGACTAATACCAAATTCACTTTCAGGCCGGCCTTGCGTCCCAGCGTGAGGAACAATGTGGCAAAATCCTTGCAATCGCCCAGTTTGGATTCGATGACGTGGGCCGGTTTTTGAGGAATATAGCCGCTTTGACGGAAATCCACATAGGAATAGGTTAGGTTTTCGTTCATCCAGTCGTAAATACGTTTGGCACGTTCGGTTTCGGAGAGTCCTTGGGTTCCTTTGGGGAAAATTTCGTCGAATGTTTTGTTGACCACGTCATTGTATTCGATGGATTCCTGACTGAGGTCGTGATACCATTCGGCGATTTTGTCCCACGAAGCAATGGAGCTGAAATGCACCCTGTTTGCCACATCCGCAAAATGGGGCATATAGTCTTCTTGGGCGGGCAGGGCGGGGACATCATCCTGCTTCCATTCGTATTTTTTCCATTTTTTATAATCGGAAACTTTGAGGTGGTCGGGCCCGTTGACGGTTTTATGCCTCAACGGCATATTTTTAGGTGCCAAAATGACCAATTGAAAGCGTTTTTCGGGGTCGAAGCCATTGATCGAAAAAGTATTTTCATAATCTTTATAAAAACGACCGGTTTCGGCAACGGTGCTTTCCACATCCACAAGGATAACATCACCTTTTTCCAGTCCGCCGAAAACTAAATATCCGCCACGACGGTCGGCCGGCACCACCGAACCGTTGTCTTTGACAATCTCACTTTTGAGGAATACAGTGTGGCCGCCGGTGTTGTAGTTGGATTCTTTAAGCCGTTCGATGCCCTTGTCGGAAGTAACTTCATAAATGTAAATACGGCGATGTTTATGGCCGCCTTCCTTGTAAATGTGCACCAGGTGTTGTTCCAGAAGTTGATTTACGCCGTAGTTATTTTCTTTGATTTTACCGCGGTTTTCGCGAATGAACTTGTAGTAATCCTTAACGGCAAAATCTTGAAGCGGATCTTTAAGCCCTTTGAGGTCGCGAATTTTTTGACGCAATTTGGCGTCGGCACTGTTGTGCGATAGGGCTTTTTCATACCATTTGATGGCTTCGGCCTTGCGGTTGAGATGTTGCAAAACGGTTCCCTTGGTTTCCATAAAGGTGAACGAATAAGGGAAATTACCCAAAGCTTTGTCCACATAGGGAAGCGCTTCTTTATATTTTTTCTGTGCAATATAAGTGTCGGTCAGGGATTCGATGATGTCGTTCCGGAAAGGGAATTTTTTGTGTAAATTTTTGGTCAAGTTAATCAGATGTTTGGTATCGTTTTCTTCGTTGTAAATACGAATCAATGCACGGTAAATGGCAGAGTGATTGTATTTGGATGCCATGGATTGGAGTTGGGATTTGAATGCGGGTATTTGTTTGAATGCCTTGGCCCAGATTAGTCCCATTGTAACATATTCGGTTATTTTGGCATTTTTCTTGGCGTAATCCACATAGTCCGAAAGGATGGAATACATTTGCTTGGCGTCTTCGGTGCGGACCGCACGGAAGAGCTTACTCATCATAATAATATCGGGAATTTTGGTAGCCGATTCGAACTTATCCATCTCTTTGTTAAATTCGGTAATATCCTTTTGGAATAATTTCTTTTGATCGGCTATTTTGAAAAGGATGGTTTGGAAATAATAAGGGTCATCGTTGATCATATTTTCGCGTAGTTCGCTGATTTTGTCATCATTATCTTCGATAGTGTAAACCTTTATCATCAGTGTGCGCAGCAAGGAACTTTTCGGGTATTTTTCCAAATATTTTTGAATCAATTCCTTGGCCTTGGCTTCCTGGGAATTTTGGAGGTAGATTTTGATACGCAGGAAATCGTAGAAAAATTTACCGGGATGTTGCTTGGCCAATTTTTCGAAATAGGTTTCAAATTCGTTGGGCACTTCTTGCGGGCGGATTACATCCGTCTTGGATTTGATATAGCGGGCGTATTTGTTGGAATATTTCAGATCAGGTAGCGTAACGCCACGGGCATCGGTGATACGCATTACGGTTTTGCCGTCGTCGGTGGTTTTGACCAGGAGCCGGTTAACGCCTTTGGGTAGATGAACTTTGACGGTGTAGTAATCCATATTGGTTTCACGTTCCTTTTTGGTGTTCTCAAATACCAATACGTCGTCAACCCAAACTTTTTGGGCATCGCCGATGCCGAAACGCAGATAGACATCCCTTTCCTTGGGATTGGTTACAAAGGTTTGAACGTAGTAGATTCCGCTTCCGTATTCATCCATATTTAAGGGATGGACATAGGGTCCGGGCGGAGGTACGGCCGGCACAAACCAATTGATGGTTCCGTTGCTGTTGGCATTGTAGCCCCCGGAGCTTTGGGCTTGGGTTTCGGGTTCGTAGGCAATGTTGATGCCGCTATGGTTCATATTTTCGAACATGCCGAGGTATTGCCATTCTTTGATGGCAGGCATGGCATTGAAAATTTTATTGGACGATTCGATGTCGTTCCGGTAATAATCGGCGGTTCCTTTCAAATCCTGCATAATAAATCGCATGCTGGGATTTTTGAAATGTAATTTGGCAAAATCGTCCACATTGTCGAGCATGTCCTTGTTGAATTGGGACGAAGTGGACAGTTCGCCGAAAAAGTAAGGTTCGGTTTGCAGTGCATAGAGGAAATATTCAAAATCGGGTCGTTTTTTGAATTGGGCATAGAAATCTTTGTTGCGCGTCCAATCGCCGGATTCATAGCGGACAATTTGACCCAGCAAGATAGATTCCATATCGCGTTTCGATCGTAGGGATTTGGCCAATTTATTGGCCGTTTCGCGGTCGTTTTTGAGCAACGCGTCCCAAATCCGGTCTTGAACGGATTGTGCAATAGTGCTTTGGATGCCGAAAAACAGCATCCACAGGAGCAGAAATTTTTTCATTTATACAAGGTTTAGGAATTAATTCAGCCAAAGATAATATAAAAAATCCAAGTATCGGCATCTCTATTTTGCAGAAAATAAAAGGAATATCAAGTTTTGTTATCAATCGGGGAACATTCAAGGTTTTGATTGTGTGAAATCATTTGTTATTCCGGGAATTTTTTATATATTAGTCATTATCAAAAAACCTTGGAGATTATGAGAAAAATCTATTTTTTTACCGCGCTTTGGCTGGGCTTGTTTATGGTGCCAGCCATGGCTCAGTCTGTCGTTTTGACGGGAAGCAGAAATACCCAACCGCAACCGCATTTGCGTAGTTTGCGGGATGCCGAAAATCCTTTCGGACGGCAACAATATCACCAACGACCTGTTTCGGCACAAATCACTTCATATTTTTCCGAAAATTTCGATAGTGGTATTCCTTCCACCTGGACGGTGGTGGATAGTGCCGGGAACGGTGTGGTTTGGCAAGGCGTAAACGCCTATAACGGAAATACTTTGAACGGAACTCCTTTTGCTTTTGTGAATAGCGATGCTGCCGGTCAAGTGGATGTAGATACTTATCTGATCAGTCCGGTCATTACGGTAAACGCTGCTTCGGGTCAGCCGGTTTTATTGTCGTTTGCGCAGTATTTTTACTATAATTTTGAAGATATTGCCGATGTGGATGTGTGGGACGGTTCACAATGGGTGAATGTTTTACACCAACTGGGTTCAAGCGCCGGTGGTTGGAGTAATCCGGATACGCCCGTAATCAATGTTACTACTTATGTTAATCCACAGTTTAAAGTAAGGTTTCATTACTATAATGCCAACTACGATTGGTATTGGGCAGTGGACGATGTGACGGTTTATTCGCCGAATGACAATGATTTGTACACCGCTTGGGGCGTACCCTTTTCCATGGGAATTGGCGAGGATGCTTTCTTTTCACTCATAGTGGTCAATAACGGAGGTAACATTCAAAATGATTTTACCACTTATGTTACCATCACCGATACGCTTGACACGACCGTTTATCATACCGATACGGTGGCGGTTACGGGAGCAAACCTGGCCTATGATGAATTTTACAAAGTGAATTTCCCCAACACTTGGACGGTTACATTACCCGAAGGCAAGTATCATATCCATTTCGGTGTAATTTTGCCCGGGGACGAAGAACCTTCAAACGACGAATTTGCTTGGGATTTTTATGCCCACCAGTTTGCTTACACCGATGACAGGGTTTATACAGCCGATGTTTATGACGATGACAATTCCGGCGATGATGATCATTTTGGATGGTTCGACCATACTACCGGACAATTTAACGACCTTGGCCCATGGCAAAATTTTTATGGTAATTATTATTTAACCGGAACTTTTGTAGATAATAAATTTTTGGTAACAGTGGATAACTACAACGATATTTACCTGACCGATAGTACGGGAAATAATTTCTTATACGGTTGGATTCCGGTGGAATATATGGATCAATTAATGACCGGTCTTGCTTATGTGGAAAACAGCTCCGGTGTTCTTTATGCGACTACTTTGGAGAATTTTTACGGGCTTAACCCTTACCTGGATGTTACGCCTATTGGAAGCTATCCGGGTAGGGTGATGATTGGCCTGGACATCGACCCAACGGGCACATTATATGCTTTGGATTTGGTTTCGGACAGTTTGTTTACGGTTAATCCTTCCGATGCAAGTTTAACCGGTATCGGCCACGTAGGATTTAATTTGAACTATGTTCAAGATATTGGCGTAGATGATGTAACGGGAACACTGTATGGAACTTTGTTTGAAGAGGATACAACGACATCTCCCCATACCTATCATTCCGGGCTGTATTCCATTGATAAATCCACAGGAGTGGCTACGCTTATCGGCACAAACAACTATTCGGACGAATACAGTGTTTGTGCTCCCTTAGGCCATGCTACTTCCGCAAGTAGTTTACTCTCCGAGAATCAATGGATGCTTTATCCCAACCCGGCTACAAATTATGTTCAAATCGTTGCGCCAATGACGGTGAACAGCGCCCAAATACTTTCGTTGACGGGTCAAATCCTACACACTTGGACGCCCGGATCCGACAGGTTCAAGCTCGATGTAGGCAACTTGACGCCGGGATTGTATTTGCTTCGCATCGAAGGAGATAACCGCACCGGAACCCGCCGCTTAATGATTAAGTAACCAGACAGATTCCCGGATAATCTTTCCCCGTCCGTTTGGGCGGGGATTTTTTTGATGTAATGGTTTTTTAGGGCGCCCCGCCGCACGCGTTCGTGGCGGCTGCGCCGCACCGGCAGGCGTTTCGGGGCGACGAAGCGCCCTCCCGCCTGCCGGCACTCACGCGGCGCCGTCGGGCTGTCCGCTTATATTCGCCTCGCCGCGCTCTTGGCCTGCATAGCACGGTGAACGCGGCTTCCCACTGTCAGTCACGCCACCGTGGCAGGCCGGCGGCGCGGCATCGGCTCATACCGCTCCCATCCCTGGCGCGGGGTTTGGAAGATGTGTTTAAAGCTATGTCTCTACATCAATAAAAATAGAAGAAGAACAAATTTCCGGCCTTGGATGCCCATCCTCTGCCAAAAGATATAACCCGCGGGATTCAATTCAAAACTATTTAGCATTCTTGAAAGATTTACCTGCGAAAGTATCCCTTCTTATTTTTGCAATTGCCTCCAAATTGGCCTATTTTTGTGCAATAAATACGAATTAATGAAGCAAGGACACTATCTTTTTACCTCGGAATCGGTTTCCGAAGGTCATCCCGATAAAATCGCCGACCAAATTTCCGATTATCTGTTGGACAATATTTTGGCATTTGACCCGCACGCGCGCGTGGCCATCGAAAATCTGGTAACCACGGGCCAAGTGGTGATTGCCGGTGAGGTCAAAACCGAAACCTATATCGATGTGCAAAACCTCACGCGCGAAAAAATCAAACAAATCGGCTACACGCGCGACGACTTGTATTTCTCCTACAAGTCACTGGGGGTGCTGTCGGCCATTCACGACCAATCCGAAGATATTGCCCGCGGTGTGGTGCGCGACGACCAGGAACAGGGCGCCGGCGACCAAGGCATGATGTTCGGCTATGCAGTGCGTGAAACGACTCAATTGATGCCGCTTCCCATTGCCTTGGCCCACAGTTTTATGCGTAACCTGGCCCGGATTCGCAAGCAAACGGAGGTTATGCCTTACCTGCGCCCCGATGCCAAATCGCAGGTTACCGTCGAATACGACGAAAATCACCGGCCGGTGCGTATCGACACGGTGGTGATATCCACCCAACACGACGAGTTTATCCTACCCGAAAACGATAGTCCCGAAGCTCTGGGCCGGGCCGAAAAACAAATGCAGGCCCAAATCAAGGCAGATATATTAAAGCATTTGTTCCCGCTTGTGGCCGATGAATTTTCCGAATATGCGGGCTTGTTCGAAAGTTTCAATCCGCAAAAACTACTGGTCAATCCCACAGGTAAATTCGTCATCGGCGGACCGCACGGCGATACCGGACTGACGGGACGTAAAATCATTGTGGATACCTACGGCGGACGTGGCGCACACGGCGGCGGGGCCTTCTCGGGCAAGGATTCCACCAAAGTGGACCGTTCCGGGGCCTATGCCGCACGTCATTTGGCCAAAAATATGGTGGCCGCAGGCGTGGCCGACGAAGTGTTGATCCAACTATCCTATGCTATTGGCGTAGCCGAACCGGTGAGTGTGTATGTAAACACTTTCGGCCGTTCCAATGTCATGTTATCCGACAGCGAAATCGCCGAAAAAATCAAAAAACGCTTCAAACTCACGCCACAGGCCATCGAGGAGCGCCTTCAATTGCGCCAACCTATGTATAGTGAAACGGCGGCTTACGGTCATTTCGGTCGCGAGCCGCAGATCATTACCAAAACTTTCCGCACCTACAACTATGCGCATCGCAGGATGGAAACCAAAAATATCGAGGTGGAACTGTTTACGTGGGAAAAATTGGATTTGGTGGATGAAATAAAAGCGCTATTCGGACTATAAACCCGGGTCCTTGAACAAAGCCGACAAGCATTTTTTGGAACGTATGCGTATGCGCATGTGGAAAGCCGTCGGGGAGTTCCGGCTTATTCTTCCCGACGACCGCATCTTGGTAGCCGTTTCCGGCGGCAAGGATTCTATGGCGCTTTTGGACATGTTGCATAACCGCCGGCGCATGGCCGGAATGAAATACCGGTTGGCCGCCGCCCATATCGACCTGACCGATGTGCCCTACCAAGCCGATGATGCCGTGTTGAGCGATTTTGCCCGTGTGCGCGATATTCCCTATGTGCGCATAACGGATAATGTCCGTGTTACGGATGGGAATAAACATCCTTGTTTTTATTGTGCATGGAATCGGCGCCGCCTGCTGTTTCAATGGGCTGTGGAACACGGTTTCAACAAAGTGGCCTTAGGGCACAACCGCGACGATTTTACCGAAACTTTGTTGATGAACATGATTTATCACGGAGAAATTTCGGCCTTTAA
>Ga0256832_1001482_pt1 | contig 15897 bp, 15 predicted proteins | sample 134614metaG_FD_190534 | JGI IMG/M metagenome (GOLD analysis project Ga0256832, IMG submission 190534) | Hydrothermal vent microbial communities from Lau Basin, Pacific Ocean - 134-614 | ecosystem: Environmental > Aquatic > Marine > Hydrothermal vents | place: Pacific Ocean: Lau Basin | collected...
TGCGGCTGAGCAGCTGTTCCGGGGCGTACGACCAGCCCAGGGAGCCGCTCGCGCTGTAGACCCCTCCCTGCTGGACCTTGGCCTTGAGCTGCCCCGAGACCCCCACCTGCGCCGCGACGTAGTCGATCCGGGCCAGGACCGCCTGCTCCACGAGCAGGTCGTGGTCGGGCGGGCGGTAGCCGAACGCGTCCTCCGGCGTGGCCGCCCGGGCCCCGCCGAGCGCGACCGCCGCGGCCAGGACGCACGCCAGGGCCAGACCGGTCAGGCGGATGGGGTGGCGCATCGCATCACTCCTCTCCAGACGGAGGCAACGGGTACGACTCGACGGAGACCTCGCCGTCCTCCTTGAACGCGTGGCAGCGGATGCAGCCGTCTTGGAAATGCTGGGGGAAGAGCTCCGAACGCATGAGGTGGAGCCGGTGCAGCAGCGGCGCCAGCTTCAGCTTCCCCTGGTGGCAGAGGGCGCAGTCGCGCGGGACCTCCTTGATGATGCCCAGCTCGAAGACCGGGGGGTGCCCCATGCGCTCGCTCAGCGCCGCGATGGCCTTGGGCAGGGGGAACCCACCGAGGGCGTGGCAGCCCACGCAGCTGTTCGGTTCGACCTGCTGCTCGAGCGTTTCCGGATAGGCGTGGCAGTCGCGGCAAAGCAGCGCGGGACCGCGGCCGTGCGGGCGGGTCTCGAAGGCCGCCACGTCGGCGTCGCTGGCGCGGGTGGAGGGGTGGGGACCGTGGCACTGGAAGCAACCCAACGCGGGCGCGGCGACGTGCGCCTGCTGCACCTCGGCCGGGGAGACGGTGTCCACGACGGGGCCGTCGGACTGCGCCAGCACCGCGACGAGGGCGCCGACGAGCAGCCCGACCAGCCACCAAGACGTTCTTCCGATCACGCTCTCAACCCCCTTGAGCTGCGGGCAGGAAGGGAAGCCCCCTCCTGCCCGGCGACGATGGCCGTACGGATCGGGCTACTGGTTCTTCCAGGTGCCCGGATCGCCGGTCTTGAAGCCCGCCGACACCTCGTGGCAGACGAAGCAGGGAATGGTGTCCGCGTCGGGCGGGGGCGTCGACTGGTAGGTCCCCGGCTCGGGGTGGTTGCCGTGGCAGTCGCTGCACTCGAGCGTGGGCGCCGAACCCGCGGGCGGGTGGTCGCCGCCGCCCATCTGCGCGAGGGCCATACCGGGAAGCCGGACGTTCGGCAGCAGACCCGACAGGGCCAGCAGGCCGATCCCCAGTCCAATGCCGAAAACCACCACCATCGTCAGTTTTACGAGCGATCGAATCATCTGCGGCTCCTTTCATGAAAGCCTGAATTTCCAGCTCAATAGCCCATCGGTTGGATGTGAGGCCTGGCCGTGCAGGAAACGTCCTGTTCCAGCGTTCTCACCTCCCGCTTATATACCCTTGCGTCCATAATACTAAAGGGTATGAACAGCTGTTCAAAGGTACGTATGTCCTCAGGTCTTTGAGCAGGCGGGAGCGAGAAAAACCCGTACTAGAAATGCATACCCGGCCCCGGGCTCAGGCCCCGGGCTCGTGCGGGGGGACGAACGACCCGGACTCCAGCCCCGCGAGCAGCCGCCGCGCTTCGGCGCACGCCTGCTCGAGCAGGCGGTCCAGGCGCTCGTCCTCCAGGAAGACGGCCCGCGCCGCGAGCTTCTGCAGGGCGGCCGCCGGGGGCCACGCCTCCAGGGCTTCGGCCAGCTCCGACAGCGCAAGCGCCTCCGGGTCGTCGAGAAAGGCGATCAGGGCTTCTTTTACGTCCATGACCCCATGGTAGTATGACGCGTGTTCGAGCACGACGACCGCCGGCGGCAGGCCATCGCCGCCGCCCCACCCGAGGAGCTGCGCCGCCAGCTGGAACGGCTGTTCGAGGAGCCTCCCTCGAAACCGCGCGATGGAACCATCGCCTTCGCCTACCTGACCCTAGCGCAACGCCTCGAGGGCGGCGAGGCCGAGCGCTGTTTCGTGGCCGGCTACAGCTACGCCCGAACCAGCCGCGACCCCCAGGCCAGGCCGCTCGCCGAGCGGCTGCGGGAGGAGTTTTCGGCGTGGCGTCGCTAGGCGCCTGGGCCGCCGCGGCCATCCTCGCCAGCGGGGTGCTGGTGGTCGTGGGCGTGGGGCTGATCCGCCGCGGCCGCCGTGACCTGCACCCTAAGGCGATGCTTGCGGCGATCCTGCTCGCGGCCGCCTTTCTCGTCCTCTACCTGATCAAGTGGACCTTCGTGGGGGCCACCCACTACGGGGGGCCCGCCTGGGGGCGGGCGCCCTACCTGGCGCTGCTGCTTACCCACACCGTCGCCGCGACGCTGAACCTGCCGCTGGTGCTGGTCGCGGTCTACTGGGCGGTGCGGGGCGAGCTGGCGCGCCACCGCGCCTGGGTCCGCTGGGCGGTTCCGGTCTGGCTCTACGCCGCGCTCAGCGGCTGGCTGATCTACCTGGTGCTCGCCCGCTACGGCGTGCCCGCCTGAGCCGCCAACGAAGAGAGCGCCGTGCCTGGTGGCACGGCGCTCGGGTTTTGGTTGCGGGGGCAGGATTTGAACCTGCGACCTTCGGGTTATGAGCCCGACGAGCTACCAGACTGCTCCACCCCGCGTCGCCATCGATTAATTTAACAAAGGCGCGCAGGGCTGTCAAGCGAGGTTCGCGGCCCGATCGCTCCCCCGGCGGCGCCGGGCCCGGGGTAAAGGTGCCGATTTTCTTGTGACGGAAGTGAAGATCCTGATAGAATAGCGCAAAGAATGTCGGTACCGGGAGGAAGTCGTCTTATGAAACCAACGTGGATCATCCTACTGCTTCTCGGGAGTTGGTTCGCCTATGCGCAAACCACCCCGTCCGCCAGTCCCGATCCAGCGGCTTTGGAGGAGCAGCTGAAAAGCCAGCCGGGGGACCTGCCCACCATGGTCGCGCTGGGGCGCGCCTACCTGGACGTGGGCCGCTACGACGACGCGGCGCGGGTCTTCGAGGACGTGCTGGCGCTCGACTACCAAAACTTCCAGGCCCACTTCGGCCTCGGCCTCGCGCTCTACCGCAAGGGCGACCTCCGGGGCGCGCTCTTCGAGTTCGACCAGGTGACCCGACTCTTCCCGGACCGCTACGAAGGTTGGTACAACCTGGCCGTCGCCTACGCCGACCTGGGCCGCTGGAAGGAGGCCTCGGAGGCGTTCAAGAAGGCCCTCGCCCTCGGCGAGGAACAGAACCTTTCCCCCGAGGTGCTGCGGCCCGCCTACCTGGGCCTGGCCTCGTCGCTGCGCAAGCTCGGCTCCCCCGAGGAAGCCGCCGCGGTCCTGATCGCGGCGTTGGGGAAGGTGGGCGAGGACGAGGAGCTGCTCTACCAGGTGGCCGACAACCTGGCGATGGCCGGGAAGCCCAAGGAGGCCATCCCCTACCTGTACAAGGTGCTCAACCGCGACCGCGGGCACGTGGCGGCGGTTAGCCTACTGGCCGACATCTTCGTGGGGCAGGGCCTCACCGAGCGTGCGCTGCGCGAGCTCGACCGCTCGCTGCAGGCCGTGGACGACCCCGCGGTGCGGGCCAACCTGCTGCTCAAGAAGGCCATGATCCTCAAGCCGACGGATCCGGACAAGGCCTCGCAGCTGCTGCAGGAGGCGACCCGCCTCGACTCGCGCCTCTGGCAGGCCCACTACGACCTGGGCACCCACTGGCTGCGCGCCGGCGACGCGGACCGTGCCCTGGTGGCCTTTCAGAAGGCCTACAGCGTGAAGCCCGACGAGCCGCGCATCCTCGTGGGGCTGGCCGCGGCCTACTTCCAGAAGAAGGACTACAAGCAGGCCTCGCGCTACGCCAAGCTGGCCGCGGCCGCCGCCCAGGGCGACGTGCGGGCGGACGCGCTGCTGGTTGGCGGCAAGAGCGCGTACCGTCTCGGGCGCTACGGCGAGGCGCGGGCGCTGCTGCTGCAGGCCGTGGACCTGGTCCCCGACCGCGCCGAGGCCTGGTTGTGGTTGGGGCTGGCGGCCTACGCGCTGCAGGACCTGGACACCGCGGTGCCCGCGCTCGAGCGGGCGGTGCAGCTCGATCCCTCGCCGGTGGCCCGCCTCAACCTGGGGGCGGCGTACCTGGCGGCGAAGCGTTTCAGCGACGCCGAGCAGGTGCTCACCCAGGTGGTCCTGGAAGACCCCAACAACGCCGAGGCTTGGTACAACCTGGGCTGGGCGCTCAAGGCGCTGGCGCGCGAGTCCGAGGCCCAGCGCGCCTGGAAGCGGGCCCTGGAGCTGGGTTTCGAGCCCGCACGCAGCCTCATCAAGAAATGAGCTCGTCAAGGAGAACCTATGCGCTGGTTACGAGAAAACTGGATTGACGCGCTTATCTTCGCGGTGTTTGCGGTTACGGTCGTCGGGATCGTGCTCTTCCTTACCGGCGTGAACCCCTTCAAGACCAAGGCCCCGTCCGGGGTGACGGCCCCGGTTCCCATCGCCAGCCCCGCGCCCGACGAGACGGCGCCGGCGGGGGCCGACGCCGAGGCCCCGGCGGCCGAGGAGCCGGTCACCGTGGTGCCCCTGCTGCCGGCCGCGCCCGAGACCGCTACGGAGCCGCCCGCCGGCGCGGCCCCGTCCGAACCCGCGGCGGCGACGGCGCCGGCCGCAACCGCCGCACCCGCGGGCCGTACCGAGACCGCCCCGCCCCCCGCCGCTCCGGCGGGACCGGAGACGGGCATCTTCCGGGTTTCGGTGGGCGCCTTCGGTAACCCGCTCAACGCCCTGGCGCTGGCCCAGAAGCTGGAGGCCCAGGGCTACGCCGTCCGGCTCGAGCCCGTCGGGCGCGTCACCCGCGTGGCCGTCGGCCCCTTCACCCGCCGCGGCGACGCGGTCCAGGCGGCCGAGCGGCTGGCCAGCTACGAGCCGCAGATCTACCGCGGCGACAGCCCCGAACCCACCCAGACCTACCTGCAGGTCGGGGCCTTCAAGCAGCTGGCGTCGGCCGAGGCCACGGTCCGCACGCTGCGCGACCAGGGGATCGGCCCGGTGGTGCTGCAGTACCGCAAGCCCTGGATCAAGGTCTGGGTCGGCCCCGTCGCTCCCGATCAGCTGGCGGCGCTCAAGCGCCGGCTCGTCGAGGCCGGTTTCGAAGTCGTCGAGGTGCGCTAGTGGCCAAGATTCCGGACGCGACGATCACCCGGCTGGTGCGCTACCTGCGGGCCCTGGAGCGCATGGAGGAGGCCGGCGCGGTGCGCACCTCGAGCGAGGAGCTGGCCCGCGCCACCGGGGTCACCGCGTTCCAGGTGCGCAAGGACCTGGCCTACTTCGGCAGCTACGGCACCCGCGGCGTCGGCTACACCGTTCCGGTCCTGCGGCGGGAGCTGCGCCAGATCCTGGGGTTGGGGCGCAAGTGGCGCCTGATCATCGTGGGCATGGGGCGGCTGGGGCAGGCGCTCGCCGACTACCCCGGACTCGCGGAGGGCTACGAGCTGGTCGCGGGCTTCGACGTCGACCCCGGGATCATCGGCCGCCGGGTGGGACCGGTGACCGTGCGCCCGCTGGAGGAGCTCGAGGCCACGGTGCGGGACGAGCACGTCGACGTCGCCCTGCTGGCCGTACCCGAAGGCCAGGCCCAGGGCGTGGCCGAGCGGCTGGTCCGCGCCGGGGTGCGGGGGCTGCTCAACTTCGCGCCGGTGGTGCTGAGCCTGCCCGAAGAGGTGGCCGTCGAAAACGTCGACTTTATGGCTGGACTTTCCCGTTTAGGTTTCTTTATGCTGAACCCAAGGTGGCGAGAGGAGATGATGGGATGAAGAAGTGGCTGATCTTAGGGGTAGTGCTCGCGGCCGGGGCGCTGACCTCGTGCGGCATGCTTGACATCGGTTTTAAACAGTACTATCAGGTGAACCTCACGCCGGACATGTGGGGCTTCGAGGTGACGGATACCGGACTCGTGGTGGTCGGCAACACGGCGCAGGTCATCGCGGCCCCGGGGGCGCCCGAAGGCGTGCTCGAGCGCATCGAGGTGCATTACCTGGACGCCGGCGGCAACGAGGTCAAGGTAGGGGATTCTTCCTACGTGGCCAACTTCCCCGTTCCCATTCCCGCGGGCATCGTCTGCCCCGCCGCCGACGGCGGCACCCAGCAGTGCACCAAGAGCAGCGAGGGCTGGCAGTACGGCTGGGCGTCTTCGGAGCCCTTCGAGTTCAGTCTGGACGGCGACATCGCTTCGCGGATTTACGAAGCCTACCTCAACAACGCCAACTACCTCGACTGGCACGCGCGTGCGATCTTCTTTGCGCGCACCTCGAACGGCAAGAGCGTTCAATGGGAGCAGGACATCAAGATCACCTTCCCGCTGAAGGCGCAATAGCCCGGCATCTGCGGGTATACTCGACTCGGTGAGCGTAGAGCCGTCGTTGTCCGCCCTGCCCGAACCGGGCGAAGCCTTCGAGCGAAGGTTGCGTGCCCTGCTTCGTTCCGACGTCGAGTTCATCCAGCTGATCGAAGACGACCTGATCGCCGCCGGGGGCAAGCGCATCCGCCCCCGGCTCGCGTTGCTGGCCAGCCGCGCCCTGGGGGGCGTGCCCCACGAGATGGAGCTGGCGCTGGCCGTTGAGCTGCTGCACTCGGCGACGCTGCTCCACGACGACCTCGTCGACGACGCCGAGACCCGCCGCGGCCGCGAGGCCGCCTTCCGCAAGTACGGGAACGCCGTCTCCGTCCTTTCCGGCGACTACCTGCTCAGCCGCGTCCTCTTCCTGCTGGCCGAGACCGGCCGCATCGAGCTCGTGCACCTCTTCGCCGAGGCGGCGCGGCAGCTGGCCGAGGGCGAGGTGCTGCAGTTCCAGGCCGCGGCCTACCAGGAGTATTCGGAGGCCCAGTACTACCGCATCATCGAGAGCAAGACCGCGGCGCTGATGCGCGCGGCCACCGAGGGCGCGGCCCTTTTGGGGCGGGCGCCCGCGGCCCTGCGCGAGGCGCTGGTCGTCTACGGCCGCGAGTACGGCATGGCCTTCCAGATGCGCGACGACTACCTCGACCTCATGGGGGCTGCGGAACGCCTGGGGAAGCCCGTGGGCGGCGACGTGCGCGAAGGCAAGGTCACGCTGATCACGCTCTGGCTGCTCGAGGCCGAACCCGAGCGCGTGGGGGAGGTGCTGCTGCGGCGCGGGCGCGAGCCCGACGACGTCGCCTTCCTGCGGGAGCTGGCGGTGCGCACCGGCGTGGCCGAACGCGTCGTCGAGGTGATCGGCGAACGCATCCGCCGCGCCCTGGCGGCGCTGGAGGTGCTGCCCGGCTCCGAGGCGAAGGCCGCGCTGGAAGGTTTGGCCCTTGCGGAACTGGAGCGCTTGCAGTAGACCTAAGCATCGTGGCGGACCAAGGAGGTACCCATGCTCAAGAGCGCCTACAAACCTCCCGGTGAGCCGGGGCTATGGCACGACTTTCTGGCTCAGCTCGAACGCACCCTGGCGCACGTGAACGCCCACCCGGCCACCGTGGAGTACCTGACCCACCCCCGAAGAACGGTGGCCCTGACCGTGCCCGTCCAGCTCGACGACGGCACGGTCAGTTTCTTTAGCGGCTACCGGGTCGTCCACAACATCGCCCTGGGGCCGGCGCGCGGCGGCGTGCGCTACCACCCCCGCGTCTCCCTGGGGCAGTCGGTGGGGCTCGCGGCCATCGCCACCATCCAGTCGGCCGTCTTCCGCCTTCCCTACGGCGGTGCCGCCGGGGGCGTGTCGGTAAACCCGCGCAAGCTCTCCCTCGGCGAGGTCGAGCGGCTGACCCGCCGCTACGCCGCCGAGCTCGTGGACGTGATCGGCCCCGACAAGGACATCCTGGGGCCCGACCTGGGGACGGGCGAGCGCGAGATGGCCTGGATGATGGACACCTTCTCCACCAACCGCGGCTTCACCGAGCCCGGCGTCGTCACCGGAAAGCCCCCGCAGCTCGGGGGCGTTTCCAAGCGCGGCGAGGCCGTGGGCCGCGGCGTCCTCTACGCCGTCGAGGCCTTCACCCGCTTCCAGGAGCAGGACCTCGCCGGCAGCACCGTAGCGGTGCAGGGGTACGGCAAGGTGGGCCGCGCGGTGGCGCGGCTTTTTTCCGAGGCGGGGGCGAAGGTGATCGCGGTCTCCGACGAGTGGGGCGCGGTCTACAACCCGGACGGCCTCGACTACAAGGCGCTGCTGGCGCACTTCAAGGAGACGGGCCGCGTCGAGGGCTTCGCCGGGGCCCACACCATCGGCCGCGACGCCCTGGTGGGCCTGAACGCCGACTTCCTGATCCTGGCGGCCCTGGAGGGACTGATCAACGAGGGCAACGTGGATCAGGTACGGGCCAAGGTGATCGTCGAGTCCGCCGTCGGGGCGGTGACCGCCGACGCCGACGCCGAGCTGCGGCGCCGCGGGGTTCCGGTCGTGCCCGACGTGATCGCCGGCGGCGGGGGCTTGACGATGGACTACCTCGAGTGGGTGCAGAACTTCTCGATGTTCAACTGGTCGGAGGACCGCGTCTGGTCGGCGATGCAGCGCCGGGTGGCCCAGACGCTGGAAGAGGTGTGCACGTACGCGGAGGCCCACGCGATCGACCTGCGGCTGGCCTCCTACGCCATCGCGGTGGATCAGATCAACTTCTCCACGCACATGCGGGGGGTGTATCCATGAAGAGCGAACCGTTGTCCTACCTGCCGTCCGGCGACCAAGGCCCCTGGGGGATCTACCTGGAACAGGTCGAGCGCGTCACCCCCTACCTGGGCAAGCTCAAGTACTGGGTCGACACCCTGAAGCGGCCCAAGCGGATCCTGATCGTCGACGTGCCCATCCACCTCGACGACGGCACCGTGGTCCACTTCGAGGGCTACCGGGTGCAGCACAACACCTCGCGCGGGCCCGCCAAGGGCGGCGTGCGCTACCACCAGGACGTGACGCTTTCCGAAGTGATGGCGCTGGCGGCCTGGATGAGCATCAAGAACGCCGCCGTGGGGCTGCCCTACGGCGGCGGTAAGGGCGGCATCCGCCTCGACCCGCGGCAGCTTTCCCCCTCGGAGCTCGAGCGCGTCACCCGCCGCTTCACCTCCGAGATCGGCATCCTCATCGGCCCCAAGAAGGACATCCCCGCCCCCGACGTGGGCACCGGCCAGCGCGAGATGGCCTGGATGATGGACACCTACTCGATGAACGTGGGTTCGACCACCCCCGGCGTCGTCACCGGCAAGCCGATCGCCATCGGCGGTTCGCTGGGCCGGCAGGACGCGACCGGCAACGGGGTCTTCTTCACCGCCGCCGCGGCCGCCGAGAAGATCGGCCTGCCCATCGAGGGCAGCCGCGTGGTGATCCAGGGCTTCGGTAACGTGGGCAACGCCGCGGCGCGCGCCTTCTACGACCACGGCGCCAAGATCGTGGCCATCGCCGACGTGACCGGGGCGATCTACAACGAGGAGGGCATCGACCCCTACGACCTGATCCGCTACGTGGCGGAGTCGGAGACGCGCGGGGTGCGCGGCTACCCGAAGGCCGAGCCGCTGCCCGCCGCCGAGCTCTTCGCGGTGCCCTGCGAGTTCCTGGTGCCGGCGGCGCTGGAGCGCGTGATTACCGAGCAGAACGCCCACAAGGTGCAGACCAAGATCGTCGTCGAGGGCGCGAACGGTCCCACGACGCCGGCGGCCGACGACATCCTCGCCGAGCGCGGCGTCGTCGTGGTGCCCGACGTTCTCGCCAACGCCGGGGGCGTGACGGTCTCGTACTTCGAGTGGGTGCAGGACTTCAACTCCTACTTCTGGACCGAGGAGGAGATCAACCAGAACCTCGAGCGCGTCCTGCGCGAGGCCTTCGAGGCCGTTTGGCAGGTGGCGCAGGACCGTAAGGTGCTGCTGCGCACGGCCGCCTACATCGTGGCGGCGACGCGCATCCTCGAGGCGCGGGCGCTGCGCGGCCTCTACCCCTGAGCCGGGGGCGGGGCCCCAGGCCTTGGCCCGCTTGCGCGGGGATGGGCTAGGCTTGAAGTATGGCACGCCCGCTCGCCGCCGCGCCCGACTGGCCGCACTGCGGCCGGGTCACCCTCAAGCCGTTCGCCTACGGCCTTTCGGCCGAGGAGTGGCGCGGCTTCTGGGAGAGCTTCCGCGACCCGGAGATCGCGGAGTGGAACGGCAACCGCCCGCTGCGGATGCCGCTTTGGCTCTTCAAGCGGGTGGTGCAGGGGGAGATCAAGCGCGGCGACCGCATGGGGTTCGTCATCCTCGACGAACACGGTGACTGGCTGGGCACCCTCGAGCTCTACGAGCTGAAGGGGCGCGAGGCCACCCTGGGCATCATCCTGGGACGCAAGGACCGCTGGGGGCAGGGCTACGGCCGCGAGGCGGTGCGGGCGCTGCTCGACTACGCCTTCGGCACCCTGGGGCTCGAGCGCGTCAAGCTGCGCACCTTCAGCCACAACCTGCGGGCGCGGCGCGCCTTCGCCGCCGCGGGCTTCCGCGAAGTGGGCGTGGAGGCGTTGCCCGGGGGGAAGCAGGACACCCTGATGGAGGTGCGAAAGGAGGAGTGGCGTGCGCCTTGCGGTGGCGGATGACGTGCGGCCGGTCTACCTGAGCGGGCTTCCCGAGGGCGTGGAGGTCGTCCGCTTTCCCGCGGAGGGTGAGCCGGGTCCGGAGGTCCTCGAAGCCGAGTTCGTGGTGCCCACGCGCCGGCGGATGGCCGAGGCCCTGGCGCGGATGCCCCGCCTGCGCGTCGTGCAGACGATCTCGGCCGGGGTGGACTGGGTGCTGCCCCACGTGCCCCCGGGGGTGACGCTCGCCGACGCGCGCGGCGTCCACGACGTGGCCGTGAGCGAGTGGGTGCTGACCGCGCTGCTTACCTCCGTCAAGCGCGTGCCCGAGCTTTGGGAGCGCCAGCAGGCGGCCGCGTGGGAGGGCGGCCTGCGGCCGGGCGAGCTCTGGGGGCAGACCGTGCTCATCCTCGGTTACGGCTCCATCGGGCGGGCGGTCGAGGCGCGGCTCGCGCCCTTCGGGGTTCGCGTCCTGCGCGTCGCCCGCCGTCCGCGTCTCGGCGTGCAGACCCTGGAGGCGCTGGCGGAGCTGCTGCCGCGCGCCGACGCGGTGGTGCTGCTGTTGCCGCTCACCCCGGCGACCCGGCGGCTGGTGGACGCGGACTTCCTGGCGCGGATGAAGCCCGGCGCCCTGCTCGTCAACGCCGGCCGCGGCGCCCTGGTGGACACCGCGGCGCTCTTGGAGGCGCTGCGCTCCGGCCGCGTCCGCGCCGCCCTCGACGTGACCGATCCCGAGCCGCTGCCCGCAGACCACCCGCTTTGGCGGGCTCCCGGGGTCTGGATCACCCCCCATCTGGCCGGCAGTTCGCCGCGGCTGCGCGAGCGCGGCTTCGCCCTGGTGCGGGCGCAGGTGGCGCGCTACCTGCGCGGCGAGCCGCTGTTCAACGTGGTTCGCGAAGGCTACTGAGCGGCGTAGAATGGGGGCGTACGCCATGGACTTCGATCTCAAGCGCTTCCTGCGCGAGCGGTACCAGGTTTCCGGGCTGGTGGCCCCGGGCCGTTTCGAAAGCGAGCTGGCCAAGCGCATCGGCACCCCGAAGAAGCGCAAGCCGGTCCTCGCCGCCTGGCAGGCCTACCTCAGCGAGCCGGGCCGCGAGGCGGTGCGAAGATTTTACGAGCGGACGCTCGAGCCGGGACCGCACCGGCTCGAGGCCCTGGTCTACGCCCTGCACTACCCCTTCCTGCAGTTCTACGCGCGCGTGGTGCCCGGGCTGCTGCCCGCGGGCGGCCGGGTCCTCGAGGTGGGCGCCTACACCGGGGCGCTCGTGCACGCGCTGGCGCTGCAGCGCCCCGAGCTGGAGTGGCACGCCCTCGAGCCCCTGCCCGCGGCCGTGCGCCGCGGCGAGCAGCTGGGCCGGGAACTGGGGCTCGAGGTCCGCTGGCACGCGGACTGGTGGGAGACGTTCGAGCCCGACGCGCCCTACGACGCCGTCCTGCTGCTTTCGGTCCTCCCCGAGGGGCACCTGCGCACCGACCTGCCCCCCGAGTTCGAAGACGACGCGGCGTTCTACCGCAGCTTCGAGCTGTGCGAGCGCCTGGAGCGGCTGGGGCGGGTGCTGGCGCCGGGCGGCCGCGTCCTCTACGGGCACGGCCCCTTCCTGGGCAAGCACCCCGCCGCCTTCGAACGCCTGCTCGAGGCGATGGGCTTCGAGGAGGTGGAGCGGCACGGTTCCGGCGACTACGTGCTGATCGGGGCCCGCCGCGGAGCGACGCTGCGCGACGCGCGTTCCCTGGGCGCGCGCGCCGCGGTGGCGGACGCGCCCGCCGAGGAGCCGCCGGCGGACCGCGCCGAGCAGGCGCGGGCGGCGCTGGCCGCCGGCGACGCGCGGGCGGCGCTGGCACGGCTCGAGGGCGTGGAGGGCGACGAAGCCGCGGAGCTGCGCGGCCGGGCGTGGGCGGCGCTGGGACGCTGGCGCGAGGCCGAGGCGGCGCTGGCGCAGGCCGCCGGCGAGGAGGCCCGCGACCTGCGGGCCCGGGCGCTGGTCGAGCTGGGCCGCGGAGCCGAGGCGCTGGAGTGGCTCGAACGCCGGGCGGGGCGCGACCCCGAGCGGCTGCGCCTCCTCGCCCGGGCGTACGCCCAGGCGGGCCGCGAAGCCGACGCGCTGCGCGTCTACGCCCGGCTGGGCGGCGAGCGTCCTCCCGGGCTCGAGGCGGTGCTCGAACGTTTCTCGGAGAAGTTGTTCCGCGAGCTGCGCGCGGGCCGGCTGGCCGAAGTGAGCCGGCGGGTGGAGTTCGCCGAGGACCTCTCGCCCGACTTCCTCACCCGCGAGCTGCTCTACCTGGGCCTGCACGCGGCGCTGGGGCAGCGGCTGTGGGCCCGCGCGGAGCGTTACGCGCGCCGCCTCTACGACCTGGGCGAGGTCAGCGGGGCGGTGGGGCTGGCGCTCGCGCACCTGCGCATCCGCGACGTGGACGAGGTCGAGTCGATCGAACGGGCCGACCTGGAAGCCGTCGAGCCCTACCTGACCGACGCGGTGGCGCGCAGCGAGGAGCCGCTGGCGCTGCTGGCGCTGGGGCGGCTGCGCTACGAACAGGGGCGTTACGAAGAGGCGCGGCGGCTTCTGGAGCAGGCGGCGCGGGCGGCGCGGGGGGCCCCGGTGGGGGCCGCCTACCGGCTGCTGGCCGAGGTGCTCGAACGCCTCGAGGCTCCGCTGCCGCAGGTCCTGGGGGCGCACAAGCGGGCCCACGCCTTCCACCCCTACCCGCCGGGCCGCCTGCTCGAGCTGGCGGAGCGGGCCGCCGCGGCGGGGGAGGAGGTGCTGGCGCGCGAGTTCCTGGGCGCCCTGCGCGAGACCGGGCTGGCCGAGCTGCCGCGGGCGCGCACCGGCGACCTGGTGCGGCTGATCGAGGCCCTGGAGGGCGCGTGGGAGGCCTTCCGGGTGCTCTGGGACGCGCTCGCCCGCACGCCCGGCGCCGGACCCGAGGCGCTGGAGCAGGCCTACCGGCTCTCGCGCCCCTTCGCCGCCGAAGAGGAGGCGGAGCGGGCGCTGGCCGCCTACGTGGGGGCGCTCAACCAGCACGGCCGCGCGCAGGAGGCGCTGGCGGTGCTCGAGGCCGAGGTCGAGCGCCGGCCCCACGTGCTCGGCCTGCTCTTCGACCTGGCCGAGCAGTACGAGCGGCTGGCGCGCTTCACCGAGGCCCAGGCCGTCTGGAAGCGCGCCCTCGAGGCCGCCTACTACCAGGAGAAGGACCTGGAGCTGGCGCGCGAGGTGCTGCGCAACCTCCTCTTCCTCAACCCCCACGACCCCGAGCTCGAGCTCTACCTGGGCGAGCTGAAGGCCACCTCGGCCAAGCTCGCCGAGCTCGAGGGCACCCCCGACGCGCTCGCGGGGCAGACCCCCAAGGGCGTGATGACCGCGGACCTGCCGCGCTTCTCCGGGGAGTACCTGATCGTCCTCGGCGGCCACACCCAGCTGCGCAGCCGCCTCAAGCCGCGGCTGGAGGAGCTGGGCCTCAAGGTCGACTGGTTCGACTCCGACTCCACCACCGCGGCGCGCGAGAGCCTGCGCCGCATCCAGAGCCGGCTGGGCCGCGCCCACGGGGTGATGATCGTCAGTTCCTACGTGGGGCACGACCTCTCGGAGCCGGTGCGGGCCGAGGCGCTGGCCCGGGGGGTGCCCGTCTACATCACCCCCGGCCGCGCCCGCGGGGTGACCGGGCTGGTGCGCGCCCTCGCCGAGTTCGCTCCCGAGATCATCAAGAAGGCGATTGGCTAGGCGCCGGCTGGTATGATAGGCGGCGATGACGCAAGAAACCCCCATCGAAAAGCTTGCGATCAACGCGCTAAGGTTCCTGGCCGCCGACGCGGTGGAGGCGGCGAAGTCGGGCCACCCGGGCATGCCCATGGGCGCGGCGCCGATGGCCTACGTGCTGTGGCACGACTTCCTCAAGCACAACCCCGCCGACCCGCGCTGGCCCGACCGTGACCGCTTCGTGCTCTCGGCGGGCCACGGATCGATGCTGCTCTACGCGCTCCTGCACCTCAGCGGCTACGACCTGCCGCTCGAGGAGCTGAAACGCTTCCGCCAGTGGGGTTCGAAGACGCCGGGCCACCCCGAGTACGGCCACACCCCCGGCGTCGAGGTGACGACCGGGCCGCTGGGGCAGGGGATCAGCACCGCGGTGGGGCTGGCGCTGGCCGAGCACAAGCTCGCGGCCGAGTTCAACCGCGAGCGCTTCCAGATCGTCGACCACCACACCTACGTGATCGCCTCCGACGGCGACCTGATGGAGGGCGTCGCCTCCGAGGCCTCGAGCCTCGCGGGGCACTGGAAGCTGGGGAAGCTGATCGTCCTCTGGGACGACAACCGCATCTCCATCGACGGTTCCACCGCGCTGGCCTTCAGCGAGGACGTGCTGGCGCGCTACAAGGCCTACGGCTGGCAGACCCTGGTCGTCGAGGACGGCAACGACACCGGCGAGATCCGCGCGGCCGTCGAGGTCGCCCGCGCCCACACCGCCGCCCCGACGCTGATCGCGGTGCGCACCCACATCGGCTACGGCAGCCCCAAGCAGGACACCCCGGACGCCCACGGGGCGCCCCTGGGGGAAGAGGCGCTGGCGGAGACGCGCAAGAAGCTGGGCTGGCCCTACCCGCCCTTCGAGGTGCCCGAGGAGGTCTACGCCCACTACCGCCGCGCCCTGGACAAGGGGCTGGCGGCCCAGGAGGCCTGGGAGCAGCGCTTCGAGGCCTACAGCTGGGAGTTTCCGGAGCTGGGGGAGGCGTTCACCCGCCGGGTCGTGCAGGGCGCGCTGCCCGCGGGCTGGCGCGAGCGGCTGCCCCGCTTCGAGGCCGGGGCCAAGGTGGCCACGCGCAAGGCCAGCGGCCAGGTGCTGGCCGCGCTCTCGCCCCACCTGCCCGAGCTCGTGGGCGGCTCGGCCGACCTGACGCCCTCGAACAACACCAAGGCCCCCGACATGGCCGACTTCTCGCCGGAAAATCCCACGGGCCGCTACGTTCACTACGGGGTGCGCGAGCACGCGATGGGGGCGATCCTGAACGGTCTGGCGCTGCACGGGGGCTACCGCCCCTACGGCGGCACCTTCCTGGTCTTCTCCGACTACATGCGCGGGGCGGTGCGCCTCGCGGCGCTGATGGGCACCCCCGTCGTCTACGTCTGGACCCACGACTCGATCGCCATCGGCGAGGACGGCCCCACCCACCAGCCCGTCGAGCAGCTGATGAGCCTCAGGGCGCTTCCCAACCTGTGGGTGATCCGGCCCGCCGACGCCGCCGAGACCGCCATGGCCTGGCGCATGGCGCTCGAGCGCTCCTCCGGCCCCACCGCGCTGATCCTCACCCGCCAGGGGCTGCCGGTGCTCGACCGCGAGCGCTACGCGCCCGCCGAGGAGGCCCTGAAGGGGGGCTACGTCCTCAGCGAACCCCCGGAGCCGCCGCGCGGCGTCCTCGTCGCCACCGGCAGCGAGG
>Ga0256832_1001483_pt1 | contig 15897 bp, 20 predicted proteins | sample 134614metaG_FD_190534 | JGI IMG/M metagenome (GOLD analysis project Ga0256832, IMG submission 190534) | Hydrothermal vent microbial communities from Lau Basin, Pacific Ocean - 134-614 | ecosystem: Environmental > Aquatic > Marine > Hydrothermal vents | place: Pacific Ocean: Lau Basin | collected...
AAAGAGGCAGAAATGGGTAGGTGGTAAAGATTTTGTTCTAACGGTTATTGGAGAGATAGGAGTTGATGGAGCCCTTTACAGAGCTATGGAATACCATGGAGAAGCCATAAAAGATCTCCCTGTTGAGGAAAGACTGACAATCACAAATATGGCTATTGAAGCAGGGGGTAAAAATGCTATTATGGAAGCGGACGAAAAAGTTCTTGAATGGCTGAAGGACAAAACAGAAAAACCCCTCAGAATGATAAAGGCTGATAAAGATGCAAAATACTGCTGTGAGTATGAGTTTGATGCATCAAAGATAGAGCCTGTTGTTGCTGCACCTAATCTACCATCAAACGTTAAACCTGTTTCAGAGGTTGCCGGAAAACCTATTAATCAGGTCTTTATTGGATCATGCACAAACGGAAGGATCACGGACCTGAGAATAGCAGCCCAGATACTCAAAGGAAGAAAGGTTCACCCTGATGTTAGATGTATAGTTATACCGGCATCAGACAGAACATACAAACAGGCTCTCCATGAGGGTCTTCTTGAGATACTTGCAGACGCCGGATGTCTCATAAGCACATCAACCTGTGGACCATGTTTAGGGGGTCACATGGGTATCCTTGCTGAAGGTGAGGTATGCGTGTCAACATCAAACAGGAATTTTACAGGAAGAATGGGACACCCAAACAGCGAGGTTTACCTTGCAGGACCGGCTGTTGCTGCTGCTTCTGCCGTTTTAGGAAGGATAGCCCACCCTGAAGAGGTTATGGGCACGAAAGCAGAGGCAGTAGTATAAATAAACAGGAGGATAAAAAAATGATGGGTTTCTGGGACGCAGTGGTTAGGGTTATTGTTGGGATCATCTTTGTATGGCTTGGTATTGAAAAAGGTGGAGTTTTTGAGATTGCACAGATTGTAGGGTATATTCTGATTTTAACCTCAATTATTTCTTTCTGCCCCCTTTACAAGCTTGCAGGAATATCCTCGAGATGTGAGGAATGTAAAACAGCCTGATGGGAAAAAGAATTTTAGCCCTTGATGTTGGACTGAAAAGAATTGGGGTCGCTTACAGCGATCCCCTTGGAATTTCTGCAAACCCTTTGCCTCCGATTGAAAATGACAAAGATGTGTTTAATAAAATAAAACAGATCATAGATAAGTATGAGATCAAAACTGTTGTTGTAGGTCTTCCTCTAACACTGAAAGGGGAAGAAGGAGAACAGGCAAGGATAACAAGGAAGTTTGTTCAAAGGATGAAACAGGAGATCCCTGATATTGAGGTTAAGTTTGTTGATGAGAGGTTTACAACATCAATGGCAGAAAAACAGCTGAGAGAAACAACCAAAAAATCAAAAAGGAAAAAAATGATTGATTCTGTTTCAGCTGTTTACATACTGAAAACCTATCTTGATAGTATTAATATGATGTGATGATCAGATTAGCTGGATTACTTTTAGCTCTCGTAATTCTTGGTTTTATTTTTTTGTATACCCAAATAAACATCGAGAAAAAAATACAGCCTGTTGAAGTATCTATACCTTCAGGAATGACCATATCAGAAGTTGGCAAACTTCTTGAGGAAAATAAAATAATAAAAAGCAGATTTTTATTTGTTCTTTACTCAAAAATTAGAGGGGGATTTCCCAAATCAGGCTATTACAGATTTGAAGGAAATCTCAGCATCAAAGATGTGTGGGAAAAGCTCTATAGGGGAGAAGAGAGGCTTTTTAGATTTACGATAATTCCGGGAGATGATCTGATAGATATAGGAGAAAAACTTGAAAAAAAAGGATTTTTACCAAAAGAAACTTTTTACAGCTATGTTTTCAATAAAGAAAATGTTAAAAAGTTCGGTTTAAAGGGAAGTAGTTTTGAGGGTTATTTTCCTCCTGAAACCTATTATCTAAGAAAAGATACAGATATTCAGCAGATTATCAAAAGCTTTTTAAAAATATTCAACAAAAGATACCAGCCTGTTTTAAAACATACCAATGGATTATCAGATTATGAAGTAATGATAATAGCTTCTCTTGTTGAAAAAGAGACATCAATTCCTGAAGAAAAGCCGATAATAGCAGGAATAATTATAAAAAGGTTAAAATTAGGAATGAAACTCCAGATAGATCCTACCGTTATATATGCTCTCAAACTACAGGGAAAATGGCATGGAAAACTTGGGAAAAAGGATATGGAGATTAACTCTCCTTACAATACTTACCTGAAGAGTGGTCTTCCTCCAACGCCTATTTCAAGCTTTACCCTCCAAACTTTAAAATCAGTAATCCATTATAAAGAAACAGATTTTTTGTACTTTTTTTCAAAAGATGGAAGAAGGCATATATTTTCCAAAACTTACAAAGATCATCTCAAGAATATAAAGAAATAGATTTATGTTAAAATCTTGATTTATGAAAATTCTGTACAGGTATATCGGAAAAAGCATACTGAAATATTTTTTTATCCTTATAGGATTTTTTTCTGTGGTTATAGTATCTTCACAGATTCTTCACCTTCCATCAATTCTATACCATGCAGGGATAATAAAATTCCTTCAGGTTCTTTTCTTTGTCAATCTTTCATTTTTTAAATATCAGCTTTTCTTTGGTTTTTTCTTATCTGCTGTTCTTGTTGGATACTCATTGAGAGAAAACAGGGAAATATATGCAATTTATTCGGCAGGTATAAGTAAAAATCAACTTATTGTACCTGTGTCGGCAATTTCATTGATTTTTGTTATTATAGCTCTTGTTGTAAGTCTTTTTATTGTCCCTTATGCAAATAGAGAAAGAGCTCAGTTTATCACTCTGAATGTAAAAAAACATATATTAGACTCTATTATTCAACAGAACTTTATGAAACTGTCTGACGATATAACGATATATGTATCCAAAAAAACTGGAAATAAGATGAAGGATATTTTTATATACAACAGAGAAAAGGAGATTACAATAACAGCAAAGCAGGCTGAGTTTATTAACAACAGACTTGTTTTAAAAAACGGATACATACAGTTTCCTTCAAAGGAAGGGTTTAATATTTTGAGATTTGAAAGGTACAGATTTATACTTGATGTTAAATACATTAAAAAATATGAATTTGAAGATCTGGATAACAAAACATTACTTAAAATTTTAAAATCAGACTCTAAGTTAAAAAATCATGCATTGGCAGTTTTGGCAGATAGAGTATTTTTTAGCATACCTTTTATTTTTTCTGGAATTTTAGGTTTTCTTATAGGAACTCAACTAAACAAAAGCAGAGATTCAGTTATAACTTTTGCCATTTTAATTTCAATCTTTTATCTTGTTATAAACATGTACTTTATCAAGCTCATACAAAAAGGATCAATCAACCCGGTAATATACGGACTGATACTAACATTATACTTCGGTTTGCTTATGATTTATTTCTATAAAAAAAGATAATTATTTTATTACAACAGATTGTAAATGCTCGAAAAACTCAGGATAAGAGATATATGCACAATCAGCATCTTTTATTTTTATTCCTTTTTCTGATACAAGACCTAAAATGCTAAATGCCATAGCAATTCTGTGATCTTTGAAACTGTCAACATATCCACCCTTTATTTTACTTTTACCTCTAATAACCATTCCATCCTGAAGTTCTTCAACCTCAACCCCGACATTTCTTAGATTCTCAACAACAGCCTTAATTCTGTCGCTCTCTTTCACCCTGAGTTCAGAGGCTCCGGTGATCACTGTATCTCCTTCAGCCTGCGTCGCCACCACAGCAAGAATCGGAATTTCATCAACCATTGAAGGTATTTCTTCTTTAGATACCTGTACAGCTTTAAGTTCAGGTGAATACCTTATTATGATGTCTGCTACAGGTTCTTCGTTAATTTTCCTTTTATTTGTGTATTCAATATAAGCTCCCATCTGCTTTATCTTTCTGAAAAATCCGTCTCTTGTTGGATTTATAAGAACATCCTTTAATACAAGCTCAGAATCAGGAAGAATGACGGCTGCTGCTGCAAAGAAAGCAGCCGAAGAAGGATCAGCTGGAACATCAATCTCAATAGGAAAAAGTTTATCTGTTTTTCTTATACAGACTGTATACTCATTCTGTTCATCAATCTGTATGTTTGCACCCATAGCTTTTAGCATTTTTTCTGTGTGATCTCTTGATTTATACGGCTCTATAACTTTTGTTTCTCCCTCTGCAATAAGACCGGCTATAAGTAGAGCTGATTTAACCTGTGCACTCGCTTTTTCATTAAAAAAATTAATTCCTTTAAGATCTGATCCTCTAACGCACAGCGGTAATAACCCACCATTTTCTCTGCCATCTATCTTTGCATTCATCTGTTTTAAAGGCAGTGCTACCCTTTTCATAGGTCTTTTTCTAAGACTTTCATCTCCTGTTAAGGCAGAAAAAAATCTCTGACCTGAAAGAATACCAAGCGTTAATCTTGTTGTAGTTCCTGAGTTTCCCATATCAAGAATGTCCTCAGGCTCTGAAAACCCATTTACACCATTTCCATGAACTTTAATAACTTCTTTATCTTCTGTTATTTTTATGCCAAGTTTTCTATAAACATTTAGTGTTGTAAGGGTGTCTCCAGCCCTCAAAAAATTCTTGACACTGCTTATACCATTTGCCATAGATGTCAATATGATTGATCTGTGGGATATTGATTTGTCTGAGGGAACTCTAAGACACCCTTTTACAGATTTTACTTTTTGAATTTCTTTTTCCATCTATCCCTCTGTAAACATTAATCTGTAAAGTAAGTACATAATACCTACAAGGTTTGCAATAATCAACGAGTATATAACTATTTTTCCCTTTGTAAAGTAATCTATTGAGTTCTGGTTAACAATATCTGGATTAAGGGTTTCTTTGGCTGCTTCAACATTTTCAGGTTTTATTACAAATGAACCTGTCATAAAAGCAGACATCAAAGCCCTTGACGCAAGTATATTTATTACCCTTGGAATTCCTTTAGAGTACTTGTAAATCTTTTTTATTGCAGAATCTTTAAATCTTATGTTTCCTTTTCCTGCCACAGCAAGCCTGTGATATATATATCTGAATGTCTCATCTTCCGTAAGGGGCATAAGTCTTATTTTGTTTGTTATTCTTTGATTTAGCTGTCTAAGCTGTGGCAGTTTAAGTTTCTGATCAAGTTCAGGTTGTCCAAGTAGTATTATTTGGACAAGTTTCTCATTTGCCGTCTCCAGATTAGATAATAATCTCAACTCCTCAAGGGTTTCTTCAGGGAGGTTTTGGGCTTCATCAACAATTATCAAAACCTTTTTTCCCTCTGAAATTTTTTTCTCAAGAAACTCTCTGAATTTTTTTAGAAGATCATGTTTTGAATCTGCCTCAATGTGAACCCCAAGATCATCAAGAACTACTTTCAAAAACTCTTCAGGCTGTAGCTTGGGCGTTAAAATAAGGGCATATATTATGTCATCAGAAAGGGAACTTATAAACTTTCTTATTACAGTTGTTTTTCCTGTTCCAGGTTCACCAACGATTACACAAAAACCCTCTCCATGCTTCACAACATATCTAAGTAAATTATCAGCTATTCTGTGGGATTTTGATGGATAAAAGTATCTGTAATCTGGAGTTATTTTAAATGGATCTTCCTTAAGTCCAAAAAATTCTAAATACGTCATCTTTCTTTACCTTTTTCTTCAGGGAAGAATATCGTTCTAACCCTCTTATTTTTACCTTTTACCTCTGCTTTTTCTGTATCAAGGTAATAAACGATCTCATCTCCCTCAATTATGTTGTTATTCTGCTGGAGTTCTGCATTTCCAATAAGGATCAGAAAATTTTTGTCTTTATAGTACTCAGCTTTATCACTTCTTCCTTTTCTATTACCTTTTTCAAACCTAACATTTCCTAAGGCCAGAATTTTTTTAATCTGACCTTTTTTATCAAGGAATATTCTTAAAAGGTTGGATTTGAGAATAAAATCCCCTTTTTTTACAACAACATTTCCTTTGTAAATAACCATGTTCTCTTTTTTCAGGTATTCTAAGGTATCTGATTCTATAACGATAGGCTCTTTTTTATCTTCCACCCCAAAAACCGTAAATGAAAAAATCAGGAAAAAAATTAAAAACCTGACCATCAGGAACCTCTATAAATTGTTCTTACATTTTCAAGTTTTAACATTTCCTCTCTAAGATTAATGAATATATTATTACCTAATGTTTCCATGCTACCTGAATACATTTTAACAGGTTTTGTATTAAATGCTCTCCTTTCTTTTACAAGAATTTTAAGAAGTTCTGTTTCTATTGAAAGGTTTTCTGAAACAATTCTTACATTTCCTTCAAGGTTAAGTATATCCTTGCCCTCGTCATAAATTCCCTTATCTGAATGGATAAATATATTTTCCCCATTTTTTATATATTCAAGGTTAAAGGAATTAATAATAAAATTTTCTCCCTCCTGAATTATACTTTTACCTTTTAAAATATATCTATCTGAATTAACCCCTGACAAAGTAAAGTTGTAAATCTCCCCTTTTTTGTAATTTACATTTTTTAGTTTTGTTTTTTCAAATATCTGGGAAACTTGGCTGAAAACCATCACCAAAATAAAGAATATAACCGTATATGAAATTATTTTACTTCTCACTTTTATTGCCTTTTTTTACTGAACTATATTTTTTCCTAAGATCCCATTTTGAACTGAACATTTCCTCAAAAATGTCTATGTAAATCTCGCTGTTTTCCTTTGTGGCTTTATCTTTAATATATACTGTTGGCCTGTGAAGAATTTTATTAATTATTGATCTTACAGCAAGATCTATATTTTCTTTCTCTTTTTCGTTCAGGTAGGGCATATCTCTAAACAATCTTTCGAGCTGTTTTTCCCTTATTTCATCTGCGAAGTTTCTAACCTTTGCTATTACAGGACTAACATGGAGCTGTTTTAACCATCTGTCAAACTTTGCTACTTCTTCATCTATGAGGATTTTTGCAGATTCCGCTGCTATTTTTCTTTCTTCAAGATTTTTATCAACAACCATTTTGAGATCATCAATGTTGTAAAGAAAAACATTTTCTATTTCGTTAACATCTTCAGAAACATTTCTTGGAACTGATATATCAATTATAAATACAGGTTTTCCTTGTCTTACTTTTTCAACATCTTTAAAATGTTCTTTCCTTAATATAGGTTCTTTCGCTCCTGTAGAAACTATAATAATGTCTGCTTCAGGTAAAAATTCAAACAGCTTATTAAACCTTATTGCAGAACCACCAAACTCATCAGCAAGCTGAACCGCTTTCTCAAATGTTCTATTGGAAACAAAAATATGTCGAACACCCGCTGAAGCAAGATGCCTCGCTGCAAGTTCTGCCATTTCCCCTGCACCAAGAAGCAACACATTTTTGTCCGAAAGATCACCAAATATCTTTTTCGCAAGTTCTATGGCAGCATAACTTATCGAGACGGCTCTTTTACTTATTCCAGTGGATGTCCTTATTTTTTTTGAAACATTCATAGCTTTATCAAAAAGTCTTGTCATAATATGTTTAACAGCTTTATTTTCTTTTGCTTTCAAAAATGAATCTTTAAACTGACATACTATCTGTGGTTCTCCTATCACCATAGAATCAAGGCTTGAAGACACCTGAAATATATGCTTTATCGCATCTTTATCTTTATACACAAATATATATTTTTTTAGATCTTCAACTTTAAGTCCTGAATAAGATGAAAGGATTTTCAAAATATCAAGATAAGATTCTTCTGGATTGTCCGATATTCCATAAATTTCCACCCTATTACAGGTAGAAAGAACCGTACATTCATAAATTGAAGGGATTTTACTTATTTTATCTAAAATATCAGCATAATTTTCTTCAGATAATGCAAGCTTTTCTCTTACCTCAACCGGTGCGGTTTTATAGTTCAATCCTGTTGCAAATATCTCCATTTATGCCTCTATTCACCCATATTTAATGTTATCCATAACTTAGGATATTATATATAATATGAATTTATATTATCATCAGTCAAATGCTACGAGGTACACATGGTTGTCAAAAGGGAACATTGGGGAACACGTTTAGGTTTAATACTTGCTGTAGCAGGGAACGCAATAGGATTGGGAAATTTTTTAAGATTTCCTGTACAGGCCGCCGATAATGGTGGTGGTGCATTTATGATACCTTACATGATATCTCTTATTTTCCTTGGTATTCCCCTCCTGTGGATTGAATGGGCTTTAGGAAGATTTGGCAGTAAAAAGGGGCATGGGACAGCAGTTGCTGTATTTGATTATCTGTGGAAAAAACCTGTTGCAAAATACATTGGATTTTTAGGCGTGCTCATCCCACTAACAGTTGTTGTTTACTACACATACATAGAATCATGGACTTTACTTTACAGCTTTTTCAGTCTCCTTGGTAATCTTCCATCTACACCTTTAACAGCTGACGTTAAGGATTATCTTGAGCCTTTTAAAAACTTTCTTGTTGAAAAAACAGGGGAAACATCAGAAGGTATTCTACTGAAACCAGCATTAGAAACATACATATTTTTTCTCATCACTCTCGTTATAAACCTTTACATACTGTACAGAGGTGTAAGTGCCGGGATAGAAAAGGTAGCAAAAATAGCTATGCCTCTTATTTTTATAATGGCTATACTCCTAATGGTAAGAGTATTTACGCTAACATCCCCTGAAGGAAGAAACTTTCTCGATGGACTTGGGTTCTTGTGGAATCCCGATTTTTCTGCATTAACAAACCCAAAAGTGTGGCTTGCAGCTGCAGGACAGGTTTTTTTCACACTGAGTGTGGGTTTTGGGGCTATACTGACATATGCCTCATACATAAAACCGAAAGACGATATAGCACTTAATGGTCTTGCAGGAGCGTCAGTTAACGAATTTGCGGAGATAATATTGGGGGGATCAATAGCCATCGTTGCATCTGTTATATTTTTTGGTGTTGCAGCAACAGCAACAATAGCAAGTCAGGGTGCATTTAATCTGGGATTTATGGCTTTACCTGCCATATTTGCAAACATACCTTACGGTCAGTTTTTCAGCTTTGTGTGGTTTCTTCTTTTGTTCTTTGCAGGGGTAACATCATCAATAGCACTGTGTCAGCCTGCAATAGCATTTCTGGAAGATGAATTGGGCTATTCAAGGCAAAAATCTGTAGCTCTTTTAGGAGGATTTCTTTTCTTTGCTGCCCATATTCCCATATTCATAAAAGGTGCCCTGGGAGAGCTGGATTTCTGGGTGGGCACTATTGGTCTTGTTCTTTTCGCACTTTTTGAGGCTGTAATATTTTTCTGGATATACGACTCAAAAAAAGCTTGGGAAGAAATGACGAGAGATAACGATATTAAAATACCTAAAATCTTTTACTATATAATGAAGTTTGTCGCTCCATCCTTCTTAATAATAATTCTTATCTCATGGGTCATTGAGTATCTTCCATCTGTTTTGTCCAAAACTGATATAGGAACATGGACTGCAAGAGGCTTTCTTCTATTTTTAAGCATTGTAGGAATACTTATAATAAAATTTGCCTGGGAGAAAAGAAATGGAAGGACATCTTCTTAACGGATATGGAGCTTTATTTATGACTATCTCGTGGGGAATTGTCATCACTCTAAATGTATATTCATTTTATAAGATACTGTATAATAAGAGTAAAAAACAGGAGGATTAAATGGCTACAGAAAGAACATTGATGTTAATAAAACCGGATGCTGTTAAAAGAGGAGTTGAAGGCAAAATAATAGCCCATGTACAGGAAAAAGGATTTAAACTTATAGCCTTAAAAAAATTAAAACTTTCCAAAGAACAGGCAGGACAGTTTTATTATGTACATAGAGAAAGACCTTTTTATGATGAGCTTTGTGAGTTTATGTCTTCAGGACCTATAGTAGCTATGGTTTGGGAGGGAGAAAACGCTATAGAAAGGATAAGGCAGATAATGGGTGCAACAAACCCTGAGGAGGCAGAAGAAGGAACTCTAAGAAAACTTTATGGAACAAACATAGGTGAAAACGCCGTACACGGATCAGATTCAAAAGAATCTGCAGATTTTGAGATACCATTCTTTTTTAGTAGGTTAGAAATAGTTGAATAAAGTGATTGATGGTATAATTCTACTTCTGATCGGCGTTATATTGGGTTTTAATATTTTTTTCTCTTATATTGTAGCACCTCTCCTATTTTCCAACCTTGACCATAGACAGGCTGGGGAGATAATGAACATCATATTCCCCTATTATTTTGCATCCGGCTGGATTGTAGGAATTATTATTTATAGCCTGGTCGGTATAAAATCAGTAAAAGATAAAGATATTATAAAAAATTTTAAGTGGTTCATAGTCGGTATTTTTGTACTGATTTTAACACATATGGCATTGCATAAAACGGTTTTACCTATTGCAAGGAATATAAACATCCAGTACTATTCTGCAATTGATAAAGGGGAAGAAAAAAAAGCGGCAGAACTCAGATCAAAATTTAAAACTATTCATGGAATATCAAGCACAATTAATGTTTTTAACCTTATTCTTGAAATCTATCTATTCCAGTATTATTTCTTAAGAGTAAGGAGGCTAAAGAAAGGATAGATTTTACCGAACATTTTTATATGGTTTGGAGGAGAATATGGAAAATAACAAAAGATCTGTCCTTGCAGCTATTTCATATATAGTTTTTGGGGGATCAGTAATAAGTTCCCTTTTTGTTGGAATTTTGGTTTATTTCCTTTTAAGTTCTTCCGGTGTTGATGATGCACTTTTAAAAGCTATCTTGTCAACAGTAATCATTCAGGTAGCTTTTCTTATCCCTGTTTTTTTAATTAGATCAATGATAAATAAATATATTGTTTCCAAAATCAAAGATGTGTCAAGAGCCCTACAGGAAGTTAGTACAGGAAATCTTGATTACGAGATCAAAATAGAAGGGAATGATGAACTTACAGAGCTGGCAGAATCTTTTGAGAGAATGAGAATAAGTATGAAAACAATTATGGAAAAGCTTGAAGAGGGAGAAGTCTAAACGGAGAAAAAAATGAACATAGAAAACAGATTAAGAGAACTTGTTAATCAGCTTTTTATTAACACGGGAGCTTCTTTCTCAGGGATATTCATAGAAGGAAAAGATGTAATATCAAAAACTATATATCCTGCAAAAGGGAAAAATCTGCAAGAAATAATGAACTTGATAATAAATAAAGCTCATCAGATAAATGAGTTTATACCAGAGTTTGGGGAAGAGTATGTGTATGCTGAAGGACCGGATATTTCAATATTTATTTATTTTGTTAGACCAGACATAGCGATAGGATCAATAATAGAAGAAAAACCAAAATTTGCCCTTTTAAAATTTGAACATTCAGTTCTCTCAAACAAACTGAAAGAGATGCAGGATGATTTAGATAAGTACATAAAAGGAATACAGATTGAAGAGGAGACTAAAGAAGAAACAACAGAAGAAGTAATACAAGAAATACCTGAAGAATCTCAGGAAGAACTTCTGAGGGAGTATCCTGAAGAGCAACCTGAATACGAAGAAATACAGCTTGAAAGCCTTGAGCATGTAATCCCCGAACTGAAAGAAACTAAAAAAGAGGAGGAACAATCTCCTCCAGAAGAAGAAAAATCAGAGATCACAGTGGAAGATGTTAAGGATAGATTTGTAGAAGAACTGGAAATGCTTGAGAAAACAAAAGAACTTGAAGAGTTTGAGGAAAAACCTTCTTCAGAAGAAAAAATACAACCTGAAGAAGAATTAACTTTAGAGGAGAACCCTCCCCTTGAGGAAATTCTTAAAACACCTGAAGAGGAAAAGCCCCATACTATAGATGAAGAGATAGAAAAGGTGTCTGAAGAACAGGAATTCTACGATCCGGATGTTTTGACCAAAATAAGGGAAGAATTATTAAAAGAGATAGGCCCTGTAGGAAAGTTTTTGTTTAAAAGAAAAATAAAAAAGCTTGATATAGACGAAAATAAGATAACAAGAAATACTCTTATTAAACTGATAGATGAGCTTTCAGATGATATAATTGATGAAAAGAGAAAAAAGAGATTTATAGATAGGGTATCTACCTTTTTATAATTTTAAAACAAGGAGGGCGTTATGGCTAGTAGATTTGAGGATATACTCCAGTCCGTTGTAAGGGATGCTGGAGCTGAAGGTGCAGTTCTTGTTAGCCCTGACGGACTTGCTATAGCTTCCGTTTTACCTGAGGGGATAGATGAGGACAGGGTAGCTGCAATGGGGGCTGCTATACTGTCTTTGGGGGAAAGAGTTACCACAGAACTGAATAAGGGTACACTTGAACAGCTTTACGTCAAAGGCTCAAAGGGCTATATGATATTCACAGGTATAGGCGATCTCGCAGTCTTAGGAATACTTGCCCCATCAAATGCAAAGTTAGGACTTCTCCTTATGGAAATCAAAAGAGCGGCAAAACAAATAGAGGGAAGTTTAGGATAAAATGGCTATTACCGGCAACCTTGAAACGTTTAATTTTATAGATATCTTCCAAATATTGAAAAAAGATAAAAAAGATGGAATTCTTGTTGTTGAATCCCCAACAAAAAAGCTGGCGGTTTACTTCAAAGAGGGGGATATGGTCTACATAAGGGAAGTCATAAAAGTTTTTTACATATATCTTGATATAGATTTTAATCAGGTCTTAAAAAAAGAAGGTATTTCAAAAGACGATCTTTATCAATTCCTTGTCTCAAGACTGCCTATATTACTTGCTGTGAAAAAAGGAAAATTCTCCTTCACACCCGGATTTATAAAATATCCATCTGATATAAAACCCCTTATACCACTTGAAAAAATAATGATGTATCTCAGCAGGCAGTTATCACAAGAAGAGGTAGATAGAAAAATATCAGATATGAAACTTGTGTTTGAAAAGGCAGAAAACTGGACTGAAATAGCCAAAAAAGCTCATCTTACAGAAATTGAAAAAAAGATACTTTCTCTTATAGACGGCACAAGAACTGTGGAAGATATACTGAACGAAACCAAGATAAACCAGCTCACCTTGCAGAGGATATTGTATGGATTTCTGGCAACTGGAATAATCCAGCGTAAAAAGCAGAAACAAAGAAAGATAGGGTTTGCACTTACAAAAGCTCTTCTTCAAAAAATAATATCAAGAATAAAAGGGTTATAAGGAAGGGAAATGTCTGATAAAAAACAAAAACAGATAAAAATCGTTATTGCAGGACCATACGCAGCAGGAAAAACCCAGTTTATAAATACTATCAGTGAGATAGAAACTGTTCAGACAGAGGCAAAAACCTCTCAGGCGCAGGAAAAGCAGGTAAAGGATCACACAACAGTGGCGATGGATTTTGGAAGGATCACAATAGATGATCAGCATGTACTTTATCTTTTTGGTACTCCTGGGCAGGAAAGGTTTGATTTTATGTGGGATATTCTTGGCAAAGGTATGGTAGGTCTTGTTGTTCTTGTAGACTCTACAGATCCATCAACATTTCATGAGGCAAGAAAGATAATAAACTATTTTGAGTCAAGGTATCCGGCACCCTTTGTAGTAGGTTGTAATAAACAAGACCTGAAAGGTGCATGGGATCCTAAAGATATTAGAACAGCCCTTGATCTTAATGAAGAGATTAAGGTTCTCCCTTTGATTGCCCTTGATAAAGAGAGCGTTAAAAATGTTCTTCTGGTTTTACTTGAAGAGATAGCGAAATATTTATGATCCGTTTAATCCTTTTATCTTTTTTTCCCAAAAACAGGCTCTGTCCAAAATATAACCCTTATCTAAAGACAAAACCTTTTTATTCAAAACCTTAATTTCTCCACCTACTAAAACTGTATCAACATCATTACCTTTTGAAGAATAAACAATCTGGGTATATGGATCGTATAAAGGGTTTAGATGAGGCTCAGTTATATCAATAAGAACAATATCAGCATACTTTCCTTTCTCTATAGAACCTATCTTATCCTCCATCCTTAAAGCTTCAGCTCCCCATCTGGTTGCCATTAATAAAGCCTGTTTAGCATTTAGAACCGTTGGGTCTTTTGTTGCACCTTTGTGGAGTTTTGCTGCTGTGGATATTTCCCCTATTATGTCAAGATCATCGTTTGAGGCAGTTCCGTCTGTTCCTATTCCAACAACCACACCTTTTTCAATCATTTTAGGAACAGGAGCAATGCCTGATGCGAGTTTCAGATTACTCTCTGGACAATGGGCTACTTTCACACCAGTTTCTGAGAGAATATCAATCTCCCTGTCAGTTGGATAAACCATGTGTGCAGCAAGGGTTCTTTCTGATAAAACACCTACAGATTTTAGATGTTCTACCGGGGTTTTTCCATACTTTTCTTTTACGGTCTTAACCTCAAATTCAGTTTCTGCGATATGGATATGGTACAGAACATCATACTTCTCAGAAACTTCATACGCTTTTTTTAAGGTTTGGGGTGAACAGGTATAAGGTGCGTGTGGGCCAATAGCAGGAATAACAAAAGGGTCATTCTTATACTCATTTATAAAATCAACAGTTTTTGCAATACCTTCTTCCGGAGTTTTAGCTCCCGGAGTTGGAAAATCAAGAATTCCTGTTGACAAAACACCCCTTATACCTACCTGCTTTATAACATCAGCAACAGCATTTTCATAAAAGTACATATCTACAAATGTTGTGGTTCCTGTCCTGAGCATCTCATATACAGCTATCTGGGTTCCGTCCTTAACAAACTCGTAGCTAACAAACTTACCTTCAGCCGGCCATATATATTCTTCAAGCCAGACTTTTAAAGGGTTATCACTTCCATATCCCCTTAAGAGGGTCATTGCAGCGTGTGTGTGGGTGTTTATAAGACCGGGAATTGCTATCTTATTTCTTCCTATAATTGTTTTACCAAAATATTTATCCTTTTTATTTTTTCCTATATCAATAATCCTTCCATCTTTTACCACAATATCAGCATTATTAAACTCGGTTAAGCTTTTATCCATTGTCAGTATATAGTTTATGTCAGTGATAATAAGATCAGCCTTTTTCAGAGACATTCTAAACCTCCAAAGTTGTTTTCAGCTTAAAATTATACAATAATTAAAAGTCATGAAACTGCGCTCCCTTTTTTTTATTTTGATCTTTCTCAGTTTTTCATACGGAGAAACAAGAAAGGATTGCTATGCCGTCAAATATTTTTTTATCACCGTTGGAAAAATTTGTATTTTGTATAATTTTGAAGAAAGACTAAAGGTAGAAGCAAAAGCAGAAACAACAGGTATTTTTAAGATTTTGAAAAATATCAGATACTCCGGATATTCAATTTCTGATAAAAAGCTATCACCAAAGGAGTTTTACTTTAAAAGAGAGGAAAAAGGATTAATAGAGATACACAGGTACAAATTTTCAAAAGAATGGGTTGATTACCACAAAACAATAATTATAGGAGCAGATGAAAAGACAGAAAGTAAAAAAATAAAAAACAAAAACTACATAGATCCATTCACAGCAAGCCTCTATTATTACAGACAGATAAGATCAGGAAATCCTATAAAAAAATCAGTATTTTTTGGAGGAAAGGGTTATTTTGTTCCTTATTTCAAAAGAAAAATAGAGAATCTAAAAATAAATAACAGATCATATGAATGCTATTACGCTGAAATAAACCCGATTAAGATAAAAGTAGGGGGAATACTTCAACCTGCAGGAGTATGGAAACTTTGGATTGAAAAAAACGAAAACAGACTGATAAAAGGTGTGTTCAAGATAAAAGCAGGTGAGGTCGTCATAGAAATTAAATAACCCTGGCGCCGACCAACTTTCCCGACCGGTCTCCCGGCCAGTATCATAGGCGCAGGGGAGCTTAACTGCCGGGTTCGGAATGGAACCGGGTGTAGCCTCCCCGCTGTGGGCACCAGGGAAATG
>Ga0256832_1001484_pt1 | contig 15894 bp, 15 predicted proteins | sample 134614metaG_FD_190534 | JGI IMG/M metagenome (GOLD analysis project Ga0256832, IMG submission 190534) | Hydrothermal vent microbial communities from Lau Basin, Pacific Ocean - 134-614 | ecosystem: Environmental > Aquatic > Marine > Hydrothermal vents | place: Pacific Ocean: Lau Basin | collected...
CCCATCGAAATCAGAAGAAAGGTCGCACCGGATGGCTGAAACCGACGCCAGCGAGGAGAAGGAGGAAAGCCTCTTCGAGGCCCCGCCCATGGGCGAGCAGGAGCGCATGGTGGAAGCGATCCTTTTCGCCTCCGCCGATCCCGTGACCCTGCGCGAGCTCCAGGCGCGCATGCCCCATGGCTCGGATCCCGCCGAGGCGCTGGTGCATCTGCGCAAACGCTACGAGGGGCGCGGCGTGCGCCTCGTGCGGGTGGGAGATGCCTGGGCCATGCGCACCGCGCCCGATCTCGGCTTCCTGATGCAGAAGGAAACGGTCGAGACCCGCAAGCTCAGCCGCGCCGCCATCGAGACGCTCGCCATCATCGCCTATCACCAGCCCTGCACGCGCGCCGAGATCGAGGAGATCCGCGGCGTCTCCGTCTCGCGCGGCACCATCGATCAGCTGCTGGAGATGGAATGGATCCGCTTCGGCCGCCGCCGGATGACCCCGGGCCGCCCCGTCACCTATGTGGTGACGCAGGAATTCCTCGATCACTTCGGCCTCGAAAGCGCCCGCGATCTGCCGGGGCTGAAGGAGCTGCGCGCCGCCGGCCTGCTCGACAGCCGCCCGCCCCCAGGCCAGATGCCGGGCGCCGGCGATGGTGAGGAGGAGGAAGAGGAAAGCCTCGAAGGCCAGAGCGAACTGTTCGAGGATTGAACCCCGCTCCCTCCCATCACTGGTCGATAAATATCCCCGCCGGAGGCATCCGGGGGCATGCCACGCGCGGGAGTTGGCGTGAAGAGCGCAAAGCCCCGCCACAGGGCAGCGGGGCTTCACGGCAAGGCGCAGGTATCAGAAATTCATCCCGACCGAGAGCTTGAATCCATAGGCGCTCGTGTTTTCCGAATCATCGTCACTGACGCCATTCCACAGCTTTGCCGTCAGCCCGCCGCTGGCATACCAGCCGCGCCCGTTGGCAAGATCCGATCCGTATTTCAGCCCGAGATCGAGATCGATGGTGTTGAAGGCCAGGTTCTGTTCCGCGCTGCCGCCATCGGTGTAGTCGGGCGCGAAAAGGATCGCCGCCTCGCTCCCGCCATAGAGCGAGAACCTGTCTCCAAGCGGCTGATCCACCTCGAATCCGGCCAGCACACCCCAGGCTTTCGGCACATCGAGGGTGCTCCCACCGCCCGATCTGCGCTCGGAATATTTCGCATGCCGCAGCCCGCCGTAGAGCTTGGCGCGCGTGTTGCCGCCAAGGCTGAAGGCCTTGCCGACCGTGAGATCGATCGTCTGCATGGTGATCTTGTCATAGACGGTTGCCGGATCGGTGCTGGTGGCGCTCAGGCGAAAGGCATTCAGCCCGTAGTAAAGCCCCGATGGTGCATTGAACCGCACCCACAGCTCGGGCGCGGCATTGAACCCGAAGCCGACGGTCTGCCCTTCGGAATGGGCAATCCCGAGATAGTTGAGATCAACCCCGGCCTCGAAATTCTGAGCCATGGCCGGGCCGGCGATCAGGCCGGCCAGAAAGGCCGCGCGCAGGGTTTTCATGGTGGTGATGTTCATGTCCGTCACTCCTGAATGTCGTTGCGTCAGCAACAAACGTGATGAAAAGGGAAACCGTATCACTTGCTACAAAAACAACCTCTTGCAGGCGAAATGAGTGCCTGCGTTTGCATGGATCGTACCTGCGCGCATGGCGATTGCAAGTCTGGAAATTCATACCTTTGGAAGGTGTTGCCGATGTGGAACCACGATCAGGCCGGCGGGATATCAGGGGCGGGCGCGAAAGTGCTTTGAGAGCTTCAGCCCCTGGCCCTGGTAATTGGAGCGGATGCCGGCGCCGTAAAGCTGATCGGGCACCTCGCTCATCCGTTCATAGACAAGCCGGCCCACCACCTGCCCATGCTCCAGCACGAAGGGCGCCTCGTGGCAGCGCACCTCCAGAACCCCGCGCGAGCCGGCGCCGCCGGCAGCAGCATGACCGAAGCCGGGATCGAAGAAGCCGGCGTAATGCACCCGGAATTCGCCCACCATGGCGAGATAGGGGGCCATCTCGGCGGCGCAATCGGGCGGGATGTGCACCGCCTCGCGGCTGACGAGAATGTAGAAGGCGCCGGGATCGAGGATGATCCGGCCCTCGCGGCTGCGGATTTCCTCCCAGAAATCGGCCGGATCATACCGACCGATCCGATCGAGATCGATCACGCCCGCATGCGGCTTCGCGCGGTAGCCCACGAGATCGCCCTCATCCGGGCAGAGATCCACCGAGAAGGCCAGCCCCTGATCGATATGCGCCTCCCCGCTCACCAGCCCCTTCTGGCGATGCAGCTCCATGAGCTCCGCGTCCGAAAGCACCGCTTCGCCGGCGCGGAAACGGATCTGGTTGAGCCGCATCCCCGGGCGCACCAGCACCGAAAACGAGCGCGGGCAGATCTCGGCATAGAGCGGGCCTGCATAGCCGGGCGCGATGCGGTCGAATTCGCGGCCTCTGTCGGTGACGCAGCGGGTGAGGAGATCGAGCCGCCCGGTGGAGGATTTGGCATTGGCGACCGCCCCGATCCCCTCGGGCAGGGCGAGGCTTTCCTGCAGCGGCACCAGATAGACGGCGCCCTTCTCGAGCACCGCGCCGCCCGAGAGATCCACCCGATGCATCTCGAATTCGCCGAGCCGCTCGGCCACCGTGGCCTCACGCCCCGGAAGGAAGGAGGCGCGCACCCGGTATGCCACGTCCCCAAGCCGCAGATCGAGCGAAGCGGGCTGGATCTGATCGGCGGTGATCTGCGGGCGCGCTCTGAGCGCTCCGGCTTCGATCAGCCCCCTGATCTGCTGGCTGGCCAGAACCCCCGGCCGCTTCACCGCAAAAGGCATCGCCTCACACCCCCGCATACAACAAACCCGCCCACGCATCTTTCATGCGGGCGGGTGTTTCGGTGGTCGGGCTAGCAGGACTTGAACCTGCGACCTTCCGTCCCCCAGACGGACGCGCTACCAGACTGCGCCATAGCCCGACATGGGCCTCTACATACCGTTTTTGCGCGCGGGGGCAAGCGTGAAATCGCATCTTTTGCGCCATCGCCGGAGCCCGCAGCTCAGCCGCCGGGCCTGCCGCCCTGATCGAGGCCCATCATCTGATGGAGCGCGGAAAGGCGGCGGCAGATCAGCGCCAGCTTTTCGCGATCGGCCACGGGTGCGGCAGGATCGCGCAGGCGCAGCCGTTCGATCATGAGAACGATCTCACCGGTTTCTGTTTGTGGCCGCGCTTGGGGAGGCACTGGCGCGGCGGTTTCTTCTGCCGATGCCTGAGCAACCGCATCGCCGGCAGCGGGTTCGGCCTCTGCGCCGGTTTCCGGCTCGGTCTGTGAAGCCGCCTCCGGGGGGGAGGACTGGCCTGCCGCATCTTCTCCGGCCCCGGCATGGGCAAACAGGATTTCCTGCGGCGCCTCCTCGGGCGTGGCCTCCGGCGCGGAAGATCCGGGCGCATCCTCCAGGGCCTCCCGCCGCGCGCCTTCCTCTGCCGGTTCCGAGGGCACGGTTTCCCCCGTTTCCCCCGTGGGTATCCGCGGGGCGGCGGCCTGACTGTCAGCCTCGATCCCGGACGCAGAGGCGGGGGCAGGGGGCTCCGCTTCGGCTTCGGCCGGAGGGGGCGGCGTTTCCGTTTCGCCCCCGTGGCGGAACAGCGTCTCTTCGGCAGTTTCCACGGGTTCCTCCGGGAAGGCCTCGGGCGCTTCCTCCGCTGCCGGCTGCCTGGCTTCCTGCTCTTCGTGGGTCTCTGCTTCGGGCGTCACCTGACCAGCCGCATCTTCCGCTGAGGTTGGCGCAGGCCCTTCCTCCGCCTCCTTGCCGCTCGCGCCGGATACCGGCTCCTGCGGGGGGTGTTCGGCGGCGCCCTGGGCGGGCTCTGCCGTGGTGCCTATATCCCAGGCCGTGGGCTCGGGTGCCGGCTCCTCTGCCGGTGATGTTTCGGCGATGGGTTCAGGTGCGGGTTCGGGGGCGGTTTCGGCTGCTGCATCTTCTGGCGGAGCGGGAATCTCCGAAGCCGCGTGAGCCGCGTGCGGGGCTGCCTCCTGCGGCGGGGGCGCCTCGGCGCCCTCCTGCGCGCCCGGCGCTTCGGGCTCGGACCCCCGCTGCGCCGCCCGGGCCGCCTCCACCGCTTCCATCACCTTCGTTCCCTCGATGGTGATGCCGCTGATCTCGGGGATTTCGCTCAGGGGGGTATCGAGCGGGCGGGAAAGGGAGGCGACGTATTTCACGCCCTTTTCCTTCAGGAGCTTGCGCGCGCCCTTGATCGTCATGCCGTCTTCATGCAGCAGCTTCTTGATGCCGCCGATCAGAAGCATGTCGCCCGGGCGGTAATAGCGCCGCCCGCCAGCGCGCTTCACCGGCTTGATCTGCGGGAAACGGCTTTCCCAGAAACGCAGCACATGGGCGGGCGTATCCAGCCATTCGGCCACTTCGCTTATGGTGCGGAAGGCGTCGGGCGATTTGGCCATGCTCGTGTTGCCCCTCAGCGCTTCCTGTTGCCCTTGGCAACGCGCTCCTTCATCAGATGCGAGGGGCGGAAGCTCAGCACCCTGCGGGGCAGGATCGGCACCTCTTCGCCGGTTTTCGGATTGCGCCCGATGCGCTGGCCCTTTTCGCGCACGCTGAAGGTGCCGAAGGAAGAGATCTTCACCTGCTCCCCCGCCACCAGCGCATCCGACATCAGCTGCAGCACCTCTTCCACCAGCTGCGCGCTTTCATTGCGGCTGAGGCCGACCTCGCGCAGCACGGCCTCGCTCAAATCCATTCGTGTCAATGTCCTGTTGCTCATGAAATCCCCCGTTGACTGCGTGGAAGCATAGGGCGGAAGGAAATTCCGAGTCAATATCAATGGCTTGCAAATCGGCCTTTCCGGCGCTTGTCAGCCGCTTGCCGGCCGCTTACCAGCGCAGTATCACCGCGCCCCAGGTGAGCCCGCCGCCGATCGCCTCCAGGAGCAGGAGATCGCCCGTGCGGATCTGCCCGCGCTCCTTGCCGATGGAAAGCGCGAGCGGAATGGATGCGGCGGAGGTATTGCCGTGATCCTGCACCGTGATCACCACCCGATCGAGCGGGATGCCCATCTTCTGGGCGGTGCCCTTTATGATGCGCAGATTGGCCTGGTGGGGCACCAGCCAATCGATTTCCCCAGGCGAAAGGCCGAGCTTTTCAAGCGCCGTTTCCGCCGTGGCGGCGAGCTTTTCCACCGCGTGGCGGAAAACCTCGCGCCCCTGCATCCTGAGATGCCCGCTGGTGCCGGTGGAAACGCCGCCGTCCACATAGAGGATATCCTTGAAGCGGCCGTCGGAGTGGAGATCGACGGCGAGGATCCCGCGATCCGCGGCGATGCCCTTGCCCTCCTGCGCCTCCAGCACCAGTGCGCCCGCGCCATCGCCAAACAGCACGCAGGTGCTGCGATCCTCCCAGTCCATCAGGCGGCTGAAGGTTTCGGCGCCGATCACCAGCACCCGGCGCGCCTGCCCCGAGACGATCAGCGCATTGGCATTGGCCAGCGCATAGATGAAACCGGCGCAGACGGCCTGCACGTCAAAGGCAAACCCCCCCTCCATGCCAAGCGCCGCCTGCACCATCGTGGCGGCGGCGGGAAAGGTGAGATCGGGGGTGGAGGTGGCGAGCACGATGGCATCCAGATCGCTGGCCCCGATCCCCGCATCCGCCAGTGCGGCGCGCGCGGCGCGGGTGGCGAGATCGGAGGTCGTCTGCCCCTCGGCGGCGAAATGGCGCCGCTCGATGCCGGAGCGGCTGCGGATCCACTCATCCGAGGTATCGAGGCTTTTCTCGAATTCGGCATTGGGGACAACCCGCTCGGGCAGGTAATGCCCGACGCCCCTCACCACGGCCCTTATCGTCATGCGATGTCACCCGCTCCCGTTCTCATGCCCCGTTTTGCTCCCCTGTTTCCCCGCCCGCATTTTCAGCCGCCTGATTGGCGGATGCAACCCGCGCCGCGAGTTTTTGCGAGAAGCCGGATTTCGCCAGCCTGAGCGCCAGCCCGATGGCGGCGGAAACGCCGGTGGCATCGGCGCTGCCGTGGGATTTGACGACCGTGCCGTTGAGCCCGAGGAACACCCCGCCGTTCACCCGGCGGGGATCGATGCGCCGGGCGAGGCGGCGCAGGGAGGTCATGGCCAGCAGCGCGGCGATGCGCGAAAGGGGCGTGGCCCTGAAGGCCTCGCGCAGGAATTCGCGGATCAGGGTGGCCGTGCCCTCGCCTGTCTTCAGCGCCACATTGCCGGTGAAGCCGTCGGTCACGATCACGTCCACCCGCGCGGACGGGATATCGCCCCCTTCCACGAAGCCCACGTAATCGAAATCACCCCGCGGCGCGCTGGCCTCGATAAGATCGCCGGCAAGCTTCAGCTCGGGGCGGCCCTTGAATTCCTCGGTGCCGACATTCAGGAGCCCGATGCGGGGGCGCGCGATGCCGAGGCCGTTGCGCGCATAGGAGGCGCCCATCAGCGCGTATTGCATCAGATCGCGCTCGTCGGCGCGGATATCGGCGCCCACGTCGAGCATGATGTTGAAGCCGCCGGGATTGCGCGAGGGCCAGAGGCAGGCGATGGCGGGGCGGTTGACGCCGGGCAGCTTGCGCAGCCGCAGCATCGAGAGCGCCATCAGCGCGCCGGTGTTGCCGCAGGAAACGGCTGCCGCCGCATCGCCCGCGCGCACCGCCTCGATGGCGGACCACATGGAGGTGCCCTTGCCGTTGCGCATCACCTGGCTCGGCTTGTCGTCCATGCTGACGACGCCCTCGGTGGCGCGGATCTCGCAGCGCCCGGCGAGGCCCTTGCGCCTCGAGATCAGGCGTTCGAGCTCCTCGCCATCGCCATGCACGATGAAATCGAGCTCCGGGTGGCGTGCGGCACAATCGGCCATGCCGGCGACCACGGCCACCGGCCCGCGATCGCCGCCCATGGCATCGACGGAAATGACAATCCGGCCCTCTGCGGGCCCGCCCGGGGCGTTTTGCTGCCGGTCATTCATGCCGCACCGCCAGGCGCCGGCTTATGCGGCGTCGTCTTCGTCCAGGTCGATTTCGTCAACCAGGGAAACGACCTCGCGCTCGTCGTAGTGGCCGCAGGCGGCGCAGACGTGATGCGGGCGCTTCAGTTCGCCGCAATTGGGGCATTCGGCCGGGTTAGCGGCAACCAGCGCATCATGCGAACGGCGATTGTTGCGGCGCGAACGCGTGACCTTGTTCTGAGGGACAGCCATGTCTCAACCTCGGATAGATGGGGGCGGGCCCCGATTTGCAGTTTGGGGACGGGCCCCGGTTCATGTTATCGCAGCGTCATACGCCTTTGCGAAGCCGCTGCCAAGCCTGATGTGAGCGAGGGCGGGAACATACTGCGAATCCGGGGCTGTGCAAGTGTTTTCTTGTGTTTTCCCGTGAGCCTTGCCGCTTGCGCATGGCAGGCGGGGAGTGCCGGGGGATCAGCCGTCACCTCCGGCTTGCCCGCTGCCGTTTCCCTCACCGCCACTGCCTTCGTCACCGAGCTTGCGGCGCAGGGCGGCGAGGCTCGCGAAGGGGTTTTCGCGGGGCTCTTCCTGCGCTTGCGGGGCGCTGCCCGGAGGCGTGTATTCGCCCTTTTCCAGCGCGGCGCCGGGGCTGCGCGGATAATCGGGCAGGGCAAGCGCGAGGGATTCGATCATCACTTCCCAGAGGTCGATATCGCGCCCGAGCGGCTCGGCGCTGTCATCTTCGGGGATCTCGATGCCCTCCTCGCCCGTGCCGCTGGCCGCGATCTCCGCTTCGCGATCGGCCAGCTCCCTGAGATAACGCCGGGTGACGGGCGCATCTATCCTTGTGGTCACAGGCTCGAGGCTCACCACGCAGGGCTGCACGACGGTTGCGCCAAGCATGGCGTCAAGGCGCCAGTCCTCCGCGCCTTCTGCCTCCACATGGCCCTGAAAGCGCAGCTTTTTCAGCTTCTCGAGCCCGAGCCGCGCGGCGATTTCGCCACGCTCCGCGGCATCCGGCTCGAAGCGGAACGGGGTCGGGTTTTCGGGGTCGAGCGCGCGCACCCGCAGGCGGCGGGGAGAGGAGGCATGCGCCCGCGCTTCGCTCCCGGGCGATTGATCCTTGGCCCCGCCGGGCGTTTTCTGGCGATCCTTCTTCATCCGTGCGCTGCTTCCATTCTTGAACCGCTGCCAATCCTTCTGTAAGCCGGATAGGAGCGGGTTGCCAGCTTTGCAAGGGACGGGGATGTCGGAATTGTTCGTGTATTTCAGAAAGGCCTTGGCCGGATTGCTGCTGCTTGCCCTCGCCGGCTGCAGCGCCGTTTACCGCAATCATGGCTATGTGCCCGATGATTCCGAGCTTGAAAACATCGTCGTCGGCGTGAGCACGCGCGAGAGCGTGGCCGAGGAAATCGGCAGCCCCACGACCTATGGCGTGAAAAGGGATGGCCGGTGGTATTACGTCCAGAGCCGCTGGCGCCATTTCGCCATGTACGAGCCCCGGGAGATCGATCGCCAGCTGGTGGCCATTTCCTTCGATTCGCAGGGCGTGGTGCAGAACGTGGAGCGCTTCACGCTCGAGGATGGCCGGGTGGTGCCCATTTCCCGCCGCGTGACGGACAGCAACATCAAGGGCGTGAGCTTCATCCGCCAGCTTCTGGGCAATATCGGCAATATCCGCGCCGGCGACGTGCTGGGCGGCCAATAGCGACAATCGGCAATGGCGGGCGGCACGACTGCAAGGCGGCTCTGATCGGATTCTCGGGATCCTCTGGTGCCCCCGATGGAGGGCGTGCGATCGCCCGGGCGGGCGCGCATGCGCCCGCCGAGGGGGCGGGCGGGCGCATGCGCGGGCCGCTCTGCGCCCCGGGCGGGGGAAAATCGCTCAGGCACGACACGATCCATGTCATCGCCAGGTGCGGGCGTTTTTCAGGTGCTCCCACCTTCATCCGCCGGCTCGAATCTGAGCGCCACTCCATTGATGCAGTAGCGCAGGCCGGTGGGCGGCGGGCCATCGGGAAAGACATGCCCCAGATGCGCATCGCAGCGCGCGCAATGCACCTCGGTGCGTTTCATGAACAGCCGCCGATCCTCGCTTTCGCCCAGAGCCTCGGGCGCGATCGGCTGAAAGAAGCTCGGCCATCCGGTGCCCGAATCGAACTTGGCGCGCGAATCGAAAAGCGGCTGATCGCAGCAGATGCAGCGGAAGATCCCCGGCCCGGAGGGGAAATCGTCATGGGTAAAGGCGCGCTCGGTGCCGTGTTTGCGGGTGACCCTGTAGGCCAGATCCGAAAGCTGTGCGCGCCATTCTTCGTCCGATTTCACGATCTTGTTCATTGTGCTTCCCTTTCTCGATGCCGTTTTCGCCCGCTTCATGCCGCAGGGAGCCGGCCCTCGGCCGCACTGTCATGCTGCGTGTCATCTTGTCTGCCATGCTTCGGGCGGCATATGAAGCGGCATGAACAGGCTTCGCCATCACCCGAGGGGCCGCAAGCCGCAGCCCCTGCTTGAGAGGGGAGGATACCGGCTCCGGCTGGCCGGTGACAGTGCCGATCTGCGCGCCGTGCAGGAGCTGCGCCACCGCGCCTTCTTTCCCGCCCGCAAGGGGCCGGCCCTCGATCGCGATGCCTTTGACGCCCGTTGGCGCCACATGCTGATCGAAACGTGCGGCGATGGCCGGCTGCTTGGGTGTCTGCGCTTCACCGTCCACCCCGACGGGTCGGCGGTCGGTGCGGGCTATGCGGCCCGGCACTACGATCTGCGCCCGCTCGCGGATCATCGGGGGGCGATGCTGGAAATGGGGCGCTTCTGCACGGCGCCCGGCAGCAATGATCCCGATGTGCTGCGCATGGCGCTGGCGGGTCTTGCGCGCGTCGTGCGCGATGAGGGGGTGGCGCTCATGTTCGGCTGCGCCTCCTTCGCGGGCGGGGGAGGGCAGGCGCAGAGCGCCCAGAGGGAAGCTTTCGCGCTTCTGGGCGCCCGCCACCTCGCGCCGCGCCGCTGGCGCCCGCGCATCAAGGCTCCCGAGGTGCTGCGCTTTTCGCGGTTATCGCGCCAGCCGGAGCAGGGCGGGCTGGGCCTCGATCCGGGCCGTGCCGTTCGTGCCCTGCCGCCGCTATTGCGCAGCTACATCTCGCTCGGCGGGAGGGTGTCCGATCATGCGGTGGTGGACCGGGAGATGAACACGCTCCATGTGTTCACCGGGCTTGAGATATCCGCTCTGCCGCCGGCGCGCCGCCGCCGCCTGCTGGCGCTTGCGGGCTGAAATTGGCTGGAGGTGGTGGGGCCGGGCGCCCCGATGAAGCGGGTGCGTGATTACATGAAGCCCAGTTCGAGGCGGGCCTCGTCGCTCATCATGTCCATGCCCCAGGGCGGCTCCCAGACAAGCTGGACATTGACCGTCTTCACCCCCGGCAGCGGTTCGATCGCCTCGGCCACCCAGCCCGGCATGTCGCCGGCCACGGGGCAGCCAGGGGCGGTCAGCGTCATAAGCACCGTGACATCCCCCTCGTCGCTGATCTCGATCGTGTAGATCAGCCCCAGATCGTAGATATTGACCGGGATTTCAGGATCATAGACAGAGCGGCAAGCCTGCACGATCGTGTCATAGAGCGGGTGGTCGGTGCTCGATGGCTTGATGAGGGGCGTGCCCTCGAGATGTTCGGGGGATTCGGCTGTCATGTCGTCCTCATGCGGATTACCTGACAAAAGATATAGGTTGTTCGCGGGGCGGCGTCCAGAGCCGGGCTTTGCATTCGCGCGCAAAGCCTGTATCGGGGCGTCATGAGCCATAAATTCTCATTCGAACTGAAAGCCACCGACGGGCGGGCGCGCAGCGGCGTGATCCGCACGCCGCGCGGCGAGATCCGCACGCCCGCCTTCATGCCCGTGGGCACGGCGGCCACCGTGAAGGCGATGCTGCCCGAAAGCGTGCGCGCCACGGGGGCCGATATCCTCCTGGGCAACACCTATCACCTGATGCTGCGCCCCGGGGCAGAGCGCATCGCGCGCCTTGGCGGGCTGCACCGCTTCATGAACTGGCAGCGCCCGATCCTGACCGATTCGGGCGGCTTTCAGGTGATGAGCCTCGCCGAACTTCGAAAGCTCACCGAGGAGGGCGTGACCTTCCGCAGCCATATCGACGGCTCCCGCCATACCCTCACCCCCGAGCGCTCCATGGAGATCCAGAAGCTTCTGGGCTCCGATATCGTGATGTGCTTCGACGAATGCCCCGCGCTCCCCGCCCCAGAGGAGGAGGTGGCGCGCGCCATGCGCCTTTCCATGCGCTGGGCGAAGCGCTCGAAGGAGGCCTTCGGGGATCGCCCGGGCCATGCGCTTTTCGGCATCCAGCAGGGCGGGGTTTCGCGCGAGCTTCGCGCCGAAAGTGCCGAGAAACTCATGGAAATCGGATTTGATGGCTATGCCATCGGCGGGCTTGCGGTTGGCGAGGGGCAGGAGGCGATGTTTGGCGTGCTCGACTACGCCCCCGAAATGCTGCCGGCCGACAAGCCCCGCTATCTGATGGGGGTGGGCAAACCCGATGATATCGTCGGCGCGGTGAAGCGCGGGGTGGACATGATGGATTGCGTGCTGCCCTCGCGTTCGGGGCGCACGGGGCAGGCCTTCACCCGCCGCGGGGTTGTCAACATCAAGAACGCCCGCCATCAGGATGACCCCCGCCCGCTCGACGAGGAATGCACCTGCCCCGCCTGCACGGGCTACAGCCGCGCCTATCTGCATCACGTGTTCCGCGCCCGCGAGATCATCAGTTCCATGCTGCTCACCTGGCACAACCTGCATTACTATCAGGAGCTGATGGCGGGGATGCGCCGGGCCATTGCCGAAGGCCGGTTCGGCGAATGGGAGGCGCAATTCCACGCGCTGAGGGCCGAGGGCGATATCGCTCCGCTGTGATTTGCGGGCGGAAATCGGTTCTTCGCTACATTTCTCGCTTGAATGCACAATTATGCCAATAATACTAAAAAGTTGCGCATTCATGAACAATCAATCTTGAAAATCCCGCCCCAATTCCCATCTTCACACCAAACCCGGCCAGAAAGGCCGATGCCGGGAGACCGGCCGCGTCATTTGGCCCGAAAGGGCGATTGAGCCCTTGCCCCCGCCCGCGCCCTTGGGCATTCTTTCAACCGATAACCGAAACAAGACCGGCCCCGGGCCGGCGCGCGGCCAGAAGGCCCGGAACGGGAAAAACAGACAACACGGCAGCGCGGCGCGGAACCGCTGCCATGATCCGAGGAAGCAGAATGACCGAGAAACTCATACAATCATACCCGGTGTTGCCGCTGCGCGATATCGTGGTCTTTCCGCACATGATCGTGCCGCTTTTCGTCGGGCGGGAGAAATCCGTCCGCGCGCTCGAGGAGGTGATGCGGGAGGAAAAGCCGATCCTGCTCGCCAGCCAGATCGATCCCGCCGTTGACGATCCCGATACGGATGGCATCTACCGCGTTGGCGTGCTGGCAAATGTGCTCCAGCTTCTGAAGCTGCCCGACGGCACCGTGAAGGTTCTGGTGGAGGGCAAGGATCGGGTGCGTATCGTCGATTACCTCGACAATCCCGATTTCTTCGAGGCCCATGCCGAGGTGCTGGAGGAAGAAGCGGGCGATCCCGCCACCATCGAGGCGCTGGTGCGTTCGATCACCGAGGAATTCGAACAATACGCCCGCATCAAGAAGAACATCCCCGAAGAGGCGCTCGCCGCCATTTCCGAAACCCGCGATCCCGAAAGGCTCGCCGATCTGGTGGCCGGGCATCTCGGCGTCGATGTGGCTCAGAAGCAGGATCTTCTGGAGACGCTCAATGTCGCCGAGCGGCTGGAGAAGATCTATGGCCTGATGCAGGGTGAAATGAGCGTGCTCAAGGTCGAGAAGAAGATCAAGACCCGCGTCAAGACCCAGATGGAGCGCACCCAGCGCGAGTATTACCTCAACGAACAGATGAAGGCGATCCAGAAGGAGCTTGGCGAAGGCGAGGAGGGCGCCGGCGAACTGGCCGAGCTCGAGGAAAAGATCGCCAATACCAAGCTCTCCAAGGAGGCGCGCGAAAAGGCCGAGGCGGAATTGAGGAAGCTCAAGAGCATGAGCCCCATGAGCGCCGAGGCGACTGTCGTGCGCAATTATCTCGATTGGCTGCTGGCGCTGCCCTGGGGCGTGAAATCGCGCGTGAAAAAGGATCTCGACCGTGCCCAGAAGATCCTCGATCAGGATCATTACGGGCTCGAGAAGGTGAAGGAACGCATCGTCGAATATCTCGCGGTGCAGCAGCGCTCGCGCAAGCTGAAGGGGCCGATCCTGTGCCTTGTCGGCCCGCCCGGCGTGGGCAAGACGAGCCTTGGCAAGTCGGTCGCCCGGGCCACGGGGCGCGAATTCATCCGCATCAGCCTCGGCGGCGTGCGCGATGAAAGCGAGATCCGCGGCCACAGGCGCACCTATATCGGCTCGATGCCCGGCAAGATCATCCAGGCGCTGAAAAAGGCGAAGACGACCAACCCGCTGATCCTGCTCGACGAGATCGACAAGATGGGCCAGGATTTCCGCGGCGATCCGGCTTCGGCGATGCTGGAGGTGCTCGACCCCGAGCAGAACGCCACCTTCGTCGATCACTACCTCGAGGTGGAGTATGATCTTTCGAACGTGATGTTCCTCACCACCGCCAACACCTACAACATGCCGGGGCCGCTTCTGGATCGCATGGAGGTGATCCCGCTCGCGGGCTACACCGAGGATGAAAAGGCCGAGATCGCGCGCCAGCACCTGATCCCGAAGCAGATCAAGAACCATGGGCTGAAGCCCGAGGAATTCTCGATCTCGGACGAGGCGCTGATGGAGATCATCCGCACCTATACCCGCGAAGCCGGGGTGCGCAACCTCGAGCGCGAGATCGCGCGCCTTGCCCGCAAGGCGGTGACGAAGATCATCAAGGGCGAGGCCGATGCGCTGCATGTCACGCCCGAGATGCTCGAGGATCTGCTGGGGGCGAAGAAATTCCGCTACGGCGTGGCCGAGAAGGAAGATCAGGTGGGTGTTGTCACCGGGCTTGCCTGGACAAGCGTCGGCGGCGAGATCCTTTCGATCGAGGCGCTGAAGCTGCCCGGAAAGGGCCGGATGAAGACCACCGGCAAGCTCGGCGACGTGATGAAGGAATCGATCGATGCGGCAAGCTCCTTCGTGCGCTCCATCGCGCCCGAGATCGGGGTGAAGCCGCCGGTGTTCGAGAAGATCGACATCCACGTGCACGTGCCCGAGGGCGCAACCCCGAAGGACGGCCCCTCGGCCGGCGTGGGCATGGTGACCTCGATCGTCTCGGTGCTGACGGGCATTCCGGTGAGGAAGGACATCGCCATGACAGGCGAGGTCACGCTGCGCGGCAATGTGCTGGCGATCGGGGGGCTGAAGGAGAAGCTCTTGGCGGCCCTGCGCGCGGGGGTGAAAACGGTGCTGATCCCGGAAGAGAACAAGAAGGATCTGCCCGAAATCCCCGACAACGTGAAAGAGGGCCTCGAGATCATCCCCGTCAGCCATGTGCGCGAGGTTCTCGAACACGCGCTGGTCGAGAAGCCCGAGCCGATCGAATGGGATGAAGCGGCCGAAGAGGCGGCGGCGCAGGCGGCGCTGAGGGAAGCCGGCAAGGCCCAGGAAGCCATCGCGCACTGAACGGCCCCTCTTCCGATCGGATGAAATGAAGGAGCGCGCCCCTTGGGGCGCGCTTTCCCGTTCCGGGGCGGAAGGGTGGTTGTCTTCCTGTGCCTCCCGCCCGCCCGTATCAGGGGAGAACATCGGTGGGCACACGCGCTGCGATCGGTGGCAGACGGCCAGCAGTACGCTCCGCGGATCCTGTCGGGAAGGGCGGTTTCGGATTTCTTCGCCATAGGGTTGCCAAACCCCCTTGCAAGGCGCCGCCGCCCGTTCTAAATAGCCACGCAGCGGGTGATTAGCTCAGTGGTAGAGCGCTTCGTTCACATCGAAGATGTCGGGAGTTCGAATCTCTCATCACCCACCATTCTTTTGGCCTTTGCTCAGACTTTCCGAAAATCCTTGCACATGCGGATCGGCTCGGCTAAGCACGCGCCGCGCGGGTGATTAGCTCAGTTGGTAGAGCGCTTCGTTTACACCGAAGATGTCGGGAGTTCGAGTCTCTCATCACCCACCATTCCCCCTCGCTCTCAGACGCTCCCGGCGGGAAAGTGATCGCCCGGTAAAAATTGCTTCCAATCCCGCCCCCAGCCGCTAATCTGACGCAAGGTCAGGCGGCCGAGATCGCTGACCGGCAAACAGATTGGGAGGAAAGACAATGTGCGATATCTGCGTGATGAATGCGGTGAAGGAGAAGATGCTCTCACGCCGTTCCTTCTTCAGGGCGGCGGCGGGCGGGGCGGCCGTGGCGGCGGTGGGCAGCGGCATCGCTCCGGCACCTGTGCTCGCGGCGGGCCATGGCAGCGTCATGGACATGACCCACACCTATGACGACAAGTTCCCCACCTATTTCGGCCAGCCCGGCATCAGCATGGAGCAGAAGTTCAACTTTGCCGACAACGGCTTCAATCTGTTCCAGCTTTCGATCAACGAACACACCGGCACGCATATCGATGCCCCGCTGCATTTCTCCGCCGATGGCAATTCGGTGGACGAGATCCCGGTGGAAACGCTCGTCGCCCCCCTCTGTGTGATCGACATCAGCGCGCGCGCCGCCGAAAACCCGGACGCCCAGGTAACGCCCGACGACATCAAGGCCTGGATCGCTGCCAACGGCGAGATCCCGCAGAATGCCTGCGTGGCGATGAATTCCGGCTGGCAGGCCCATGTGACAACCGACAAGTTCCGCAATGCGGACGCAGATGGCAAGATGCACTTCCCCGGCTTCCACGTAGAGGCGGCGAAGATGCTGATGGA
>Ga0256832_1001485_pt1 | contig 15892 bp, 9 predicted proteins | sample 134614metaG_FD_190534 | JGI IMG/M metagenome (GOLD analysis project Ga0256832, IMG submission 190534) | Hydrothermal vent microbial communities from Lau Basin, Pacific Ocean - 134-614 | ecosystem: Environmental > Aquatic > Marine > Hydrothermal vents | place: Pacific Ocean: Lau Basin | collected...
CGAGGGTCCCGCGGCGCCCTCGTCCTGAAGCCGCTGTCGGACCGCCTCGCGAAGCCGCGCCGGGACGAGCGCTTCGGCGACGTGGCTGAGGCCGGTCGGGTCGGAGGCCTCGTGGCCCGAATAGTTCAGGGCCACGTGCAGCGTCCGAGCTTGACGGCGCACGAACGCCGCGAGGGAATCGGCGAGCGCGTCGGTGCCCCCCGGATCTCGGGTGGGGTCCCAGTCGGCCACGGGCTGGGCGTGTGGCGCGCAGGCTGAGCGCAGCGCGTCGAGGTCCGTGAAGGGGATCTCGGCTCGCCAGCGGCGCGCGTAGTCCATGGTTCGGGCGAGGGTCTGCAGCACGTCGTGGATGCGCACGCGCCGCGTTTGAGCGGGCAGCAGCGTGCGCAGGCGTTCGGCCGCCTCGGGGCCGACCATGGGCTCGACGAGCGTCTCGCGCGCGCGGTCGAAGAGCCCGTCGAGGCGGTCCTTCCCCTCGGGGTCCCGCTCGACACCCAGGCGGCGCTGCTCGTCGAGGAGGCGAGCCCGCGCCCGGTCGACGGCGCGGTCCAAGAGGTGCAGGCGCTCGCGGTCTTGGTCGAGGGCAGCCCTCACTGCGAGCAGCGCTTCGACCCGGGCCACCTGCCGCGCGAGCCGCAGTCGGCTGGCGAAGTAGTCGAGCAGGGAGCCCTCGGGGCCCGTCACCGTGTCCTGTAGCGCACGCCACATTTCGGCGAAGGCCGTCCGTAGCGCGCGGACCCGCGCGTGGAAGCGGAGGGCGAGGGGGAGCGCTCCGAGGAGGAGCCCGAGCGCCAGGCTCGTCCATCCGGCGCGTGCACGCAGCCATGGGTCGAGGGCATCCCCCGCGCCGCTTCCCGTCGCGTCCGCAAGGGCACGCAGCAGCGATGGGCCGAGGGCGACACAGGCCGTCACGGCGAGGCCACCGTAGAGGAGCATGCGGCCGAGGTCGGGTTTGCGGCGGACCTCGTCGAGGAACTTTCCGTGCGCCGTCCGGAAGGCGTCGAAGCTCGGCGCGCCCGGTGGTGCGATGGCGTCGCGGATCGCCACCGCGTGGGCCAAGCGTTCGTCGACCGCGCGGTGGAGGATCTCCACCCGCTCGGCGGTCTCACGGAAGCCTTCGGGTGTGGGATCACGCCAGAGCGTGGCGTCGACCATGGCCTCGATGCGCTCCACGAGCGCGTCGCGCCGCTCCTCGATGGCGCGCCGCTCGCCGGCGATGAGATCGTCGAAGCGTCGTCGCTGAAGCAGCCGCCAGGTCTCTTCGATCCCGCGCATCCGTTCGAGGGCCCAGCCAACGGGTGGATCCGCCGCCGGCTGTGGGGCGTCCGACGAGACGTCTCCGTGGTCGGGGCCGTAGCGTTCGCGGAGGGTCTCGGTGCGGACCCACCAGCGAGGTTCGGGGTCTCGTTCAATGGGCGGCGCGTAGCGATCGAGCACCGCGCGCACGTCTTCGTGGCTCGTGTCCTCCCAGTCCAGGGCTGCGAGCTCGACGTCTTCGAGGACGTCGAGCCGCCGAAGCGAGGTGTCCCGTCGGGGAGCCTGGGCGATGGCGTCGAGCACCTCGAGGGCCACACGGTTGACACCGTAGCGTCGGAGTGCCGCCCGAGGGAGCTCGGCGACGGCGCAGGCGAAGGTCGCCAGAGGTTCGTTCGGGTCGCGCCCGTAAAGCAATCCTTCGGCGTCGTCGAGGGCATCGAAGCCGTAGAGGATCAGGGTGGCGAAGTTGCGCACGTTCTGCCCCAGCTCTGCCTCGCTCAGCACGGAGAACTCTGCGACGTCCTCGATGACGTAGATCTGCGGCACGGCGCGCGCGGTCGGGGGGGTCGCGGTGAGCTGTGCGAGCAGGTCCCGTACGCCGGCGACGATCTGGGGGCCGTCGTCGTGCGCGGCCGGGTGCGGCATGGCGAGCAGCGGCAGCACGACGAGGGCGCGGCGGTCGTGGACGCGGAAGTGTTCGAAGATGGGGCCGTAGGCGCGCAGCAGAGCTCGCTCCATCGCCGAGAGGACCGGCCCCAGCCGGTCGCGGACCTCGGGCTCGCCGAGGTTCCCCAGCACCAGGACATGCAATCGTGTAGGGCCGTCGCGGCCTGGGGCGTCGCGTCGCCCGGTCAGTCGGCTGTGGGCCAGCAGACCGCGAGCTCGGTCGACCACACGACGGGCGAGGGCCTCCGGCTCCTCGTCCGGAGCGTCCAGCACCAGATCCAGGCCTTCGGCGCGGACGAGCTCGGCCCAGTCGCTCACCTCGAGCTCGCCACGGCTGGGATCCCGGAGCTCTTGGGCCGCCTCGCGAGCGAGCCGGCGCGCCACCTCGGCGCCAAAGCCGCCGAGGCCCACCACGAGGGAGGGCGCCCCTAGCTCAGCCATGGTCCGTGCCCGAGCTCCCCCGCGTGCGTCGGGGGGCGGCGCTTCAAACGAGCAGCTCCTTCAGCTGCTCGCGGGCCCATCGGAGCTCTCGGTATTCCTGCTCCTGCGTCGCGTCCCGCTCTCCCACGAGCTCGAGCTCGACGCAGCGTTTGGCCCAGCGCTCGCTCACCGCTCGCAGCTTGGCCTGGGTTTCGGCGGTTTCGCGGCCGTGCCGCGCTTCGTCCATCAGCGGTGCCACGACGAGATCGTGGATCGAGGGCATGTCGTCCTCGATCGTCAGGAGCCGTTCGGCTGCCTGCCTCACGCCTGTGCCCAGCTCGAGCTCCGTACCCCCCTCGAACACGAGCTGCCAGCGGTCGCCTTGCCGGCGCACGTTGCCCCCCTCGAGACCAATGGCCAACGCGGCGAGGCCGAGCCGCAGCGATTCGTCTCGGGCGCGCAGTCGCCGTCGCGCGTCCGTGGGGTCGAGGTCGGGGAGGTCCTCCCAGTGGACGTCGATGTGGAGGGGGTAGGGCTTGTTCTCCTGTGCCTGGAACCTCCTGTAGGCGTGTTTCATCTCCTCGTTGACGTGCGGGAAGCAGTAGATCGGCATGCCGAGGATGGAGCGATAGAAGACCACGCGGTCCGGGTCGGGCCAGTCGGTGATCGTCTCGTGGCTCTTGCCGTAGGTCGCCTCTTCGAGCTGCGCGCCGAGGTCTCCGCGGGCGAGGTTTTCGTGGATCCCCACCAAGAGCATATCGGCGTGCTTGAGCGTGCTCTTGGCCTCGGGGCTGAAGCGCGTGAGGGGCTGGGCTTTGCCGAGGGCCGCGTCGAGCTTGCGACGCATGTAGCGAGCGATGGGCTCTTGCTCGCGGAGGCGCGCCGGCGAGAGCGGAGCGAGATCGCGCAGAGCCTGTTCAGGTTCGGCGTCGGGGGCCTCGAGCGCTAGCCCGTAGTAGCGAGCCTCCAGCGCCAGCGCGTCGTCGAGGCGCAGGCCCGCACGTTCGTAGGGATCGTCGCTTTCGTGGTCGCCCAAGATCTGCTTGCTCAGGAACCTCGTGGCCACGTCGACGAGGGCTTGTTCGATGTCGACGACCATCTCGCGTGCCGAACGGTGGACCACTCGTCCACGGTCGTCGAAGCGCGGACGAAGCGCTTCGCGGACCGCGGCGAGCACCTCGTCCTGATCGGAGGACTCCGGCCGCGTCTGCACCTGGTCGGCGTAGTACCAGCTCCAGAAGCGTTGGCGCCCGGAGGGATGCTGGAGCACTTCGACGTCGAGCAAGTAATCGTTGGACTGGCTACGCGCGTCGCCGCCGTCGAACTCGAAGCGTCGGGCCTTTTCTTCGAGCTCGTTGGCCAGCCGGTCGGCGGAGCTCTCGATGTTTCGGAAGCTTGCGCGCATCGCGTCCGCGCTCCGTCCGAGGGCCGTACGGATCTCCAGCATCGCGGCGTTGACCAGGAGCGCTCTGGCCTTGTCCACGAACTCGTTGAAGGTCGCGACGGTGCGGTCCCGCGCGGCTTCGAAGTCCTTGTCTTTGCGGGTGAGCAGCTTGTCCCAACCGCCGTAGGTCCGCTTGATCTCCGCCGCGTGACTGTCCATCTCGCTTCGGAAGCGGCTTTCTCGACCGAGATCCGCCTCGGTGCGCAGGCGCGCTACCGTCGAGGCGAGCTCGTCCGTGCGCGCCGGGTCGAGCAGGCCCGCGCCCTGACGGAAGTGGATCAACACGTATCGCTGCTCGTAGGGGTTGAGCTCGGGCGAGGCGTCCGGTCCGGCTTGGGCCAGGAACTCGCTCCACCAGTCGCCGGCTTCGAGCTGCTTGAGCACCGTCGCGACATGGGCGTCGACGTCGCGACGGGCGGCGGCGAGCTCGCGGCTGAGGGCGTTGACCGTCGTCGCTGGCGTCCACTGGTCGTCGAGGATTCGGTCGGCGCTGATCTCTCGAACGCCGCTGCAGAGTCCGCGCAGTTGCTCCTCGAGGCGCGCGAGCCGGTCGCCGAGCTTCTCCGCGGCGGTTTGTCGGACCGTGAGAAGGCGCTTCCAGACCCCACCTTCGCGGTCTTGCTCGGCCAGCAGATCCATCTTCTGGCGGAAGGACTCGTCGATGCGCTCCGCCTGGGCTTCGGGCGCCAGCGCTTCGAGCTCCTCGGGGTCGACCTGGAACTGCCGGAACCGGGCACGCTGCTCGTCGCTCACGAGGGCCGGGTCGTCGAGGAGTAGGTAGCGCCGCACGGCCGTCGCGGCGTAGCGACGTGCGCAGTAGCGGAGCAGGTCTTCGCGCGGCAGCAGGAGCACCGACGCGCCGAGGGTCCCGAAGAACGCCGTGTAGCCTTCGGATCCGAGCTCCTCCGGAAAGAGCGCCCGGCTCTCCTTGGTGTAGTTGTCGTAGTCGCCCTGCTGCTCGCCGAGAATGGGGCTGAAGATCTGGACGTACGTTGCGTCGGCGAGGGCGCCGCCGACGTTGTCCACGCTAAAGTGCTCGGGCCGGTCGACGAGGTAGACGAGGTCGTAGGGGCGGCGTTCGACGGTGCGCTTGCTCTTGTTCCGTGGGTCGTAGTGGAAGGTGAGTTCGTGCGGAGGCGCCTGCGCGTCGAGCTTCAGCAGGTACTCGAGCTCCTTGAGCGCGGCGTAGCCGTTGGCGAGAGTGCCGTCACGGTTCATGCCGACCTTCTCCTCGAAGGCATCCGGGAGGATGGCGAAGCCGAAGATCCGTGCACGTTTGTCACCGATGAGGTCGCGGAGCAGATAGGCGAAGGGCAGAAAGCCTCCCGAGCCCGTGCCGCCCGCAACCGAGAAGTAGACGAAGACCTGGAGGGGGGCGCCGTGGCGGCGCATGCCGTGGGCGTGGCTCATCATCCCTGCGAGGAGATCTTGCAGTCGACGGGTCAAGTCGCCGACCTCGACGGAGCGAAACAGGCCGAGCCGACTCTCGATGCGGATCTGCCCTGCGCCGGCCCCGGACTCCTCGCGAAAGCGGTACCAAGGGTGCACCCACTGCGTGAAATACTCGTCGGCGTCGGTGAAGGCTTCGCCGCGCCGTAGCTTGGTGAACTCGACCTTGTCGAAGTCCGAGATGGCGATCGTCGCATCCACCCGTCCCGTGCCCCCCTCACCGGCGCGCAGCTTGGCGAGGTCCGAGGCGTTCGTGTCGATGGCGACGAAACGCACCAGATCGCGGTACTTGAGCTCCCAATCGCGGGAGCTTCGCAGACGCCCGGCGATGCGTCCGACGGCTCGTCCTCCCGAGCCCCCCAGCCCGACGAAGAGGGTGGGGGTCACCTCCCCCGGCATGATTTTGATGGGCATGCGTCTCCTATGCGCCAGCGTCCGCCGGCGTCGCTCCGAGCCTACTACGGAATCACGGAATCCTCGCAGCGCTGGGTCCGCCGTGAGCTCGCTTCGGTGGGGGGAAGAGACGCCGGCTCAGCGGCGGAATTCCAGGTAGGTTTCGCCCCGCCGCAGTTGGATCTTGCTCGAGACCGGATAGATGCCGGGTTGGAGCTCGTGCCATCCCTTCGATTCGCTGAAGCGTTCGACGCCCGGTCCGGTCACCACGAGCTGCGCGCCCCCGCCCGCCAGCGCCTCGATGCGACCGTCCGGAGGGAGTCGCTTGAGCGAGGGCAGCGGGGCTCGCGGGCCGCCGAGGTGAAGAGCGGCGGGGCGCCGGAAGCCCCGCTTCGTTTCAATGAAGCGTTTGAGCCGGCGGTAGCCGTCGTCTCCCTCGCGAAGCTCGATCAGGCGCTGGTGCGTGTCCGCGTAGAGCAGCAGCGCGCCATCCCGGAACCGGGGCGGCGCGAGGAAGCCGCGGACGGTCCACAGCAGCAGAAGCAGCGCCAGCGCCGCGCCGGTCCAGCGGAGGATGCGGCGGAATGGGCAGACCCAGAACCCTGGGTCGGTCACCGTCACCCGGAGGGGCACCTCCAAGGTGCTCGTCTCCGCCCGCAGCCGCAGGGTGCCTTCGTAGGTGCGTGGGGTGCAGCACTCGGCGGCCTGAACGCGTAGCCGAGCGGTCGCGTGGCCCGCGTCGTCCGCGCGGAGCCGGTCGGGACCCAACCACGCAGCTTCCAGGCCGTCGGCGTCGAGCTCGACCGCGCCGGCGACTGCCGTCAGCGCCCGAGGCGCGGGCACCTCGACCTCTTGCGTCACCGTGTCGCCGCCGACGACCTCCACTTCGATCGGCTCGATCGGAGCGTAGGCGAGCTCCCCGCGCAGAGGGATCGTGTACGGGGCAAGCGCACCGGCGGCCGGTCCTGTCGGGGTCAGGGTGAGGTGCGCGGAGACTGGCAACGGGCCACCGCTCGCTGCGAGCTCGCAATAGGGGGACGCCTCCACCCGCACTTGCAGCGTGAGCCGGTCTTGCAGTGCGACCTCGGCGGTTCCCGGATCGCAGCGCACGCACTCGGCCACGGCTCCCTCCACCCGGCAGCTCACGGCGGCCCGGGCGCCTGCCGGAAACGAGCCGGAGACGAGCAGCGTGCGATCCGTGGCTACCTCGCTGGGTAGCCGGCCCAGGTCCACCCGCTCGATCGGGGTGTCGGGGGCTTCGGCACGGGCCACCTGGCGCACCCCGAAGCTCACGGCTGCGAAGCCTCGCCGCTCGATCACAGGAAAGGCCAGGGCACCGCCGCTCGCTCGGAAGGCGCGTTCGTGGCGGCCAACCGGGAGGTCGCCGAGGACGGCGTGGAAGGTTCCGTCCTCGCCGGGTTGCATGGGGGTGGCCTCGGCGCACGAGGGGTCGGCGCAGACCTCCAACTGGAAGTCGAAGCTCTCGCCGGTCACGATGGTCTCGCCGGCGTCGCCGACGAGCCGAGCCAGGGCGCAGGCGGGTTGGCCGGCACGGACCGCGCGCTCCGTGTCCCAGGGGAGCGGCGGGCGCGTCCCGCACGGTGCGACCACCGCCTCGATTCGAAGCCGGCCGTACACGGGGATGACCAGCACCTCGGCTCCAGCGCTTCGGCTGCGCACCGCGTAGGGCGTCGCCCGCGGCTCCGTTCGAGCGACGCGCACGCTCCACCCGTAGGGGCTCAGGAAGGTGGGGCCTGCGGGGAGGGGCGTGGCGCTGCGTGCGTCGACGATCTCGAGGGCGATCGCTTCGTCGCCTCGCTCCCGGACGGCGAGAGCCCGAACACTGCGGGCGCCTGCGAAGGTGCGCTCGAGGCCGACCCGTCCTCCGTCGTCGTAGCGTAGACCGCGGCTGAAACTGAGGACGTCCGCGAACGCGCGGAGCAGGGCCCGGGTGTCGAAGGCGACCGTCGCGTCGCCACGCCAACCGGTCCGGCGCGCGTAGTCGGCGAGTCGGCGATCGGGGCGTCCGGCGCCGGCGCGCATCAGTGGAACGAAACGAAAGCGACCTTCGCGGTGGCTGCGAAGAGCTCCGAGCCAGCGCTCCGCCGGTTCGACAGCGCCCCCGTTGCAGGCCCCGTCGGTGAGCAGGAGCAGCGTTTGCGGGGCGCCGGCGGAAGCCACGGCTTCGAAGATCGCCCGCGCCCGAGCGAGGGCGGCGCGACAGGGGGTCTGCCCATTCCGGTTCGCCAGGCGTGTCAGCCACGGCGCATCGAGGGGGCGTGCTCCCTCGGGGCCATCTCGCCGAGGGAGGAGCTGTCGCGGCGAGCGAAACTCAGGGCCGCGGATCTCGCCGGACGCGAGCTCGCCGAGCCCGACCACCATCGCCTGGTCGGCGTCGTCGAGGCCGGCGACGAAGGCGAGCGCCGCCATGAGCACGAGCCGCTGCGGGTCGCTCTGGTTCATCGAGCCGGAGTCGTCGAGCACCAGGAGGTACTGGCCGTAGCTCGACGGCTGCGCGCGGGTGACGGACGCGAACGTGAGCAGGCTCGCGAGGGTCAGGCCGAGACGGGCGGTCACCGGGCGAGCCTAGCTCAAAGCGCGCGTCCGCGAGGCCGCTCGGCGAGAGCAGCTGGGGGGCGTGCAGCAATGAATGGCTGTTCAGCGACGCTCTTTGACGCTATAGCCACGGCCATGGACTTGACGTTCAGCGCCGAAGACGAGGCATTCCGCCAGGAGGTCCGCGGCTGGATCTCGGGCGCCATGCCGCCGGAGATGCGCGCGAAGGCTGCCGCCAATCACCACTTCTCGATGCCCGAGATCATGCAGTGGCACAAGATCCTCTACGCGAAGGGGTGGGTCGCGCCGCACTGGCCCAAGGAGTACGGCGGGGCCGGCTTCACGGCGACGCAGCAGTTCATTTTCGCCGAGGAGCTCGAGCGTGCCGGCGCCCCCGGGCTCAGTCCTTTCGGCCTCGTCATGGTGGGGCCGCTGATTCAAAGGTTCGGCACCGACGCGCAGAAGGCCCGCTTCCTCCCGAAGATCCTCAGCGGCGAGGAGGTCTGGTGCCAAGGGTATTCGGAGCCAAACGCCGGTTCGGATCTGGCATCGCTCACGACCAAGGCCGAGGACCAGGGAGACCACTTCCTCGTCAACGGCTCGAAGACCTGGACGACCTACGCGCAGTATGCCGACTGGATCTTTTGCCTCGTGCGCACGAGCCACGAGGGCAAGAAGCAGGCGGGGATCTCGTTCCTCCTCATCGACATGAAGAGCGAAGGTGTCGAGGTGAAGCCGATGCTCACCCTCGGCGGGACCCCAGCGTTCTGCGACACGTTCTTCACGAACGTGAAGGTTCCGAAGGACAACCTACTGGGTCCCCTCCACGGCGGCTGGAACCTCGCCAAGGCGTTGCTCGGTCACGAGCGCACCCTCGTCGGGAGTGTGGGCATCGTCGAGCGGGGGCTGCGGGTCGCTCGTCGCATCGCCGCCGCGCAGGTGGGCCCAGACGGACGTCCCCTCGCCCAGGACCCTCTGTTCCGAGCGAAGCTCGCCCGTCTCGAGATGCGCTTGCGGGCGCACCGCATGGCCAACTACCGGGCCGTCGCGGTGCAGGCGAAGGGGCATCACCCCGGGCCCGAATCGTCGATCCTCAAGCTCGTCGGTTCCGTCCTTACCCAGAAGGCCGACGAGCTCGCCATGGAGCTCATGGGCCATGACCAGCTCAGCTGGTTGAACGATGCCGGAGCCGTGCCCGAGTTCGAGCGCTGGGTGCCGAGCCAATATTGCTACGACCGGGCTACGACGATCTACGCCGGCAGCAACGAGATCCAAAAAAACATCATCGCCAAGCTCATCCTCGGGCTCCCCAAGCAGTAGGCAGCGACCATGGATTTCGACCTCAACGAAGAGCAGCGGATGTTGGCCAAGACCGTCGCCGACTTCTGCAAGCAAGACTCGACCGTCGAGCGTTTCCGTAAGCTCCGGGATGCGGACGGCGACGGATGGGAGCGCCGCGTCTGGCAGCAGATGGGCGAGCTCGGGTGGCTCGGCGTGCCTTTCCCCGAGCGGGTCGGCGGCTTCGGCGGCGCGTTCGTCGACGCCGCGCTGATCCTGGAGCAGTTCGGGCGAACCCTCGTTCCGGAGCCTTACCTGAGCTGCCTGGTCCTCGGCGGTTACGCGCTCCTGCTCGGGGGCAGCGAAGAGCAGCAGCGGCGCTTCCTCGCGCCGATGGTCGAGGGCCGGAGCGCCGTCGCCCTCGGGTGGGCGGAGCGGCGCTCGCGCTTCGACCCCTCCCGCGTCGAGACCTCGGCGACCCGGCGCGGCGACGGATGGCACCTCGAGGGCGAGAAGATCTTCGTCCTCGACGGGCACGCGGCCGACGAGGTGGTGGTGAGCGCTCGCACGGACCAGGGCGTCGGGCTCTTCGTCGTGCCCGGCGACGCCGTCGATCGCCAGCTCCTTCGGCTCCTCGACGGGCGCCGGGGCGCGCACCTGCGGCTGGATCTCGACGTCGGCGACGACCGCCGCTTGAGCGTCCAGGACGGAGCGGAGGTGCTACGCCGCGTGCTCGACTACGGCGCCGCCGCCACCGTGGCCGAGGGCGTGGGCGTGGCGCAATCGATGCTCTCGAGGACCGTGGACTACCTCGGCGAGCGAGAGCAGTTCGGGGTGAAGATCGGCAGCTTTCAGGCGTTGCAGCACCGGGCCGTGGACATGTTCGTCGAGGTCGAGCTGCTCCGGTCGATCAACATGGAGTCGATCGTACGCGCCGACGAAGAGGGCATCGAGCGCGAGCGCGCGATCAGCGCCGCGAAGCTTCAGCTCGCCGATGGGGGCCTTCAGGTCGCGCGCCAGGCGATTCAGCTGCACGGCGGCATCGGCGTCACCGACGAGCACGACATCGGCCTTTTCTTCAAGCGCATGCACGTCTTGGCGACCGTTGGCGGGGACGAGGCGCACCATGTCGCGCGCTACGCGAAGCGCATGGACTGAGACGAATCGCCGCCGGTGCTTCGCCATCCTCGCTTTCCCTTCGCGGATCGACGCACTGGAGCCCATCTCCAAACCCCTCGCCAGTGTGCGGCCTGCGCACGGCCTCTGCCGCCATCCTCTCGCCTCAAGAATCCTCGGCATTCCCTCGGCTCGCGGATGCGCCACCGGTCCCGCCCAGTCCACGGATCGATAGACGTCGTTGAGATGTGCTGTAGCATCGGGCCATGAAGCTCACCACGTTGCTATGCGTCGCGGCCGGGCTGGCCGTCACGGGGTGCAACCCGGCGATCCGGAGCGCGCGCAAGCAGGCGTCCGTCGACTTCGGCTGCGAGAAGGGCGCCCTCGAGGTGCTCCGGCGCAGCCACGATACCTACGTCGTCAGCGGATGCGGCCGGCGGGGGGTGTACCAGTGCCCCCAGGCGCCGGGGGTGACCAGTCGCTTTTGCGTGAACCTCGCGCTCATGGCACGCACCCGGGGGGAGCGGGAGTTCCGCTGCGACTTCGAGCAGGTCGGCGTCGAGGAGATCAGCCCCTTCGTTTTCCGTGTCGAGGGGTGCGGTCACGAGGCCCTCTATCATTGCGAGGCCTCCGACGGTCGACCGCGGTGTCTCGCGGAGCGCTCCGAGGCGTCCGCCGGGGACGCTCCGCCCCCGCCGCCGAGCCCGTGAGCCCATGGAGGTCCGCTGTGCTCGCCCCGGGGAACGGGAGGCCGTGCTCGGGATCCTCGAAGAGGGCTTCGCGGACGACCCTTTCGTCGCCTGGGTGACCCAGCGGGAGGCGGCTGCTCGCCGGCGCTACCTCGAGCTCGTCCACGATCGCCTCGTGGCGCCCCGCGGTGAGGTCTGGGTCGATGCGGGGCTTCGCAGCGCGGCGCTCTGGGTTCGTCCCGGGGCCTGGGAGCTGAGCCTCATCGAGCAACTGCGGCTCTTGCCCCGCGTCGCTCGGGTCGTGGGGTTCGGCCGTCTTGGGATCATGGCCCGCGCCTCCGCGCGCATCGAGGCGGGGCGGCCGGCGCGCTACTGGTATCTGGCGCTCCTCGCCACCCGGCCCGGCGCCCGAAGGAAGGGCCTCGGTCGGGCCGTGATGGCGCCGATCTTGCGCCGCTGCGATCGCGAGGGCGAGCTGGCGCTCCTCGAGACGAGCCACCCGCCCAACGTCCGGTGGTACCGCGGCCTTGGTTTCGAGGTGCGTCGCGAGATCGACCTCGGGCAAGGGGCGCCCCGCGTGTGGGCCATGGAGCGCAGGCCGCGCTGACCACCGGGTGCGGTGCCGCACTGCCCCCTGGACGTTCGTTCGTCGGGCCGTCAGGTGTCGCAGGAACCAGCGCCGTCGCAGCTTCCCGAGCTTCCCATGTCGATGCAGGATACCCCAGAGGCCACATTGCACGATTGCATGGGGCCCATGCTCGTGATCTCCAGGCAGTTGCCGCTGCCGTCGCATTCGTAGGCGACGTCTTCGGTCTCCTGGGTACCCACGCAGGATTGTCCCATCTGCATGCACGGGCCGACTGGTCGGTTCGTGGGTGTCCCACAGGTGGTCCCCACGGGAACGTTGCAGCTCGAGTCCGTCTCCGTGCTGATCATGTTCTGGCAGGTTCCGGATCCGTCGCAGAGCGGGGTCGTGACCGTGCGCGTCCGTGTCCCCGTGCACGAGGTCGCATCGCTCTGCATGCAGGTGCTCCAGCCACTCGTGGTCACCGGTCCGCAGGAAGTGCCGCTCGATATCGAGCAGGCTCGCGATTCGCTCGCCGTGGTGCAGGTTCCGCTGCTGCACTGGGGGACGTCACGGCTCTGCATTCCGGTGCAAGCCGCGTCGCCCGCCGTGCCGTTCGCCCCGCAGTCGCCCCAGTCACCGACCGTTCCGCAGGAGTTTCCGTCCGTGTCGCGCATGCAGGGGTCCGTCATCATGTACGGCGTTCCGGCGTTGCAGGAGCCCCCGCCGCAGGTGTGGTCGGTGCAGGTTCGAGTTCGCGACCCCGTCTCGTCGCAGAGGTCCGCGTAGCCGCAGTCGCTCCAGCTGCCGCAGTCCGTCCCGGCGCCGCAGCTGCGCCCGTCGACGTTGCGCGCGCACCCCGTCGTATCCGTCTCCGTCCCCGCTGGCCGGGTGCCGCAGCTCCCGCCGGTGCAGATCTGCTCGGTGACCGAGCGGGTGCGGGAGCCCGACTCCGCGCACTCGGTGGCGTAGGTGCAGGAGCTCCAGGCGCCGTACATATTCTCTCCGCAGCTGTCGCCATCGGTGTCGCGCGAGCACGCCTGCGACTCCATCATCGGGCGGGGCCGGCAGGTCGCCTGGTCGCAGCGATAGCGCGTGCGCGTGCGGGTCTGCGTGGCGTCCTCGTCGCAGGTGTCGGCGTAGTCGCACAGTCCCCACGGGGTGAGAGTGTCGCCACCGCAAGCCACGTCGCTGTTGCGTCGGCGCGCGCAGTCGCGGGTTTCGGTCGTCTCGGTGAAGGCGCACATATCCATCGAGCAGGTTCCGGTCGTCACGGTCCTCGACTGAGTGCCGGAGCAGGTCGCGGGCGTGTTGGCTGCACCGTACTCGCACGGGCTCCAGTCCGTCTGCGAGTCGGGGCAGTCGGCGTCGCTCAGGCAGCCGACGCAGCCGCGCCCGGGACTGCAACGGAGCGTGGCGCCGAGCTCGCTGCAGCCCGTGCCGCCGCAGCGTCCGTCCGCGTTGCAGATGTCGTTGACGGTGCAGGGATTGCCGTCGTTGCAGAGCACCCCTTCGCGGGGCGTGTGGACGCAGGCGCCCGCCTCGCAGGTATCCTCGGTGCATGGGTTGTCGTCGTCGCAGGCCATGCAGGTGCCGTCGCCGCAGCAGACCTCGCCCGGCGCGCAGGTCGAGGTGCCCACGCAGAGGTCTCCCTCGCACCGACCGACCTGACACATCGTCGTGTCCCGCTGGGTCTCCATGCAGGTCGACTCGTCGCAGGCTCGGTAGACGCAGCCGTTGAGGTCCGCGTCCGGATCGCTCGGTCGGCAGAGACCTCCGGGGGCGTCCACGCAGAGATCGTCGCGGATTTCGGTGACGCAGGTTCCCGCCCGGCATCGGTCCGCCGTGCACCGCAGCCCGTCCTCGCAGTCGCTGTTGCGCATGCACGCCGTCGAACCGTCGCCGCCGATGCCCGCGCGGGGCACGCTGCACGAGGACGCAAGGGCCAGGCCGGCGACAAGGACGGCGGAACGAAAGCAAAGCATCACGACTGCAGCATACACCCGTGGCCGCCCTCAGGCCCCGTCGTCCTCAGCGGCAGAAGGGCCGGCCAGGGTGCGGCGGGTCCATCCAGGCGCGGCGCCGCCGAAGGAAGCGCCGGACTTCCGGGTGCATCGGACCTGCTGCCGCTCGGGCCTGCGCGCTCGTCGTGATGGGGGCGCGTGGCCGGTCGGGGCGAGGGCGGTGCCGCCGGAGCTCCAGCCCGAGAGCCTCGAGGGCTCTGCGGCGCCAGGGGTAGTGCGGCGGTGTGTCCTCGCAGCCGGCGGCGAGATCGTCCGGGCTGCAGAACCAGCGTAGGTGCAGGTGGTCGTCGTGGGGGTAGCTCGGCTGGCAGGTGATCATCGCGAAGCGTGCCCGCGTGGCGGCGGGTGCGCCGCTCGCCTGCGCGTAGTCCACAAGCAGCGTGCGCAGGTGCTCGGCGACGAAGACGCGCTGGAGCGGCGCCTCGTCGTCTCCACTGCCCTCGATGAGCGCCTGGAGGAAGCGCCAAGTCCGCGCCAGGTCGATGCGCAGCGGGACGTCGTCGTTCGGATCGGCGAGATCGCCGTAGTCCGTGCCCCGCCCTTGCGGGTCCAGGGGCGCGCCCACGGACGGATGAGGCTCCCCGTTCGGGCCGATCAGGTAGAAGAGCACGTCGGCGTCGCGGCCGGATTGGTGCGAGCCGTGGTGAGGGATGGGGCCCCCCTGCGGTAGGCTCAGGTCGTTGATCGTGAGCTGGCCTCCGGGGAGCTCCTGGTGCACGACCGCCGCAGCCGCGACGAGCTGGCGCACGACCTCGATGGTCCCGTAGCGCGCTCGCGGATCGCGGCGCGGGTTGAACCGAAACCCTGGGCCGCGCAGGGGCAGAGGGACGCCCCCCTCGAGGGCTCCGTCGTTTGGGCCGCGCACCGAGCGGCTGGTGCTCCCGTCCATGCGCAGGATCTCGTCCAGCGAGGGCAGCGCTTCGTCCCTTGGGCGCGGCTCCGGTCCGTGCGTTGCGGTGGCCTGGCTCGGCTCGTGGTCAGTCTCGGAGGTGGGAGCCGGAGCCCCTTGCTCGGCTTCCGGACGGGGGATGCCCCCGCTCGGCTCAGGTTCCTCGGCTACGCCCCCTCGGTCGGGCACGCCGACCGTCCGGGGCGCTCCCGCCTCGTCGTCCCAACCGGAACAGGCGAGGATCAGAGCGCCGAGGAGACAAGCGAGACGCATGCGTTCACCATGAGCTCGGCGAGCTCGTCGCGCGAGAGGTCCCGATGCTCGAGCCAGTCCAGGCTCGCTGCCTCGACGAACCCGATGTAACCGCGGAGCGCCGTGCGCAGCCGGGCGGGGTCACCGACGGCCCCCGCTTCGGCCATCATGCGTTCGAGGAAGGCCTGGCGCGTCTCTTCGACGATGCCTTGGACTTCGGCGTCGGCAGCCATGCCCCCGCGAAGCAGGAACGCGTAGGCGGTGCTGCTGCGCTCGACGAATGCGAGGTAGCGCTCGATGCCCCGCCGCATCGCGCCCACATCCGGGAGGCTGCCGGGCGCCATCTCCACGTCCGTCTCGTCGAGCAGCTGCCGGGCGGCGTGCCGCACGGCCGCGACGTAGAAGGCGCGCTTTCCGGGGAAGTAGTGGTAGAGCAGGCCCTTGGAGATCCCGGCGGCCTGCGCGATCTCGTCGACGGAGATCTCGTCGTAGGTCCGCTCGGCGAAGAGTTTGGTGGCGAGCTCCAGCAGCTGGCGTCGCCGCTCGTCGACGCGGAGCCGGCTGCGCTTGGGCGAGGAGGCCATGCGGCTCGAAGTCTAGCAGTCCGCCCTTGGTACCGACCGGGAGGGGTGCCCCTGCGGCGAGAGGACGCTCCCCCGGACGCTATTGACTAATGTTCAATAGCGTCTAGGATGCGAGTGCGCCCACCGAGGCGGGCCCGCGCCGGCGGGCCGAGGAGGAACCATGGAAGCGACCTCTGCGACCCACGTGTCGACCGCGCCCCAGGGCGTTCGCCGCCCTGTCGTGCGAGCGCGCGCGATGCGTTTTGCGTTCGACCCGGACGTCGTCCCCAAGCACTGGTTGGCCGGCAGCCCTCTGGCGACGCACATCAGC
>Ga0256832_1001486_pt1 | contig 15877 bp, 10 predicted proteins | sample 134614metaG_FD_190534 | JGI IMG/M metagenome (GOLD analysis project Ga0256832, IMG submission 190534) | Hydrothermal vent microbial communities from Lau Basin, Pacific Ocean - 134-614 | ecosystem: Environmental > Aquatic > Marine > Hydrothermal vents | place: Pacific Ocean: Lau Basin | collected...
TGTTAGCATTCGCTACCTCTCTTAAGACAATTCCTCTATAAGCCTTTGCCCAATGAGAGACAACTTTTCCATCTTTTATAAACTTTAGAGTAGTGTAGGGCTTAGTTGGTTTATAAAATTTATCATAAAATCCTGCTCTCAAATCTAAAATATCTTCATTCGCTAGGTACTCCTCCATTAAGTAGCTCTTCTCTTTATAGAGTTTTTCAGGTTTTAAGTCACCAACAGAGGCTCCCTGTTTTAGACGATATTCTGGAATCATGTCATCAGCACGTAGAAAACCAAAAAGGTTTGAGCATAAAATAACATTGTTATCTACATAGGCTTGTGAAGTACTACTAATATTTTTATAGTCAAGGTAGTCAAAAGCGACACCTGTGTAACGCTCAATAGCTTTCATCGTTAATTCATGGACAATATCTCTGTTATGGTAGTTAATATCAGACTCTTTTTTTAATCCAAACATTTTTGAGAGTTCTTCGAGACTATTTTTTTGTAAAATATTCATATATTGATGCAAAAGGAGTTTTCTAGTAGGAGTAAGCTCATTAAAAAGAAGTGACTCTACACTAAAAACGTCAGTTCCCCCTTTCGTTTTTGTTTCACTTGGTGCAAGAAGAATTTTCATCAAAAAACCTTATTTTTCTTGAATTATATCAAATTTAAAAAAAATAGCATAAATTTTATAAAAATCCTTGACATCAATTTCTTTTTTGTCTATAATGCGACTCCATTTAAACGATGACCTAAAAGAAATCTTTAAATGAATGGTGCTGATGTAGCTCAGTTGGCTAGAGCAGCTGATTTGTAATCAGCAGGTCGGGGGTTCGAGTCCCTTCATCAGCTCCATTAAAATTTTATCAGTGTTTGACCAGAGATATAACATCTATGGTGGGTTACTCAAGTGGCCAACGAGGGCGGATTGTAAATCCGCTGACTACGTCTTCGAAGGTTCGAATCCTTCACCCACCACCATGTTAGTTTAATATTGACGCGGGAATAGCTCAGTGGCTAGAGCCCCTGCCTTCCAAGCAGGATGTCGCGAGTTCGAATCTCGTTTCCCGCTCCAAATAGTATTGAAGCAATCTGGGAGCTGATGTGAAAATTTTATTACTACTTTCACATTATCAATCAAAATCACAAACACTTATAAGCAAGTATAAAGAATATATGCCCATATGGCTCAGGGGTAGAGCACTTCCTTGGTAAGGAAGAGGTCGTGAGTTCAAGTCTCACTATGGGCTCCACCATAATTATGGACAAAAGTGTTGTTGAAATTTAACATCTTTACAATAGTTTTGTCCATATTGTTGGTAATTAAAGCAATATTGAGTTATGTCTGATATAATGTCAGCAAATTTTTTAACAATTAACTTAGGAGAAACAGATGGCTAAAGAAAAATTCGAACGAACAAAACCACATGTTAACATTGGTACAATTGGTCACGTTGACCACGGTAAAACTACATTAACAGCTGCAATCACAATGTGTTTAGGGCTTAAAAATGGTCAAGAGACTATGGACTATGATCAAATTGATAATGCTCCAGAAGAGAGAGAAAGAGGAATTACTATTGCTACTTCTCACGTAGAGTATGAAACTGAAACAAGACACTATGCTCACGTAGATTGTCCAGGTCACGCCGATTACGTTAAAAACATGATTACTGGTGCTGCTCAAATGGATGGAGCTATTCTTGTTATTGCTGCTACTGATGGACCAATGGCTCAAACTAGAGAGCATATTCTTCTTTCTAAGCAAGTTGGTGTACCATATATAGTTGTTTTCTTAAATAAAGAAGACCAACTTGATGCAGAAGATAAAGAAGAGATGTTAGAACTTGTAGAGATGGAAGTTCGTGAACTTCTTGAAGAGTACGATTTTCCAGGTGATGATACTCCAATCGTTGCTGGTTCAGCATTTCAAGCTCTTGAAGAAGCAAAAGCTGGAAAAGCTGGTGAGTGGTCAGAAAAAATCTATCAACTTATGGATGAAGTTGATGCTTATATTCCTGAGCCAAAAAGAGAAACTGATAAAGATTTCTTAATGCCAATTGAAGATATCTTTACTATTCAAGGTCGTGGTACCGTTGTAACTGGTAAAATTGACAGAGGTCAAGTTTGTGTTGGTGATGCTGTTGAAATCGTTGGTATTAAAGATAACCAATCAACAACTGTAACTGGTGTTGAGATGTTCCGTAAAGAGATGGATTGTGGTCAAGCTGGTGATAACTGTGGTGTTCTTATTAGAGGTATCGAAAAAGATGCTGTTGAAAGAGGTATGGTTCTTTGTAAGCCAGGTTCAATTACTCCTCACTCTAAATTTACAGCTGAAGTGTATATCCTTAAAAAAGAAGAGGGAGGTAGACACACTCCATTCTTTAACAACTATAGACCACAGTTTTATGTAAGAACAACAGATGTTACAGGTTCAATTACTCTTGCTGAGGGTGTTGAGATGGTTATGCCTGGTGATAATGTTACTATTACTGTTGAACTTATTAACCCAGTTGCGCTTGAGCAAGGTACTAAGTTTGCTATCCGTGAAGGTGGTAGAACTGTTGGTGCTGGTGTTGTTGCTGAAATTATTGAGTAGTCATCATGAGAGAAACAATCCACTTAGGTTGTGAGAAGTGTACTAGACGTAACTATCACACCACTAAGAATAAAAGAAACACTGCTGAAAAACTTGCTTTAAAAAAGTACTGTAAGTGGTGTAAGTGTCACACTACACACAAAGAGATGAAACTGTAATAAGTTTCATTTACTCTATTTTAATATCATTGGGTACGCTCAATGATATTTATTCTTAGGCCAATAGCTCAGTTGGTAGAGCACTGGTCTCCAAAACCAGGTGCCGGGGGTTCGAGTCCCTCTTGGCCTGCCATGCAAATATATGGTAAATAAAAAAGGTAAATACAATGGAAAAATTAACAACATATTTTACACACGTTAAAGAAGAGATTCAAAAAGTTATATTTCCGACAAAAGTACAAATAAGACAGGCGTTTTTTGCTGTTTTTATCGTCGTAACCGTTATATCAATCTTTTTAGCACTTGTTGACTTATTGATGTCATCTATTGTAACAGCAGTAGTTGGTTAAGATGGCATTTCAATGGTATGCAATCCAGGTGTATTCTGGATCAGAACAAGCAGTTAAAAAGGGTATAGAACTACTAGCTAAAGAGAATGGTATTGAAGAACAAATTGACTCAATTATTGTTCCTACAGAAGAAGTTATAGAGGTTAAGAATGGAGATAAAAAGATTACAGAACGTGTTCTTTATTCTGGTTATGTATTTGCCTCAGTAGATTTAGATACAAGCCTTTGGCATAAAATTCAATCACTACCTCGTGTGTCTCGTTTTATTGGAGAAGGTAAAACAGCTACACCATTAAGTGATGCAGATATCAAAGTTATCTTAGATAAAATGGAACAAAAAACTGCTCCACGTCCTAAAGTTGACTTTGAAAATGGGGAGATGGTTCGTATTATTGATGGTCCATTTTCTAACTTTACAGGATTGGTTGAAGAGTATGACCTTGACCATGGAAAATTAAAGTTGAATGTCTCTATTTTTGGTAGAAATACACCAGTAGAAATTCTTTATACACAAGTGGAAAAAATTCTATAGTTTTATGTAAGGGTAGAGTGATATTTCTACTCTTTCACTATTTTACAAAAAACTCTTATATTATAAAAAACTTTAATAATAAAAATATTTTTGTTTTTATTATTCAAGTTTTTATTTTTAAAATAAACGACTATTTAATCTAAGGAGATAACGATGGCAAAAAAAGTAACTGAAAAGTTCAAAATGATGATTCCTGCTGGGTCAGCGAACCCATCACCACCAGTAGGACCAGCACTTGGTCAACGTGGTGTTAATATTATGGAATTCTGTAAGGCATTCAATGAAAAAACTAAAGATAAAATGGGGTTTAAAGTTCCAGTTGTAGTTACAGTATATGCAGATAAATCTTTTACCTTTGAAACAAAGCAACCACCTGCATCTGAGCTCATTATGAAAGCTGCTGGTATAAAAAAAGGTACAGATAATCCTATCTTAAATAAAGTCGGAACACTTACAGCAGCTCAAATTGATGAGATTGTTGAGAAGAAAATTGTTGACTTAAATACAGATGATAAAGAGATGGCAGCAAAAATTATTGCTGGTACTTGTCGTTCAATGGGAATTGAGATTGCTGGATAGAGTTTGACTATGTTAAACTAAAAAAGCATTGTAGATTTATAATATGGTTACAAATAGTGACCCTACACCACTAGTTAGTGGGAGATTTTATATCGTGGAGAGATAGATGGCAAAGAAAGTAAATAAAAAAAGAGCAGCACTCTTAGAAAAAATAGAAACAGAGAAAAAGTATTCAGTTGAAGAAGCTACTGCACTTCTTCCAACTCTAAAATCAGCGAAGTTTGATGAAACTGTTGAAATTGCATTAAATTTAAATGTTGACCCAAGACATGCAGACCAGATGCTTAGAGGTTCAGTTGTTCTTCCTAATGGGACAGGTAAAGTTGTAAGAGTGGCAGTATTTGCAAAAGATGATAAAGCAGATGAAGCTAAAGCAGCAGGGGCTGATTTGGTTGGTTCAGATGATTTAATTGATGCAATAAAAGAAGGTAATATTGATTTTGATACCGTTATAGCAACTCCAAATATGATGGGAACACTTGGTAAAGTAGCTAGAATCTTGGGTCCAAAAGGTTTAATGCCTAACCCTAAAACTGGTACTGTTACTATGGATGTAGCAAAAGCAGTTACTGAAGCTAAAGGTGGTAAAGTTAATTTTAGAACAGATAAAAAAGGGAATATCCATGCTGGAATTGGTAAAGTCTCTTTTGGTGCTGAAAAAATTAAAGAAAATTTAGAGACTTTTGTACAAACAATTAACAAAGTTAAACCAGCTTCTGCAAAAGGTAGATATATCCTTAATGGAGCATTGTCTTTAACTATGAGTCCTGCTGTAACCCTTGATACCACTGAACTTTTAGATATGAAAGCAAAAGCTTAAGAGCCTAAAGCTTAGGATATAGATATAGGGGTCAGGTGAACGTAATCATACATAGCATGATTACGTTCACCTGACCCCTATATCTCATATCTTTTCCTTTATGCTTGGCATAAAATGATTTTAGGCTGAAGATAATAGGGGCGAAAGCTTAATTAATATATTCGAAAGGATATATGTGTCAAATGGACACCCTATTAGAAGTCGAAAGGAGAACAAATGACTAGAACTGAAAAAGAAGCTATTGTTAATGAACTGTCAACTGCTTTTGCTAATCAGGGTGCTGTAATCGTATGTGATTATAAAGGTATGACTGTTGAAGCATTAGAAGGTGTTCGTAACATGGCTAAAGAGAATGATGTTAATGTTCGAGTAGTTAAAAACACACTTGCAACTATTGCACTTAAAAATGCAAACTGTGAAGAGTTAGAACTACTTGACAACAATATTTTTATTTGGGGTGAAGATCAGATTGCTACTTGTAAAGTGGCTGATAAATCTGCAGAAGCAAATAAAAATCATTTCTCAATCAAGTCTGGAGTAATTGAGTCTAAAGTTGCAGATATCGCTACGATTAATGCTATGGCTAAACTTCCAGGTAGAGATGAACTTCTTGGTATGCTACTTAATGTTTGGAATGCACCAGTGCAGAACTTTACAATAGGTATGAGTGCACTTGCTACTAAACTAGAAGAAGAAGCATAGTTTTATCTATTTAAATAGATATTAATTTGAATGTAATGATATGAAAATCATTAAAAAAATATAATTTTAAGGAATTAACAATGGCAACAACTAAAGAAGATGTTTTAGAATTTATTTCAAACATGTCAGTATTAGAGCTTTCTGAGCTAGTAAAAGAGTTCGAAGAGAAATTTGGTGTAACTGCACAAGCAACAGTCGTAGCTGCTGGTGGAGATACAGGTGCAGCTGCAGCTGAAGAGCAGACAGAATTTGACGTAGTACTTACCGATGCAGGTGCCAAAAAAATCAATGCTATTAAAGTAGTAAGAGCCATTACTGGACTTGGACTTAAAGAAGCTAAAGCAGCAGTTGAAGAAGCTCCTACAACCCTTAAAGAGGGTGTATCTAAAGAAGAAGCTGAAGAGATTAAAAAACAGATTGAAGAAGCTGGTGCTTCTTGTGAGCTTAAATAAAAATTATTTAAATCACGCATTTCAAATGAGCTTTGCTCATTTGAAATATTAACATATTTCAACCCTTTCTTCTACTGCATTAGTAACAGTAGATTATAACTCTTGTGCTGCATTAGTAACAGTACAAAATCAAAAAGCCATTATAATTTATTTTAGATGTAGTGATGAACTATTGCGCAATAGTTTCTTTGTATATCTATACATTTATTAACATAAACATACTAATAAGGTTCGCCCATGTTAAACTCTTTACATTCTGGAAATAGACTAAGAGTCGATTTCTCTAAGACTCCTCGACAGATTCCTGTCCCTAACTTACTTCAACTTCAACAAAAATCATATGATGATTTTTTAATGATAGATTCTAAAAATAGAACTGAATCAACCATTGAAAAAGTATTTCGTTCGGTTTTTCCACTAAATGACCATCAAAACAGACTCACTTTAGAGTATAAAGGTTCAGATATTGTTCAGCCTAAATATACTATTAGAGAGTGTATGGAGCGTGGTTTAACCTATTCTGTATCATTGAAAATGAATATAGCTTTAACCATTTGGAATAGAGATGAAAAAACTGGTGAAAAGCTTGACCCAAAAGAGATTAAAGAACAAGCTGTTTATGTAAGAGACATTCCTCTTATGACCAATAGAACTTCATTTATTATTAATGGTGTTGAGAGAGTTGTAGTAAATCAACTTCACCGAAGTCCAGGTGTTATTTTTAAAGAAGAAGAAGCAACTACAGTTGCTGCTAAACTTATCTATTCAGCTCAAATTATTCCAGATAGGGGTTCTTGGTTGTATTTTGAGTATGATGCAAAAGATATTTTGTATGCAAGAATTAATAAAAGAAGAAAAATTCCTGTAACAATTCTATTTAGAGCATTAGACTACTCTAAAGAAGATATTATGAAACTCTTCTATGCATCAAAAGAGATTTTTGTTAAGGACAATAGGTTTGTAACTAAGTTTTCAGTTGAAGAGTTTTCTGGTCGTGCTCCTTATGAGATTCGTGATTTAGATGGGAATATTGTTGTTGCTGCTGCAAAACGTTTAACTAAGAAAAAAGCTCAAAAATTACTTGAGGATGGGTTGGAATGGGTTGAGTATCCATTAGAAGTGTTGGTTGAAAGACACCTCTCTTCTCCTATTATTGACCAAGAGAGTGGAGAAGTTATCTATGATGTTGTAACACAGATGGATGAGTTAAAACTTAAAAAAATTATTGATGCTGATATTGATTCTTTTCATATTGCAGATGACCTTGCTGAAGGTGCAGATGACTCTATTATCAAATCATTTATTGCTGACCAAGATTCTCTTAGATTGCTTAAGCAAACTGAAGAGATAGAAGATGAAAATGCATTGGCAGTGATTCGTATCTATAAAGTTATGAGACCAGGGGAGCCAGTAACTCCAGAAGCTGCGAAAAACTTTTTACAACAACTTTTCTTTGACCCAGAGCGTTATGATTTAACCAAGGTTGGTCGTATGAAGATGAATCATAAATTAGGACTTAATGTACCAGAGTATGTAACAGTTATGACCGCTGAAGATATTATTCATACGGTTAAGTATCTCTCTAAAGTTAAAAATGGTTCAGGTCATATTGATGATAGAGACCATTTAGGAAACAGAAGAATTAGAGCCATTGGTGAGCTTCTTGGTAATGAGTTGTATAACGGTCTTACCAAAATGCAAAAGTCTATTAGAGACAAAATGACAACACTTTCAGGGACACTTGATGAGTTAATGCCTCATGACTTGGTAAACTCTAAAATGATTACGAATACCATTTTAGAATTTTTCTCGTCAGGTCAGTTGTCTCAGTTTATGGACCAAACCAACCCACTTTCAGAAGTAACGCATAAAAGAAGACTTTCAGCACTGGGTGAGGGTGGTCTTGTTAAAGAGAGAGCTGGTTTTGAAGTTCGTGATGTTCACCCAACTCACTATGGTCGTATCTGTCCTATTGAGACACCAGAGGGTCAAAATATTGGTCTTATTAATACCTTGTCAACCTATGCAAAAGTTAATGACCTTGGATTCATAGAGGCACCTTATAACAAAGTTGTTGATGGCGTTATTCAAGATGAGATTGTCTATTTGACAGCAACACAAGAAGAAGATTTGGTTATCGCTCCTGCTTCTACAAAAATTGTTGATAGAAAAATTGTTGATGAGCTTATTGAGACACGTTGTAATGGTGAGATTCTACTTAATGAGACGAAAAAAGTTTCTTTAATTGATATCTCTCCACTTATGGTTTCTGGTTCAGCAGCAGCCTTGATTCCATTCTTGGAACACGATGATGCGAACCGTGCCTTGATGGGGTCAAACATGCAACGTCAAGCTGTGCCTCTTCTTAAAACAGAGGCACCAGTTGTTGGTACAGGTATGGAGGCAATTGTTTCTCGTGATGCTTGGGAGTCTGTTAAGGCAAAGCGTCCAGGTAGAGTAGAAAAAGTTGATTCTAAAAACATCTATATTTTAGGTGAAGATGAGGGAGGCGTATATATAGACCATTATCCAATGGAAAAAAATATGCGAACCAACCAAAATACTACCTTTACGCAGTCTCCAACTGCAAAGCTTGGTGATGTGGTTGAAGCTGGTCAAGTTATTGCAGATGGTCCAAACATGGATATGGGTGAACTTGCCATTGGTAAAAACATGCGTGTTGCTTTTATGCCTTGGTATGGATACAACTACGAAGATGCTATTATTATCTCTGAAAAGATTTTGAGAGAAGATACATTTACCTCTGTTCATACCTATATGAAAGAGATTGAAGCAAGAGAGCTTAAGCATGGTACAGAAGAGATTACTAGAGACATTCAGAATATTCGTGAAGATGAGTTAACGCATCTTGATGAGTCTGGGATTGTTAAAGTTGGTACTACTGTTAAACCAGGAATGATTTTGGTTGGTAAGGTTTCTCCTAAGGGTGAAATTAAACCAACTCCAGAAGAGCGTCTACTTAGAGCTATTTTTGGTGATAAAGCAGGTCACGTTGTTAACAAATCACTCTACTGTCCAGCATCTATGGAAGGTGTTGTTGTTGATGTTAAAGTTTTCATCAAAAAAGGGCAAGAGAAAGATGCAAGAGCTGTTCAGTCCTATGAAGAAGAGAAAGAAGTTCTTGATGGTGAACATCATGATAAACTCCTTATGATTGACAGAGAAGAGTCTTTAAGAATTGCCTCTTTACTCTCTAAATCTTCATTGGTATCAGATGTTACAGTTGCTGAAGTTGACTATAAAGCTGGTGACTCTATTCCTGAAGATGTTATTTTAGAAGTAAACCGTTTTGCATTAAGAACAGTAGTTCAGTCTTATGATAGTGCTATTCAGTCTGAGTATAACTCTATTAAAAATTACTTCCAAAGACAGAAGAAAAAGCTTAAAGATGCACATGAAGCAAAATTGACTATTTTAGAGAAAGATGATATTTTGCCAAATGGTGTGACTAAACTGGTAAAAGTCTATATTGCTACCAAACGTAAGTTAAAAGTTGGTGATAAAATGGCTGGTCGTCACGGAAACAAAGGTATTGTCTCGAATATTGTTCCAGAGATTGATATGCCTTATACAAAAGAGGGTAAAACAGTTGATATTATCTTGAATCCACTAGGGGTTCCTTCTCGTATGAACATTGGGCAGATTCTCGAAGTTCACTTAGGAATGATTGCTAAAGAGCTTGGTGAGCAGATTCAAACTATGTTTGATGAGCATAAAGAGAGTATGATTAGTGACCTTAGAGCTAAAATGACAGAGATTGCAGATGTTGCTAAACTTATGAATGCAAAAGAGACATTAGAAAAATTATCTGATGATGAGTTGCTGGTTTATGCTAGAGACTGGGCAAATGGTGTTAAGTTTGGAGCTTCTGTATTTGAGGGAACCAATAAAGAGGAGTTTGATAAACTATTTGAACTTGCTAAGATGGATGCTGATGGTAAAACAGAACTTTACGATGGAAAAACAGGTGAAAAGATGATAGAGCGTGTTAACGTAGGTTATATGTATATGTTGAAACTTCATCACTTGGTTGATGAAAAAGTTCATGCACGTTCAACAGGACCATACTCACTTGTAACACAACAGCCAGTTGGTGGTAAAGCACTCTTTGGTGGACAGAGATTTGGAGAGATGGAAGTATGGGCTTTAGAGGCTTATGGTGCTTCACATATTCTTAAAGAGATGTTAACCATTAAATCAGATGATGTAGATGGTCGTACAAGAGCATATAGAGCGATTACTAAAGGTGAATCTGTACCAGAGTCAGGTGTACCAGAGACCATGTTTGTACTGACTAAAGAGCTTCAAGCTCTTGGTTTAGATGTCGATTTATTTGAGAAGAAAAAAGAAGAAATGCAAACAATTAAGGGAGATGCATAATGAGTGATTTTTTAGATAATTTAACCCCTATTGATTTACGAAAAGAAGAGAGACCAAGAGATATTTTGGCAATGCAACTACGTGTTGCTAGTCCAGAGAAAGTATTGTCATGGTCTTATGGTGAAGTAAAAAAACCTGAAACCATTAATTACCGTACTTTAAAACCTGAGAGAGATGGACTTTTCTGTGCAAAAACATTTGGTCCAGTGCGAGACTATGAGTGTCTTTGTGGTAAATACAAAAAGATGCGTTACAAAGGTGTTGTTTGTGAAAAATGTGGTGTTGAAGTAACCTCGTCTAAAGTAAGAAGAAATAGAATGGGGCATATCGATTTGGTAGCTCCTGTTGCACATATTTGGTATGTTTCATCATTACCATCAAGAATAGGGACACTTCTTGGTGTGAAAATGAAAGACCTTGAACGTGTACTCTACTATGAGGCATATATTGTAAAAGAGCCAGGTGAAGCGTGTTATGACTCTGAGGGTGCTACACCTTTAGCTAAGTATGATGTTCTTAATGAAGAGCAATATCAGTCAATCTCTAGTCGTTTTGAAGGTTCAGGTCTCGATGCAAGAATGGGTGGAGAGATAGTGCAAGAACTTCTTGCAGACCTTGACCTTGTTGATATGTTTTCACAACTTAAAGAGGATATTTTAGCAACCAAATCAGAAGCTAAGAAGAAGACCATTGTTAAGAGACTTAAAGTTATTGAGTCATTCCTTAACTCTGGAAACAGACCAGAGTGGATGATGCTTACTATCTTACCCGTTATGCCACCAGACCTTAGACCACTTGTAAGTCTTGATGGTGGTAAGTTTGCCGTTTCAGATGTTAATGACCTCTATAGAAGAGTTATTAACCGTAATCAAAGACTTAAGAGACTAGTTGAACTTGATGCTCCTGAAATTATTGTTAGAAATGAAAAGAGAATGCTTCAAGAGTCTGTAGATGCACTTTTTGATAATGGTAGAAGAGGAAACTCAGTTAAAGGAGCCAATAAAAGACCACTTAAGTCACTTTCAGAAGTGATTAAAGGGAAACAAGGACGTTTTAGACAAAACTTGCTTGGTAAACGTGTTGACTTCTCTGGACGTTCAGTCATTGTTGTTGGTCCAAATCTTAAAATGGATGAGTGTGGATTGCCTAAAATTATGGCACTGGAACTCTTTAAACCACATGTTATGGCAAAACTTGAAGATCGTGGATATGCTACGACTTTGAAACAAGCTAAAAAGATGATTGATACCAAGCAGACAGAAGTTTGGGAGTGTTTAGAAGATGTGGTTGAGAACTATCCGATTTTACTTAACCGTGCACCAACACTGCATAAGCTTTCTATTCAAGCATTTCACCCAAAACTAATTGATGGTAAAGCGATTCAACTGCACCCTCTGGTTTGTGCTGCATTTAATGCCGACTTTGATGGTGACCAGATGGCTGTTCACGTACCTCTTTCAGATGAGGCAATTGCAGAGGCTAAAATTTTAATGTTGGCTTCTATGAATATTTTGCTTCCTGCATCAGGTAAAGCGATTGCTGTTCCTTCTCAAGATATGATTTTAGGTCTTTATTACTTAACCTTGGAGAAAGATGATGTTGCTGGTCAACATAAACTTTTTGCAAATGTTGATGAAATTATTATTGCAAATGAGCAGGGTGGACTCGATTTAAATGCTAAAATTAGAACAGTTATTAATGGACGTATTGTCAATACAACAGCTGGTAGAATCATTTTAAAAGATATTATTCCAGACTATGTACCTGAATCTTACTGGAACAAAATTTTAAAGAAAAAAGATATTGGTGCATTGGTTGATTATATCTATGCACAAAGTGGTATTTCTCATGCTTCTACTTTCTTGGACGATTTAAAAGATATGGGATTCAAGTATGCAACCAAAGCAGGTGTATCTATCTCTATTGATGATATTAAAGTTCCAGAAGAAAAATATTCAATTGTTGATAGTGCAAAAGCAGAAGTGATTGAGATTCAAAAGCAGTTTGGTAAAGGTCTATTAACAGAACAAGAGCGTTACAATAAAATTATTGATATTTGGACAGACACCAACAATGAAGTAGCATCAGAGCTTATGTCACTTATTAAAATTGATAAAGATGGATTTAACTCGGTTCACATGATGGCAGATTCTGGTGCTAGGGGTTCAGCTGCACAGATTAGACAGCTTTCAGGAATGAGGGGTCTAATGGCGAAGTCTGATGGGTCTATTATTGAGACACCAATTACCTCTAACTTCCGTGAAGGTCTAAACGTGTTAGAGTACTTTATTTCAACTCATGGAGCTAGAAAAGGTCTTGCTGATACAGCGATGAAGACAGCAAGTGCAGGGTACTTGACAAGAAAACTTATTGATGTTGCTCAAAATGTTAAAGTTGTTATGCACGATTGTGGAACACATGAGGGTGTAGATGTTTCAGATATTTATGTAGGTAATGAGCTTATAGAACCACTCTCCGATAGAGTTTATGGGCGTGTTATTTCCCAAGATATTATTGACCCGATTACATCAGAAGTACTTTTAAGTGAAGGTACAATGATAGATGAACCTATGGCAAGATTAATCTCTGAAGCTGGTGTACGTTCTGTAAATATTAGAACATCAGTAACTTGTAAAGCTGATAAAGGTATTTGTGCTAAATGTTACGGTCTTAACATGGCTGAAAATAAGATTGTTAAACGTGGTGAAGCTGTTGGTGTTGTTGCTGCACAATCTATTGGTGAGCCAGGAACCCAGCTTACACTTCGTACCTTCCACACAGGTGGTACTGCATCAGCTGGTAAAGAAGAGCGTCAAGTTATTGCAAACAAAGAAGGGTTTATTCGTTACTATAATTTAAATGTTAATAAAAACTCAGAAGATAAATTACTGGTTTCTAACCGTAGAAATGCAGGTATTCTTTTAGTTGAGCCTAAAGTTAAGTCCTTGACAAGAGGTAAATTGACCATTACTCAGTCACATGATGAGATAACACTTGAAGTGCAACAGGGTGCTAAAATACAAAAGTATACAGTTAGAAAAAGTGAAGTGGCTAAGACCAATGAACTTGCTGGTGTTGGTGGAAAAGTGGATGGAAAACTCTTCTTACCATATGAAAATGGCGAGATTATTGAAGAGGGTGATTCAATTATTGAAGTGATTACAGAAGCATGGTCTGTTCCCTCTCGGATACCTTTTGCCTCGGAACTTAAAGTAGAAGATGGTGCTCCTGTTACTCAAGATATTCACTCTGATGCTAAAGGTACGGTTAAATTTTTCTTATTAAAAGGAGATTATTTAGAGAGACTTGAGGCGATTCAGGAAGGTAAAGCAATTACTGAAAAAGGTCTTTTTGCAGTAGTTGTTGATGAGAATGACCGTGAAGCTGCTAGACACTATATTGCTAGAGGTTCTATTGTTGCTATTGAAGACAATACGCTTATTGGGAAAGGTGATATTATCGCTAACGCTGCAAGTTCCGAGCAAGTGGTTATTGCAGAGTGGGACCCATATTCAGAGCCAATAATTGCAGAGGCAAATGGTACTTTGAAATTTGAAGATATTATTCCAGGGGTAACTGTTGTTGAGCAGTTTGATGAGTTGACAGGAGAGAGTCGTTTAACACTAAATGAGTATATTCCTGCTACTTATAACCCTGCAATTGTATTGGCAACGGATGATGGGGAGATAATTTCATATGCATTAGACCCTAAAACTTCTCTCTTTGTACAAGATGGTCAAAAAGTAGGAATTGCAGATATATTGGCAAAAACACCAAAAGCTGCACAGAAGTCTAGCGATATTACATCAGGTCTTCCAAGAGTATCCGAACTTTTTGAAGCTCGTCGTCCAAAAGATCCAGCACTTATTTCAAAAATTTCTGGTTCTATTGCCTTTGGTAAGCCACTTAGAGGTAAAAAACGTATTATCATTACTCCTGAACATGGTACGCCTGTTGAGCAGTTTGTTGATAAACAAAGATCTATTGTTGTTAGTGAAGGAGACTTTGTTCATACAGGGGAAAAGCTAACAGATGGTACCATTTCAAGTCATGATATTTTAGCAGCACTTGGTGAAAAAGCTCTTTATGAGTATATTGTTGAAGAGGTTCAAAAAGTTTATCGTCGTCAAGGGGTTAATATCTCAGATAAGCACATTGAGATTGTTGTCTCTCAGATGATGCGTCAAGTTAAAGTGATTGATGGTGGTGACTCTAAGTTTATTGATGGAGATTTGGTTTCTAAAAAGAAATTTATTGTAGAGAATGAAAAAGTAATAAAACTATTTGGTGAACCAGCGATTGCGGAACCACTATTAATTGGTATTACCAGAGCAGCTGTAGGTGCAGATTCTATTATCTCAGCTGCGTCATTCCAAGATACAACTAAAGTATTGACATCAGCATCTATTGCAGGTACAGTTGATACGCTTGAAGATCTTAAAGAAAACGTTGTTATTGGTCGTCTTATTCCTGTGGGAACAGGTATGGTAGATATAGATAATCTCACTCTTACAGAGGTAGAAGAGGAAGAGTAATCTTTCTTCTGTAGGTTGCAATATATAGTGCAACCTAGAGGTTATATTCCTTCCATTACTTTGGCATTAAAATACAGTAATTTATCTCCAGAAAATTTAAACTCTAACTCTATAGGTCTACAACAAACTTCACAATCTTCTATATAGTCGCTTGATTCTTCTTCACTATCAAGTATCATAGATATACGTTCCCAGCAGTAAGGACAGATAAAAAAATGCTCCATTGATTCTCCTTTCATTTACTAGGGGATAGTATAGCAGATTTTATTGTTGCTACAAGACCCAATATTTAATTAATATTGAAATCTCTTACAAAAATCCTTAACAACTAAAGTCTATTTGGGTATAATATGCACCATTTTCTATGCATGAAAGTCCCGAAAGTATGTTTAGATGATGTTTTTTCGGGACTTTCATGTTCAGATTTTAATTCAAATAAAGGAATTGTATTGCCTACAATTAATCAATTGGTTCGTAAAGAACGTAAAAAGCAAGTGAAAAAATCAAAATCACCTGCACTCGTAAACTGTCCTCAAAGACGAGGTGTATGTACTAGAGTTTATACTACAACTCCCAAAAAACCTAATTCAGCTTTAAGAAAAGTTGCAAAAGTTAGATTGACAAGTGGATTTGAAGTTATCTCGTATATTGGTGGTGAGGGTCATAACCTTCAAGAACACTCAATCGTACTTGTACGTGGAGGTAGGATTAAAGATTTACCTGGTGTTAAATACCATATCGTTCGTGGTGCA
>Ga0256832_1001487_pt1 | contig 15866 bp, 15 predicted proteins | sample 134614metaG_FD_190534 | JGI IMG/M metagenome (GOLD analysis project Ga0256832, IMG submission 190534) | Hydrothermal vent microbial communities from Lau Basin, Pacific Ocean - 134-614 | ecosystem: Environmental > Aquatic > Marine > Hydrothermal vents | place: Pacific Ocean: Lau Basin | collected...
TAATCTCTATAAACCCCGGGAAATTATCTATGATATCAGAAACAGCCACCTGCCCACCGGGGGCTTCTTTTTCAATAATCACCGCCTCCTTCATGGCGCGGGCTACGTATATGCCGGCAGTAAATGCAGCAGGACCCCCTCCGATGATAAGGACATCGTAAACTTTTTCTTCCGATTGCTGACCTCCAGTTGGCGTAAGAATCAACATGGACAAAATTTTACAGGGGTTGAAATTCAGGGCTCCCTTTAAAATTAAAGATGTGTTAGAACTATTCCTGCTAATGCAATCATCGCAGAATCTGGAAGAAGAAATAGTGGGAGAGGCGGAGTACGAGGTGGAGGTTTATCCCAAGCCTTTTGTATCATATGATTTTCACCCCGTTGCCGACCTGAAGAAACTCCTGATTCTAATGGGTAAAGATACTCTGGTGAACAGGCTGGAGAAACTGAATTCTGCAATCGACCTTCTGACGGACAGACAGAGCATAGAGAAAACAGTGAAAGACAGAATAAAGGAAAAGAACCTCATACCCCTGTTCATAATTTCCCTCCTGTATGAAAAGGGCATTTACGAGGATGCAGCATCCGAAGCATTCGAGCTACTGAATGGGGATATCGATGAGCAGTTTAAACCCATTATCCGAAGGATTTTCGCCCTGAGCAGCCTGAATGCCGGCAGGTTTGGGGATGTATCCGCAATGTTCATACACGATGTCCAGACGGAGAATGCAGATTCCATAATTACGTGGGCAGTTGCAGAAGACATTTATTACCAGAAGGAATATGAGCGCTCTGAGAGGATTTCATCACGACTATACAACTCCACTGATAGAGAATTATCCGCCCTAGCCCTGTATAACGGAGGGTGGTCCAACCTTCACATGAAAAAATACAACGAGGCTCTGGGACTGCTCGAAAGAGCCCTGCAGAGAACAGGCCGCCCGGAGCTGATAAACATACTGAAAATTGGAAAGGCAATAGCACTGTTCAATTCCGGAAAAAGACAGGAGGCTTACTCCCTGATAAAATCGATAGATGAAAATTCCATACCGGAAAAGAGCAGGAAGGAACTCCTCTACTACAGAGGATTGATAGCCTATTACAACAAGGATGACGACCTGGCTCTGAAAGACATGTCCAGGTTCGTTCAGGAATTTCCGGAGGACCCCCGCTCCGCATTTATCGCCCTCAAGCTATCGGATCTGTATAGATTCAGGGGGGATTTTAAAGAAGCCATATCCAATCTGGAATGGATAGTGGCGAACTTCGGCAGAATTCCGGAAAAGGAAAATGCCCTTTATCTGCTGGGAGAACTCTACTACTCACAGGAGGATTACGAAAAAGCCCTGCATCGATATCTCCAGCTTATGGATGAATTCGGAGAAAGCGATTATATTCCCGCAGCGAGGATAAGGGTGGAGCAAATTCTCACAAAGCTGGCGACGGATGACGAGAAGTACATAGATATGTTCGAAAGGTATTTTCCAAATAGCCCCAAACTCGCAGATGTGTATTACTACTGGGGAGGCAAATATTTTCAGAAAGGGGACCTGGAAAAGGCTGCAGAGTATTTTTATAAACTGGCCATAAAGTTTCCCAATCATCCAAAAGCCCCCGAAGCCCTTTACACAGCAGGGCAATTATACCTGAAGATGGGCAAGTATGCAGACGCTGCAGAAGCCTTCAAGAGATTGATAAACCTCTATCCGAAATTCGACAAAAAAGGGGATGCGTATGCCGGTATAGGAGTTTCCCTCATAAACGAAGGAAGACCCGCCGAAGCAGTCAGATTTCTGGAAAATGCTCTGCACAAAGAAGCATCGAATTTATCAGAATACGACAAAGCAATCATATACATGTATCTGGGAATGGCTTACGAAAAATCGGGTAATCTCATTAAAGCAAGGGATTACCTCGAGAGGGCAAGGAACCAGTTCTTTGCCATAGGCAGGGTGGATAAACTGGAAGAGGTGAATAAATATCTGGATGCATTACCGCAGTAGGGCGGAGTCTTCCGCCCTCCGCTACCTGCTCAGTACCTGAATGGTAAAACCTATTCCCAGTACAAGAATAGCCACAAAGAGAGACCACCACAGCCAGAAAAACTGCTCGACGATTCCCATAATCACACCTCCTTTTACTCAGAAATAATTTTATAGTATTGGAAAACATTTTACAAATCCCAAAGAATATACACGAATATATCCATTAACCTGCGATTTGTGCAACCATAATCATTTTAAAGAAATTGTTAAAATTTTCGAGACCGGGGACAGACTATTTACAGAATTACACATTCGAGATGTATCATGTCATCAGTCCAGGGTCGGGAGGGAATATGTTTCCGACCTCAAAGGTGGAGGTTCTAAAGGCGAATGAAGGTTTTCGAAAATTAAAACCCTGCACAAAATTCCTGACAGAGCCGGGCAATCTATTTCTTTCGCCTCACTTCCACCTCTATCTTTATGGGAACCCCCAGAAAACCGAATCTGTTGCGCAATGTATTTTCTATGTATTTCCTGTAATATTCGGGCAATTTCCCGCTCGTTACGAATTTGAAAGTGGGAGGAGCATGTCCCACCTGCTTTATATCGTATATCTTCACCGGGGGCTTGTTCCTTGTAAACGCCTCCTCCAGCGCGTCGTACAGCTCATCCTTCCGGAGCTGCTTCCTGTATTCCTTATACACCACATGTATGAGGGATTTTAACTGGTCTATTCCCTCTCCCGTGACGGCAGATGTAAAGACGAAGGGTGCCCACTTAACGAAGGAGAGTTCGTGGTTAAAATACCGGAAAACATCGCTTCTGAGCTTCTTCGGAATGAGGTCAGCCTTGTTAAGGGCAACGATTAAACCCTTGTATTCCTTTGGAGCAAGTCCCACTATCTTTTTGTCCATATGGGTGACCTTCTGGGTGGAATCCAGAACTGCTATGAGTATATCCGCATACGAAATACTCCTGCTGGTCCTCACATACGAATAGTATTCCAGGTCATCGTGGAACTTCCTGCGGATACCGGCAGTATCGATGATGATCATATCCGGAAGTTCCAGGTCAACAGAATCCCGCGTGGTCCCTTCCAGTTCGGATACGATACTCACTCTATCCCCGGCTATGGCATTGAAGATGGAAGACTTACCCACATTGGGCCTGCCCACTATGGAAACACGGGGCTTTTTCGGATATCGTTGATACTCTGGAAAGGGCTCGAAACCCTTTTCCTGTAAATAGGCGGTTATATCCTCCATCAATTCCCCTATTCCTAAATTATGGGAAACAGAAATTTCGTACAGCTTATCGAATCCAAGGGAGTAATATTCGGAGGATGAAAAGTCCTTCCTGTCGGCTTTGTTGACAGCGAGAAAAATCTTTTTCCCGGAGCGCCTGAGGATATTTGCCAGTTCGTAATCGAGAGGGGTGGGCTCCGTCGTTCCATCCACCAGAAATATAACGGCATCGGCATTCTCTATTGCCCTCTCGATACTCTTTAGAACTTCCCCGTACAGAACATCCATGTCCTCCTGTGGCAGCAAACCTCCCGTATCGGTGATATAGAAGCTCCAGTCCTGCCAGTATCCTGTTTTTGTAAGAGCATCCCTGGTTACACCGGGTTTATCCTCCACGATAGCGAGGGGCTTCCTGACGAAACGGTTGAAGAGGGAGGACTTCCCCGTATTAGCCCTCCCAACGATGGCTATTCTCGGTAATCTACGGACTTTTTTACTTTCTTTATCTGCTTCTTCCTGTAGCATTGTTCGAACTCCATGTTTACTTCTTTAAGGTTAAATTTTTCCACCGTAAAGAAAATGGATGGATATGTTATCACCTGTATAACCATGGAACCGGGCTTGGGGCATTCCTCGACAGCATGAATCAGGAGGGTACCATCCTTCTTCAAAACCCTTTCGATTCGAATGGAATATCCACCTGTGGGACGCCTTCCGGAAAATACACCCACGAGTAAATATTTATCGAAATCTATCCTCGGTATCTTCTGCTTTGAGGGGAAAGAGGCATGTTCGTTTAAGAAATTCATAAATTCCTTACCATTATCGAAGACGAAGATTACAGGTTCGGTCGTATCGACCCGTACTCTGATACCTTCCACGACCTGAAACTTCAACTCCTCGTATGTATTATTTTTCGATGAAAAGAACATAACAAAAAATAGCATGATTACTTCTCCTCCAGTTTCTCAAAAGCCTTATCAGTGGAGTTTATTCCCTCCAGGAAATGGAGAGCTTCCTGAACCATTTTATCGTACTTCAGAGCAGCCTTATACCTTCCCCTGGTTCCCTCGAATATCTCGTGAAGGTATATGTCCAGGTACTTCTTCAAATTTTCCCTGTACAGTTCCAGTTCTTCCTTTTTGTACCTATGATCCTTCGCCTTATCGCTCGAAAGAACATACTTTATGAAAGAATTAACAATACTATCCGTAATCTTACGGGGAGGATGTTTGTGCCCTGTTTTATACTGGCTGGCGAAAGACCAGAAAAGTCCGTCTGCAATCAACTTCTGAATTATTACGGGCTCCTTTTCGTACTGGAGAACAATATCCGGAACTATTCCCCCACCACTGTAAACCTTCCTTCCAAGCCTCTTTGTGAAGAACACGAGGTGTTCTTTTTTCTTCTTTTTCTTCTTTCTGCGTTCCTTAAGGGTCATCGTTGTCCTGTCTATGGACCTTCCAGAAGGGGTATAATAGCGGGCGGTCGTCAGTTTAATGGCATAATTCCCCTCCAGGGGTATGAGCCTCTGGACAGAACCCTTACCATACGTGGTATCGCCTATAAGAATTGCCCTGTCCCAGTCCTGAAGGGCACCTGCCACTATTTCAGATGCACTGGCAGAACCGTAATCAACCAGAACCACTACAGGAACATCGAATGGAACGAGGGGCTCATCCTCAGCCTTGTAGTATTCGTCACTATCAGCCGTCCTTCCCCTCACCAGAACTATCATCTTTCCCTTATCCAGAAACAAATTGGCAACCTGAACCGCTTCATATAGAATTCCACCCGGATTACCCCGCAGGTCGAACACGATCTTCTTCGCTCCCCTGGACATCAATTCCTTTATCTTCTCCCTCAGCTGGGCAGCAGCCCCCGTACTGAACTGGGAAAGCCTGACGTATCCAACATTACCTTTCAAAATCGTGGAATATGGTACAAGGGGGACTTTAATAACCTCCCTGACCACTTCGAATGTGAGAAGCTCGTTAACACCAGGTCTTACAACGGTGATCCTGACCTTTGTACCCGGCTTTCCCTTAATCTTCTCCACCACATCGTTCAGGTCCCACGTGGTAACATCCTCACCATCCACCTTAACGATTATATCCCCGGGAAGAAGGCCAGCTCTCTGTGCGGGAGAGCCATCGAAAACGCCTGTAATAACCACCTTTCCATCCTGCTGCATTACCTGCATCCCCACGCCGCCGTAAACTCCAGAAGTATGGGTTTTAAAGTTTTCGAAATCTTCAGGAGTCATGAATTCCGAATAGGGGTCCAGAGCCTTCAGCATTCCTTTTATGGACTCCTCAATAAGGAGGGCAGGGTCCTCTTCGTCCACGTAGTACTTCTGAATAACTCTGAGAGCCTGGTCGTAAAGGGATTGCATAAATCTCAAACTCCTGCCTTCGGACCCTTCTCCCTGTATGGCATAACCAATAGCTATTCCTGCAAACAGGGAAAGGGTAAGTATTGCAATACTCTTAAAGCGCATATCCTACCCCCTTTTCCTTCAACTTTTTATTCAAAATGCTCACTATATCCTTCGTTATCTCTTCAACATCCCTGTTCCCATCGAGAACGAAATATCTTTCGGGGTCCCTTCTGGCTATCTCCAGATAGCCCCTTCTGACCCTCTCGTAAAAGTCCCTCGTCTGAATATCCATTCGATTATGCTCCCTCCTTTCGATTCTCTTCATCATCAAATCGACAGGGATATCTATAATGAAAACCACATCGGGTTGAAGACCACCAGTTACGATATCGTTCAATTCCTCTATGAAGCTGAGGTCTATACCCCTTCCATACCCCTGATATGCAAGGGAGGAATCCCTGTATCTGTCGCTTATCACCACCTTACCACTATCCAGAGCTGGAAGTATCTTCTTAACGGTATTCTCATGCCTGCTTGCCATAAGCAAGAGCAATTCCGTTATGGGCTCTATACTGAGATTCCTGTCGAGAATAATCTTCCTGATGGGCTCAGCGGTCTCAGTTCCACCCGGCTCCCTGGTCTTTACAAAGGGAATACCCCGTTCTCTAAACAGCGACGAAAGTACCTCCAAGAGGGTGCTCTTTCCCGCACCCTCTATTCCCTCGAATACTACAAAGAAACCCTTCACTTACTTCGAATGCTTCTTTATCCACTCTTCCAGGAGCTCCTTAGCCCTGAAATCCGGAATCTGCTTTGGAGGAGACTTGAAGAAATAGGCAGAAGGTTCGATTATGGGACCAGCGAGATTATTATTGAGAGCCAGTTTCGCTGTCCTTATAGCGTCTATCATTACACCGGCACTATTGGGAGAGTCCCAGACTTCCAGCTTCAATTCTATATTCAGAGGCACATCTCCGAAAGTCTGACCCTCGAGCCTGATATAAGCCCACTTCCTGTCCTTCAACCATGCCACATAATCAGAGGGTCCTATATAGACGTTATCCTCCCCTATATCGTATGGGAGAAGGCTGGTCACAGCCTGCGTCTTGGACTTCTTCTTGGATGAGAGCCTCTCCCTCTCAAGCATGTTAAGGAAGTCCGTATTTCCACCCACATTAAGCTGGGCGGTTCTGAGCAACTTCACCCCCCTGTCCAGGAACAGCTGGACCAGGGTTCTGTGCACTATGGTGGCACCCACCTGGGACTTTATATCGTCTCCCAGTATGGGAACACCCGCCTCTTTAAATTTATTCGCCCACTCGGGGTCAGTTGCCAGAAAAACGGGAATACCGTTAACGAATGCCGCTCCAGCCTTTATTGCAGCATCCGCATAGAACTTGGTGGCTTCCTCGCTGCCAACGGGAAGGAAGTTAACGACCACATCGACATTTAAATCTTTCAGAACCTGAACCACATCCACAGGCTCTTCCTTCGATTCGATCACGGCATCCTTCAGGTATTTACCTATTCCATCGAGGGTGGGTCCCCTGTAAACCTTTGCTCCAAGGGGTGGGACATCAGAAAATTTATAGGTATTGTTTGGAGGAGCGAATATGGCTTCAGAAAGGTCCTTCCCCACCTTCCTTTCATCCACATCGAAACCGGCAACGAACTGAACATCGGAAATATGGTAACCACCGAGGTTAACGTGCATTATTCCAGGAATAAAATCTCCTTCTTTTGCATTCTTATAGTATTCTACTCCCTGCACAAGGCTGGATGCACAGTTGCCAACACCGACGATAGCAACACGAATCTTGTCACTCATACCCTTCCTCCTTTTTCATAAATCGTTAAGTAATGTATGGAGAAAATTTTAAAGGACTACCCATTCACCCTTCCCCGCCAATAACGCTACACGAAAAATTCCACGCATCAGAATGAAAGGAGCCATCGCAGGAGCGTCCTGACACCAAATCCCGTACCACCCGGAGGATTGTAATCCACATCTTCGACCGTAAAGGCAGGACCGGCTATGTCTATATGAGCCCACCTTTCGGGAAAATCCACGAAATTACGCAGGAACATGGCGGCGGATATGGCACCACCCCATCGCATTTCAGCAGTATTCCTGAGGTCAGCCACTTTGCTCTTCATCTTTTCTCCGAGTCTTTTATCGAAGGGCATGTGCCAGAATCTCTCTCCCTCCATCTGACCATTTGTCAAAATAGCCTCTCTCAGATGCTCATTTTCGGTAAACAATCCTGCAGTATAGGGACCAAGTGCCACCATGATGGAACCCGTGAGGGTTGCAAGATCCACCACATAATCCACATTGCTGTGATGTTTGCTAACAAAGGATAGGACATCGGCAAGCGTGAGCCTTCCCTCTGCATCCGTATTCAGGACCTCGATAGTTTTTCCATTGTATGCTCTCACTATATCCCCCGGCTTATAGGCATTTCCATCGGGCATATTCTCAACAGCAGCAAAGAAGGCGTGAACCTCCACATCCGGTTTGAAAAATGAAAGGGCTTTCATAACACCCAGAATAGCAGCACTTCCAGCCATATCCATCTTCATGGTCTTCATACCATCGTAAGTCTTCAGATTCAGCCCGCCGCTGTCGAATGTAACGGCTTTGCCGACCAGGGCAATTTTTCCCTTCGTTTTCTCAGGCTTATAGGAAAGGTGCACGAAGTAGGGGTCATGGACAGAACCACGCGCCACGTAGAGAATAGCATTCATTCCCAGCCTCTTCATCTTTTCACTATCGAGAACTTCTATATCGAAGAGGGTGTCATCCCTCGAGAGTTCGATCGCCACATCCCGCAGTGTCTCCGGATATATGGAATTGGGGGGTTCGTTCACAAGGTTCCTGGCAAAATTGGTTGCCTCCGAGAAGTGAACACCTTTCCTGATATAAGGGTACACTCCATTGGGGTCATCGGAATGGATATACACCCTCTTCGGACGAAAGGGCTTGTTCGAAAGGTATTTGTCGAATGCGTATGCTGACAATTCTATTCCTTCTGAAAGGAAGAAATAGGTGTCATTTTCTGCGGAGGGAGGGATTATATAGATGCTGTCCAGTCTGTATTCCCTTGCAATGCGTATGCACCTTGCTGCAAATCTTCTTATATCATCCGGAGATTCGCCATCTATAGCGATGGCATAAATTATTCTCCCATCCTTTACAGTAAAACCATCCCCCTCGCCCTCGATGGCAACTCCCAGAACCGATTCCTTACCACGGGGGACGAAGATGATTTTTACCGGAATTTCAAAGGGGCTCTCTTTTACAGATTCTATGGATACCATGCCATAATTTTATACGTCAGAACCACCTGAGTCCTCCAACATTATCGACAGTATAAATCAGCCTCAATTTGACATTACCAAGGGAATCCACCTCCACAGAGTCGGCTTTCAACAGGAAGAAGTAATCCTTTGTACCCCATCCGAGGGTATCCGGTGAATACCACAGCACGTAAGTAGAATCCATATAAAATTGAACGGAATCGAGAAGGGGAAGATTCACTATGGGCTTCTGCTGTAGATAATCGACCTTATGGGACGTCTCCCCGTTGAAATAGGGGCTGGCTGAATATAATTTCAGAGAATCGATATCCCCCTCCGATATGCCACTCCCGAGAGAATCCGTATTCTTTGCCAGGAAAACGAAGAAATATTGTCTGGAAGCAGTATCTGAAATACCCTTTATGCTCAACCCCTTTCCAGCAAGTGTGCTGGTCAGAATAAGTGCTTCTTCCTGGGGTCTCACGAATATGGTATCCGTATGGAGGAAATCTGAAGATGTCTTCTGCACAGAGGTTTCATCACCGAGCCCTCTTGCAATAAGGGTAAGTGTTTCGAAATAGGGAACGACCACGGAAGTATCGCCTCCCTCCCAGTAGGGCTCACCATCCAGAAGAACCCTGTAATAATCAGCCCCTTCGATAGAATTCCAGAATACCCGCAGTGAATCCCCCATACCGGTGGATTCGAATCGAGAAAAAACAGGATTTCCCGGAAGTCCACCATCCGTGCAGGATGCCAGTATCAGGAAGAAAATTGGAAATATTCGCCTCATAGAGGGGAAATTTTACAGGGATTGGAAAGATTTAAACTTTGAGAACTCGATGAAGATATGGTTTCATGCCGCATCCGTTGGAGAAATCGGTGCCCTAAAGCCCCTGATAAAGAGGTTTATGGAAGAGGGTTTCGAACCGGTAATCACTGTATATACCCGCTCCGGGGTCCGTCATGCAGGGGAGGCATTCCCCGGAATAACGGTAAGGAAATATCCATTTCTGGATAACCCCTTCTTCGTAAGAAAATGGATTAAGAACCACCATCCCGTCGCCCTGATAATCGCGGAAACAGAGCTCTGGCCCTTTCTCATAGGAACAGCAAAAGCTGCAGGATTGCGGGTGTTTATAGTAAATGGGAGGATTTCGGACAGAACATTCAGGACATATTATTCGCTGAGGTGGTTCTTCTCCCGGATACTCGATAGGGTTGACAGGATATACGCCAAGAGCGACAAGCACAGGCGGAGATTCATACTTCTGGGAGCAGGGGATGTGAAATTCCTGGGGGACCTGAAGGTGGATTCCGTAATGACACCCGTAAAGGAAATATCCCGATACGAACTGGGCTTCTCCAGTGATGACAACATACTGACATTCGGTAGCATAAGGAGCAGAGAAATCCCCCATGTACTGGATGCCGTCCGGAGGTTGAAGGGGCTCGTAAAGATGGTTATTGCACCGAGGCATCTGAAGAATGCAAAAACCCTTATGGAAGAATTGAAGCAGGCAGGATTCTCAGTATCCCTCAGGAGTAAGCTGGAAGGACCATCCGATATAGTGATACTGGATACGATGGGGGAACTGAGAAGCATATACAGGATTTCGGACATGGCTTTCGTCGGTGGAACACTGGAGAATTATGGTGGGCACAACGTACTGGAGCCCCTGTTCTTCTCCATACCTACCATGGTGGGAAAATTCCACTGGAATGTGAAGGAACAGGTGGATTATTTCAAAAGGAGGAAAGCCATATTCATCGTTGAGGATTCGCAGGAGCTGGTGGAAACTGTCCGATTCATACTGAAGAATCCAACGATAAGGCGATACATAAACGAAATAAGCAGAAAGTACTTCAGCACGTATGGGAATGCATCCGGAAGGATTTACCGGGACATACTGAATTACATCGAATAAAGGGGGAAATCCCCCCCTACCTTATGAATTTGCCTTTGAACTCCTTTCCACTTTCAGACTTTATCGAGTAGATATAAACACCGGCTGGATACTCGAATCGGGTGCTGAATGCCCTTCCCCTGAACCTCCTGTTCAGAATCATTCTACCCCTCACATCGTATATCCTCAGATGGTGCCATCCATCCGATGGGAGTGTAAAGTTCAGGGCATTGCCCTTTACGGTAATTTCGAAACCGGGAATGGGCTCCCTATTAGATGTAATACCCACAACCTCGTCTATGAAATCCTCCTCGGGATCCATGGAAATATCGATGGGCTCAGCGGATAACGCAATATGGAAGGTGTCGGAATATACACCATGCAGATGGATAAAGGTATCCACAGTTCCACCACCGCTCATAAATATCCTTATGGGGTAATCCATCTCGTAATATCCCCACGAGTAATTCTGAACCTGATTTATTACCAGGTCCATCATCCACTGCCCCAGTACCTGCCTCTTACCCCAGTACACCTGAAATCTCGGATGCCCGGGAGTATAAATCCACTGCTGAAAGAAAACATCCCAGTCCACACCGGTGAATGTCTCCAGGTCGTTCATGAAATCCTCCGTGGTGGCATAGGAATAGGCATGCTGGTTTCCGTAATAACGGAGAGCCTCGAAGAACATGGAATCTCCAACAGCGGTATCACCGTATATTCTCCTGAACCTTATGCGCATCATGTGAAGGACAGCGGAGCCCTTATCGTATATCACAGGCCAGCCGTCATCATAAAAATCCGTTCCATAGAGAGGATAATCCGCATAGTAAATAGAGTTGCCTATGTTATAGCCTATCTCATCCTTATACCCGGAATATCCCTCCGTAAGCTCCCTGTAAACAGCTTCCGTATATGTGGCAAATCCCTCATTGAGCCATACATCGTCGAACGTTCCGCATGTGACCCAGTCCCCCCACCACTGGTGCCCCATCTCGTGAACGGCAATCATGGTGTAGGACGGGTATGCGGTGAACGTATTGGTCTGATTCTCCATGGCTCCACTGAAGAATCCCTCCGCTATATGCACCTGAGAATATTTCTCATCATAAAAGGGATAGGTTCCATAGACTCCGGAAAGATAGGTTAGCATATCCGGAAGCTCCCCCAGGAAGCTGCCACTGCTGTCCACCCACTCGTAAACGGGCATGTTTATGGAGCCATAGTTCCATGTCTGCTCCTGGACCTTCCATCTATTTGAAGCGGCAAGGACTATCAAATAGGGAGTTATGGGATGGCTCTCTTTCCACACATAATGATTCTGTCCTCCAAAGGAAAACTGATTCACGAGAACACCATTTGCAACGGCATACCATGGCGTATCCACCACGATGTGGGCAACCACGGTATCCACCTTTTCGTAGGGCTCGTCGTATGATGGGAGCCATCTGCGGGTACCGTACATCTCACCCTGGGTGTGGACATAGTGGGTCCTGAACTCCATACCCTCCCCCACAAATCCATTCTGTCCAACCTGACCGTGATAGTAAACAGTTATATAAATGGTATCTCCAGCATTGAGGGTACTTCCCAGGTAGATGGTCATGCGGGGCTGCTGAAGGTTATAAGAAGCCGGAGAAGATGTGAGGTTGTGCTCCAGTATAACAGAGTCAATCGTAATGGAATTTTCCGAATCATTGGTCACGAAATGGATCCAGACGCTATCCGTGGACTGTGTAATGGCTATCCTGATTCTATTCCATGCATAACCTATGGAATCCCCCTGTGTATCGAGGTATATCCAGTAATCATACTTCAGAACATCGAAAGGTTTATTCTCTACATCCATCATCTCGACAGCCTGCGCCCTCCTGTAGCGCTCTGCCTCATGCTTATAAAGGAGATCATACATTGGATCCTGTGGAAACATTAAGATGGTAAACAACATGCGGGAATTTTAAAGGAATATACGGGCGGGCGAAAGCCCACCCGCCGATGTCAGGGACAGGGATGGTAAAACCACCCTGTAGTGTTCATAAGTTACAAAATTTCCAAAATTATACGGTAATCTTCACAAAAGCAGCAAGGTATTCAACATATAAGCATCGGGGGATATGAAGACACCCTGTCAATGTCTCTTCTCCAGTTTATCAGCCTGGTCATAAAGGAAAGTGAGCAAAAGGGGGATTTGAGATACAATATCCTCATCGGAGATTTCCTCGCTTTTCAGAACTTCTGATAGCTGACTCAAAATATCCAGAAGCGCAAGGTAAAAGCCCCTCGCATCCAGTTCACCCCTTTTCCTTCTTGCCACCAGGTCATCTATTCTGCCCATAATTTCTGCTCCTTCCATGGCGTACCTCCACGCCAGATTTAGTAGATTATCTCCTTCAACCTTCCTATCAACTTCGGTACTACCATACGCAGTATTCCAAGATTTAAATCCTGTGATGTTACTATTGCAAGTATAGAGGGGCTGGAAATATCATCCCCGGAAAGCACATAGCAGAATATTTTCCCTTCTTCAGCCTCTATATTTACGGAATCCAGATTTCCAACATCCAGCTCTGGAGCAACCTTCTTTGAAAGAGAAATTAGAGCAGATACCATAGCCGCTATCCTGTTCTGCTTCTCCTCGGACTTGATATCCGAAGCTATGGGAAGTCCATCGACAGTGGACAGAACGATTCCCTTTATACCGGGAACATCCACCTTTATCTCTCTGAAAGCTTCCCTGATACGCTCATCTATCCCAAACATACTCACCTCCTGTTTCCACGATTCAAATTTTAATATATAGACAAATTAAAACACGCCTGCACCCGAATGGATTGAACGAATATTTAGAGACAGTCTTATCCAGAGCTGTGAACACCTCGCTGTATGTGCCATTGTGCAGCACTTACTCACTGAATGCAACCGTCTTGCGAATCTTTGTGTTCGGCAGCAGAAATTGCTACACATAGCAGTTTTTGCATCATCTTTAAACAAGGTGTTCACAACCACCGGGAAATTATACAGCACTCTTATAAAATTTCAATTAAAGTGGTCGGGTGAAGCTAAAGTTAATCTACTTCTTCTTTACAACAGGTCTGAGAACCATGGTCATTATACGCCCCTCGCCCTTGATATCCTGTTCAACCTCCGCAATCTCCGATAGCTCATCGGCTATTCGCCTCATGAGTTCCTTTGCAATCTCGGGATGCACGATCTGCCTTCCCCTGAAGACCAGTCTGAAGCGGACCTTATGGCCATCCTCCAGCATCTCACGGGCTTTCCTGAGTTTTACCTCCAGGTCATGCCTGTCGATATTGGGAGTCAGCTTCAGTTCCTTCGTTTCGGTGGATACCTGTTTCTTCTTCGCCTCCTTCAGTTTCTTTTTCTCCCTGTAGAGGAATTTACCATAGTCCAGTATTCTGGCTACAGGGGGGTTGGCATTGGGAGCCACTTCCACCAGATCCAGCCCCATTTCCCTTGCGAGATTGATTGCATCTATCGTTCTCATGACCCCCAGATTTTTACCCTCCGGGTCGATAACCTGTACCTCCCTTACCCTTATCCTCTCGTTGACCCTGAAGTAAAGGTCCTTCCCCTTATCCTTCTTCCTGCTCTTACCTCTTCCCAAGAATTACCTCCTTGTTTTTCGATTCATTATCGCACACACACGGGATATGTCCACACTTGGGACATCCGTTCTTATAGCGATTCAACACCTCTTCCACATCTATATGGAGGAGGTTGGCGATGCTGAAAATCCATGCTATCACATCGGACAATTCCAGCTCAATTTCGGAGCGGCTGCCCCGATTTATGGCTTTCGAAAACTCGCCGAACTCCTCCACGAGCCACATGAAGGTCCTTTCCAGCCCTCTGCGGCTATCCTTCTCGTAGTAGGTATCGTATATGATTTTCTGAAATTCTCTGATAGTCATGACACAACTACTTTGACGAATCTTCTCTTCCCGACTTTTATGACCTTTTCCCCGCCTATCTCCATATCTTCAAAAACCTTTTCACCATTAACCCTGATGGAGCCCTGGGAAAGCAATCTTCTGAATTCGTTTCTGGAACTCACCAATCCACTCTCTATCAAAATTCTCGATAATTTTACAGGAGAAGATGACCTGTACACAGGTATGTCATCAGGTATATCCTTCTTCCTGAAGACCCTGTTGAAATGCTCCTGCCCCCTCCTGGCACCCTCTTCCCCGTGAAATATTTTAGTTATCTCGTAGGCAAGCCTCTCCTTTGCCTTCAGGGGGTTCTCCCGTATCAGTTTCTTTACCTCCCTCATCTGTTCCTCATCGTAATAGAGGACCAGGCGATAGTAATCCTCCATCAATTCATCCCGGAGGCTCATGACCTTCCCATACATATCCTCCGGAGAATCGTTGAACGCGATGTAGTTGTCCTCAGATTTGGACATCTTCTTTACACCATCGAGTCCAACGAGAAGGGGAACCGTCAGGATGACTTCAGGCTTCTGCCCATAAGCCTTTTGAATATCCCTGGTCAGGGCGAAATTGAACACCTGGTCATGCCCGCCCACCTCCATATCCGCCTCCAGATACACGGAATCATAAGCCTGAAAGAGGGGATATAGAAATTCATGAATGTAAATGGGCTCCTCCGATTCCATCCTCCTGTGAAAATCGTCCCTCTCCAGCATTCTTGAGACCGTGTACTTCGCAGACAGCTCGATAATCTCCTGGGGAGTCAGTCTCGAGAGCCATTTCGAATTGTATTCGATACGGGTTTTGCTCTCGTCCAGAACGCGAAATACCTGCTCGAAATATGTTTTCGCATTTTCCTTGACCTCTTCAGGGGTCAATCTGGGACGGGCTTTCGAACGTCCGGAGGGGTCTCCTATCATGGCTGTGAAATCACCAATTATAATGATGATCTCGAAGCCCAGCTCCTGCAGGTCCCTGAGCTTTCTCAGACTGACATAATGCCCGAGATGCAGATCGGGACGGGTGGGGTCAGCCCCAAACTTGACCCGTAGGGGTCCCCTCTTTCCCTCCCTATAAGCCCTGTATTTTTCTACAAA
>Ga0256832_1001488_pt1 | contig 15862 bp, 15 predicted proteins | sample 134614metaG_FD_190534 | JGI IMG/M metagenome (GOLD analysis project Ga0256832, IMG submission 190534) | Hydrothermal vent microbial communities from Lau Basin, Pacific Ocean - 134-614 | ecosystem: Environmental > Aquatic > Marine > Hydrothermal vents | place: Pacific Ocean: Lau Basin | collected...
TGATTTTGTGGCACTGAGAAGTTGTTTCTGTCCTACTTTGGCATATCTGGCAGTGGTTAAAGGTGAGGCATGACCCAGCAATTCCTGAATAACCCTCAGTTCTGCTCCTGATTGAAGGGCAAGTGTGGCTGCCGTATGTCTGAGTTTGTGAGGATGAAGGTCAACTGCTGCCCTTTTTCCTATATCAATTATTTTTCTTCTTAACATATGATAGGAAATAGGAAATACTTCCTCAAAATTATGAGACTGTAAGTAGTTATAGAATATTTCAAGAGGTTTTCCAACGATAGGAACTTCCCTTTCTTTATCTCCTTTTCCTAATACGCGAATATACACAATATCATTTTCTTTTAACCCTGTTTCTAACAGGTGTTCTATTCCGTATGTTCTGTCTTCTCTGTAAAGGATAAGATTCCTTCTTTTTATACCTAAAAGTTCAGAAGAACGAAGCCCTGTCGTCAACATAACTATTAAAATCGTTTTTTCTTGAAGTGTTCTTGCACTTTTTAAAACCCTCTGGACTTCCTGGTTAGAAAGTGCAGAAGGGATTTTTTGAGAAATTTTAGGTCTGTGTGATTTTGTTATAGGAGAAGAGTTTACAAGTTCCAAATCCATTAGGTACTCAAAAAATGAATTTATACAGGCTAACTTTCTTGCTATTGTTGAAGACTTTTTTCTTTTTGATTGTAAAACCATTCTGAATTTGGCAATGTCTGGTTTTGCAACTGTTTCTACATCTTTATCCCCGACAATTTCTATAAACTGTTTCAGGTCTGATCTGTAATTTTTTACCGTATTTTCAGATTTATCTGCAATATATGAAAGATAAAGCTCTGCACACTCAGATATTTTCATTTATCTTTTCACCTTTCATCCATTTTTTATAAAGTGAATGCTCTATTCCAAAGCTATCTAAAATTTTTCCTACAACAAAATTTATCATATCTTCTACTGTTTTCGGATAATGATAAAATCCAGGTGAGGCTGAGGAAACTATTCCACCTGCCAGTGTTACCTGTTCCATATTTTTTATATGGATCAAAGAATAAGGCATCTCCCTAAGCAGTAAGAACAGCTTTTTTCTCTCTTTTAAAGCTACATCACAAACCCTGTGGATCAGATTTCCAGCTGTTCCGTTGGCTATTGAAGACAGAGTTCCCATCGAACACGGAGCAACAATGACTCCTTCCATTTCTACAAGCCTTGAACCACTTGCCAGAGGGGCAGAGATATCTTTATTGTTGTAAAGTTTTACATTTTCAGGTAAAGACTTTATAAAATCTGATTTTTTTATTCCTAACTCTCTGTCTAAAACTATATATCCATTATCAGACACGATCAGATGAACAATGTTTTCTTTAGAAAGATACTGCATTAGACGTATTCCGTATATTGTTCCACTTGCACCTGTGATGCAAACTACAAACTGTTTCATTATTTTTCCTGTTATACTTTATTGTATGAAAAGGGCAATACTTTTATATATAATTTTATTAGTTTTCGCTATTTTAACAAAATTTAATACCATTTTTTACTATGGTCTTTATGTTACCTTACTATCTCCTCTTTTGTTTTTAGATTATAAAAGGTTAGGTTTTTTAGAATTTAAAAAAGGGATCGTATGGGGAGTATTATCTTCTCTAATTTATGTTCCCTTTATTTTGTGGAAATCAAAATTTTTGTCGTTGGAAATGTTAAACCAGATACCACAGATTTTTGCAGAAGAGATATTTTTTAGGGCTTTTTTCTTAGAAGAATTATCTGCCAGTCTGAAAAATTTTCATATGGCTAACATTATCACTTCTTTTTTGTTTATGCTTCCCCATCTGATAATAAATCCTTCTATTCTTAGCGTGCTTGTTTTCTTTCCTTCTTTGATATTCGGTTATCTTTTTTATTATTCAAGGAGTATCTATGCACCTGTTATATTTCACTATCTATCCAATATATTTTTCCAGACATTCCTAATCCATTCAGGACTTTTGGAGTTTTTTAAATTTTAAGAAGCCTTGCCTGTTCATTGCCAAGATATCAATGTTAATATATTAAGCTATAAATCTTAAACAGAGGGAAGATTGAAAGTTAGCGAGTTAGGTGAATTTGGTCTGATTGAACGTCTTTCAAAACTTATTCCGATTAATGATAAAGATGTAGTGGTTGGATTTGGAGATGACACAGCCTGTATAAATGTAAATGGACAGCTTCTTCTTTTAACGGGAGATATTCAGGTTGAGAATAGACATTTTATAAAAGATAAAATAGATCCAATTGATCTTGGATGGAAGCTTATATCTTCAAATGTGAGTGATGTTGTAGCCTGCGGCGGAATACCACGATGGGGACTTATATCATTAGGTCTTCCGAAAGACCTTGAATATGAATTTATACATAATGTTTATAAAGGTTTTAAACAGGCTCTGGACTATTACAAAATGTTTATAATCGGAGGAAACACATCTTCATCTTCTGAAATCATACTTGATTTCTTTTTAGTTGGAGAAACAGAAAGGTTTGTTTCCCGTTCAGGTGCGAAACCTGATCAAGCGATTTTCATTTCTGATGAAATCGGTATGTCGAGGGCAGGTCTTGAACTTTTATTAATGGGAAAATCTTCATACGAAGATTTTGAAAAAAGATTAATAAAATTCCACACCAGACCTAAAGCAAGAATAGATTTACAGTACAAAATACAAAAATATGCTGAAAGTTGCATAGACATAAGTGATGGTCTGGTGGGAGATCTGAATCATATATCAGAGAAAAGTAAGGTAAAAATTATTATTGAAAAAGATAAACTGCCTTTAAATGACGATTTGAAAAAATACTGTGAAAAATATAATAAAAATATATATGATTATATTTTGTATGGTGGGGAAGATTACCAACTGGCTTTCAGTGTTAAAAATGAAAATAAAAAATATTTTGAAAACATTTTTGAAATAGGCGTTGTGCAAGAAGGAAAAGGTATTTATCTAAAAGATAAAGAAAATTTAATAAAATTAGAGCCGAAAGGATTCGAACACCTATAAAGCTATTAAAGGAGAACAAATGACACCAAAACAAGAACAGATGATGTACTATTTCTTCTTTTTATGGATAGGATTTTTATTTTTCTGGAATTTATGGTTTAACGATATATGGAATCCTAACGAAGCGTTTTACGCAGAAGCTGTTCGCGAAATGTTCCAGAATCACAACTTTTTAGACATTTATTACAATTATGAACCACGATTTAATAAACCTCCTATGACTTACTGGCTGATAGCTTTAAGCGGTGCAATCTTTGGTCTTACTGAGTTTGCAGTCAGGCTGCCAATCGCCCTTGCAGGAATCGGAACAGTTTTACTGACATTTTTGATAGGTAGAACACTTTATACACAAAAAGTAGCCCTTTTATCTGCATTTATTGTTTCTTTCAGTCTTCAATTTTTTATAAATTCAAGATACGCTTCCCCTGAAATTCCTCTTACATTTTTCTTTACTCTAACAATGTATCTTTTCATAAAAGGATACAAAAATAATCAGTGGAAATATATTTTCTGGTCATATGTTTCGTTAGGACTTGTAATGCTCACTAAGGGATATCCGTATCTTTTTGTGATTGGTGGAATTGTTATCGTATATCTTTTTGCAGATGCAAAGTTCAAGTTTAAAGATTTCTGGGAAAGATTTAAATTTTTAAAAATTCATATCGGACTTCCTATTGCCCTCATCATAGGTATGTGGTGGTTTGTGTATATGTATATGAAATTTGGTGATTCTTTTATGAATGTTTATATGGAAGAAACCTTACACAGGGCATTAGGACATAGAGAAGTTAAACTTACCGATTATTTCTTTTATTTAGGTGTTATTTTATGGGGATTCTTACCTTACTCTTTTGCTTTTTACTATGCAATTGTTGGAATGTTTAAAGATAGAAGATGTTTAAAAAGTTTATCATTTGCCCTTTCATGGTTCGGTGTTATGTTTGTTGTGTTCACAATTGCAAAAGGGAAGATCCCTACTTATTTCATACAGGCACATGTTCCGATGGCACTTTTAGTGGCATACTTTACGCTAAATTACATTCCTAAAAACATTTTCAATAAAACATTATGGATATCAACATTTGTTTTAGCAGGTCTTTTATTTATGGGAGTGGAAGCATATCTTGTCTATCAGTTTGAGTTGGACAAGATGTATTATGTGGTTCTTTTATATCCAGTTCTGTATGCCTTTAGATATAAAGATTTCTCATTATTCCCGTTTAACTCTGCATTAATCACATTTTTTGTTTTAGTTGTGTCAATCCTTCCATTAATTGAAAAATACAGACCTTACGATATTATCGGGAAAAGAATAGAACAAAAGCATATTCCAACACAGATTCCACTCAGAATAGAAGAAAGAATGATTCACAATATGCCTTTTTATGCGAAAAGAAAGGTTTTAAGAGACCAGACTGAAGAGCAGCTACTGGAAGCAGCTGAGAAAGGTAAATTTCTTGCATTAATTGAAGAAAAAAGCATAGATAAATTTCAGAATAAAGGCTTCATAATCTGGGTAGGATGGATATATAAAAAAGGTAGCGAGTCAAGATTTGCAATTCTTCTAAAGAATGTTTTAAAAGCTGAAAAAGGAGATTACTCAGGATTTGAGAAGTTTTATTTAGTTTATAGACCATAAATTTAAAGAGGTTGGGATTGGGAAAACTTTTAGGGTTCCTTTTTTTATTTATTTTAGGATTTTCCTTTTTTTTTCATTTGGGGCTGAATGATATCTGGATGCAGAATGAGTCGTTTTATGCTGAAACAGTTAGAGAAATGTTAGAAAATCACAACTTTTTAGAACCATTTTATAATTATGAACCACGATTTAATAAACCCCCTATGACCTACTGGCTGATCTTGATGTCTGTAATTCCTTTTGGGCTTTATGAATTTACAGTTAGATTGTCAATAGCTTTACTCGGTTTAGGAACAATATTTTTAACGTTTTTAATAGGAAAATTTTTATTTAACCAAAAAGTTGGATTTTATTCGGCTGTTGCTGTTTCTCTTTCTGTTTTATTTATAGCAAATTCAAGATATGCTTCCCCAGAGATTCCCCTTACATTTTTCTTTACACTTACAATGTACTTTTTCATAAAAGGATACAAAACTAATCAGTGGAAATATTACCTTTGGGCTTATGTTTCCCTAGGCTTTGCTGTTCTTACGAAATGGTTTCCCTATTATCTGATAATAGGAGGAATAATTCTTCTTTTTATCTTTTTAGATAGTCGTTTGAATCTGAAAATTTTCTGGAAAAAGTTTAAATCTTTAAAAATTCATATTGGACTTCCTATTGCCCTTGTTATTGGTATGTGGTGGACAGTCTATATGTATTTAAAATACAAAGATCAGTTTTTGGCTAAAGCCTTTAAAGAAACATTCCACAGAGCCACTGGAACAGGATGTATGAACCACGTAGATTTTTTATATTATCTCAAAGTAGCTTTATGGGGATTTTTACCTTACTCTCTGGTGTTTTTTATTGGTCTATTCCTTATTAAGGAAATTTATAAGAATAACAGGACTGCATCTTTATTTTTATTTTCATGGATAATTGTTCCTTATATCATCTTTTCAATTTCTTATGGAAAGATTTCTACTTATATTCTTCAAATATTTCCTGCTCTGGCAATTTTTTCAGGGTTAGCTTTAGTTAATTTTAAAAAAAATAATATCTTTAAGAAAATTTTGTTTAACGGATCACTGATTATTCCTTCATTTTTATATATGTTCCTGAGTTTTTATCTGATTTTTTATATGAATTTTAGTCTCTGGCTTGGTTTTATAGGCATTTTGCCTTTTGTTTTAAGCTTTTTTACAAAAGATGTAAAACTCCTTCCTTTTTTCTCCGTTTTCTCTTTCCTTATACTTTTTATAGTGTTTATTCTCCCAGAAATAGAAAAATTCAGACCTTATGACACCATTGGAAATTTAATAAAAACAGAAGATCCCGAAAAAAAATTTCCTACACTTGTTCAACATAAAAAAATTTATAACCTCCCTTTTTACGCAGAACGGAAAATAATTCAAGAGGCAAATCTATCTCAAATAAACAACAAGAGAAATTTTATTGCTTTAGTGTACAAAAAAGATTTATCATACTTTAAAGATACAAGAATATTATGGTGTGGCGATATTTATAGGTTTGGTGGTGATTCAAGAACATTTGTGTTTTTAAGATATATAAAGAAGTATAAAAAAGGAGATAAATCAGGATTTGTTCCTATGTGTTTAATTAAAAAAGGAGGCGATAATGAAAGAGCTGATTATGCTAAATGGTGAAATTTTTGAAGATAAACGTTTTTTAAGAAGTTTAATGTACGGAGAAGGTGTTTTTGAAACATTCAGATATAATGGTAAATTACCTAAATACATTGATTACCATTTTGAACGTCTTTTAAAAGGTGCAGAGCTTTTTAAAATTCCTAAGATCACAAAAGAAGATTTTATATACTACATAGAAAAGGCAGTTAAAGAACACGGTGGAAACGATCTGTATGTGAAAACTATTCTCGTATCTGAAGGGAATAGCTATTTTCCTTTAATTCCTGAAAAAAGCAATCTATTTGTAATGGTAAAAGATTTTAAGCCATTGGAGAAAAAAGAGATAACACTTATAAAATCTCCTTTTAATATCCACAGCTCAAGTCCTTTAAGAAGAGTTAAATCTATTAATTACGGCGAAAACATCATTGCAAAAAGATATGCCCTTGAAAATCAAGCAGATGATGTGATACTGCTGAACGAACATAATCAGGTGACAGAAACAACAACTTCAAATATTTTCTGGTTAAAAGGAAAATATCTTTATACAGCTTCTTTAGACTGTGGAGTTTTAGATGGTATCACAAGAAAAGTTATTATAGAAGAAGGGAAAAAAGAAGGTTTTACAGTTGTTGAAGGAAGATTTTATATTTCTGATCTTAAAAAAGCAGATTATGTATTTGTAACAAATGCATTACACGGTATTGTAAAAGTAAAAAACATAAAAGAAAAAGGGTAGGTCTTTAAAGACCTACCAGAAAATTTGGAGGAGATAAAGGAGTTTAGGTAATTAGCTCATTAGGTGCATTCTCATTAATGGCTAATTCACCTGTGATGTCCTCAGGGTTCTGGACACCGAAATACTTATAAATAGTTGATGCTATTGCGAATGGCTCAAACTGGTAACTATCGTCTGTTGGTGCTGTAAACTGCCTATTTTTATATGGTGTTCCTATTCTTTTTGTCTTACCTACTATTTTTCCTAACTGACGTCCTTCTATTGCTGAACCGCCAAATGTGTATAGGTTCTGATTATTTCCGTGATCCCAACCTCTGGCACTATTTAGATTTACATTTCTTCCAAAATCTCCAAAAACATTTATTATTATGTCGTTTCTTCCTGCTAATTTTATATGTTTAACTGCAACATCTATAGCTTCCATCAACTGTCTCATTCTTACAGGATAATCTATAATTCCATCAGAATGATCATCCCATAATCCAGTTCCTGCACTTCCTAAACTAATAAAAATTGTTTCTGGGTTTATTATTGCCAAACTAACTGCAGCTTCTAACATTTTTCCTGTAATATTATCAGGATACTGAACTTTATCACCAGTTTCTGGATCAACTGGAAGATTTTGTTCCACTATCTCTTTATTAAAAATAGAAGATATATATTCATCAACTTTTTTCCGTGAGGCAAAATTTTGATTAACTCTTGAAAATCTCGAATTTAATTCGTCATTTATTTTCATCGCTAAATTGTCTAACTTTGAATTTATACTATTTGATACATACTTATTTCTTTTCCTTGCATAAGGGTTCGAAAAATCAGGAGTTAAAGTTATAGGTTGAATTAAGTCGGACACATTAACATTCCCTTTATTGAAAACTGCAGAGTTTCCTTCAAATGTTACAAATGGCAATTTCATCTCCTTAATATCTTTGCCATATGGATTAAAAACTGAAAGTATAGCAGCTAAAGTAGTTGCCATCCCTGGTCTGCTGATATCCAAATTCCCAATCAAATTTTGTTTAATACTCAGTTCATGACTTTTAGTATCTGATTTTATTCTATGAACTGTTCTATAAATAGACATGTCTCCTGAAGCTAACAATCGCTCCATAATGTCTCCTCCTGCTGATCTCCACAGGAAATTCTTCGTTACCTCTGAATTATCATCATCTGGATCTTTCAATAGCTCTTGAGGATATGGATTTTGAGAATATTGGTTGATTTCATGTATATTAGTCAGATTTCCTGCCAATTCGGAAGCACCGCCATAAAGGTAAATATTAATAACTTTAGGTAATATATTAGGTTTTTCATATCCAATTTCATTCTGAATAAAACCTACAAAATCACCTATTTCTGGTAATGAAGTGGCAAAACTTTTACTCCCTAATATTGATGGAGAAGCCAATACAGATACACCTAAAATTCCTAACATTTTCATAAAATCTCTTCTATTCATGGTTTATACCTCCAATTCTTCTTTAATTATTCGGTTTTTGATTAAATTCTTTAATTGTTTAATTTTCTTAAAACGTTTTATAAACATAAAGTTCCCCCTTAAATTGAATCTGTATTGTTATTTTGATTTATCATTTGCGTATCTATTTTTTTAAAGAAGTAAAATTCAGAGAGTCTTGATATATAATCAAGAACAATAGACGCTCTTCCAATCTTATGGGCTATTTTTCCTTTCGTATATCCTGACTCTTTTATTATGTCTATTAGTTTTGTTATCTCTTCTTGTGTTGGTTCTCTCTCTAATATTGATCTTATTAGATACCTAACTGTGTTTTCTTCGTTCCCTATTATTGTAAATTCTCCTTTTGGTATTCCACCGTCTTTTAAGCTGGATGATTTCTTTATGTCTGTTAGTAAATCATCTCTTATCGCTCTGTGGTAATACATAAAACTTAATGTGTCCAATGGTACCTTTGGACTTCTTCCTAATTTGTATGTAAATACTGCCTGCTTCATCTGAGCATATGTGGCTTGTGTTGAACCTCTCCATATTGGTCTGTTTGCTCTGTCAAAATACTTTGATGATGCTTCCCAGTTTAATTTACCTGCTGTCCCAAAAAATGCTTCCTCTATTGTCTTTGGTCTCTCTAATCTGAATATGTATTCTTTTGAAAAAATTAATGTTTTATATATCTCTCTGAATGTTTTTGGATTCTTTGATAATACTATAGCTACTATGTCTTGTTTCTTATCTTCTGGGTATGTTGAAAATAGATGATTTACTATTATTTTCACTACTTTTGGTATTAGAGATTCATGTAACGCTAATGCTTTGTAAAAATCTGTACAGGTTTTTACTGTTGTGTCTAACACATATTGTGGTTCTGTGTTAACGTTTGTATCTCTTATTAATACATATCCTTGATCTTCACTTCCTAAATGCCAGTTCTGACACGCTTTCGCTGCTCTTGGTACTTCTTCATCTACAAATCTGTCTAAATATATCTCCATCATCTCTCTTACGTTGTCTTCTGGTGATCTGAATCTTCTCCAATTCTCTTGTGATATAACGTGGCTGTACACTATCTCGTTGATTGTTTTATCTTTACTGATCATCTTAACTAATCTTTTGTATATTTTTGTTATGTCGCTAAATGATACTGTCTCTAACTCTACTGCTGGAGAAAATAGTATTGTGTTCATTAGCTGGTATGCCATCCATCGGTCAAAATAGTCTTTGCTCAATGGCATTTCATACATCTCTGCTAATGGCCTTTGTAAATCTGGATATATAAACTCGTACTTATCATCTACTTCATCTTCTATATCCTCTAAATCGTCTAATGGTGTATCTAATGCTTCCTTTATCTCTTCTATGTAATCTTCTCTTACTTTTAGTTCTCCTGTATTTGCATCTACAAACTCTTTATATCCTATGCCTTTATACAGCGTGTTTAACACTTTGTTCGCTACTCTGTATTTATCCATTACTGATAGCTCTTCGTATTCTTCCCCTGTTATGGAACTTATATTGATACCTAAAGAAACATCTTCATCAGTTGGTTGTGGATCATTCAGTTTATTACTACTAATTGAAGAATCTTCTCCACAAGAAGCGAAAAACATCATCAAAATCGACACAAATACTAATTTTTTTATAATTTTCATAATCATATCCTCCTGAAGCATGTAAAAAATTTTTTACACAGATTTGATTTCGGAACAGTGTAAATAAACTTTACATTTTTGCACTTCAGTGTAAAATTTTGGAACAGGTCGACATTGAAATAGTAAGATTAGCTAAAATTCAATTAGAAGATATTCAGTTATATATATATTCATATTTAAATTTTCTGATGGTATCATATTTGATTAATTGAGATTTTAAAATTTAGAAGTATATTATTTTGTTTTAAATAAAATTCAGAGGAAATTGATGAAAAACAAAGCTGTTTTTTTAGATAGGGATGGTGTTATCAACGAAGATAAAGGATATGTCCACAAAATAGAAGATTTTTATATTTACCCTGAAGTTTTTCCTGCACTGAAAAAACTTCGAGAAGCAGGATACAAACTTTTAATTGTAACAAACCAGTCTGGAATAGCTTTAGACTATTACACAGAAGAAGATTTCCACAAAGTTACAGAACATATGCTTGAAGAACTATCAAAGCACGGAATAAAAATAGACCACGTTTATTACTGCCCACATCATGAAGAAGGAACGAACCCAAAATATACAATGAAATGTGATTGTAGAAAACCTAATAGCGGAATGATAAGAGACGGAATAAAAGATTTTAATGTTGATGTATCAAAATCTTTTTTAATAGGAGACAAGGAAAACGATATAAAAGCTGCACATAAAGAAGGATTAAAAGCTATTTTAGTTAAAACAGGACAAGGGAAAAAATACGTTGAAAATACAGAGGCAGATTTTGTAGCTGAGAATATATTAGATGCAGTAGAAAAATATATTTTAAAACAGGAGAATAATGGAAACTAAAACAAATTTAAAGAACTTAAATTTTAAAGAATTAGAAGATTTTGTAATAAAAAATAATTTGCCGAAGTTTAGGGCAAAACAGATTGCTAAATGGCTATACAACAAAAAAGTAGACTCATTCGATCAAATGACAGATCTGAGTAAAGCTGTCAGAGAACAGTTAAAAGAAAAAGCTGAAATAACAAGCCTGAAACTTGCAACATACGAAATTTCAGAAGAAGATGGGAGTATAAAATTTTTATGGAAACTAAAAGACGGACATACAATAGAAACAGTTTTAATACAGGAAAGAAACCATAAAACGTTGTGCATTTCTACACAGGTAGGATGTGCAGTTGGATGTAAGTTTTGCTTTACAACAAAAGATGGACTCATAAGAAATTTAGAAACACCTGAGATCATAGATCAGTATATAGAAGTTCAAAGATTCATAGGAAACACACCTGAAAACAGAATTTCTAATGTTGTTTATATGGGAATGGGAGAGCCATTGGCAAACTACGACAATGTTAAGAAGTCCGTTCAGATTTTCACAGATGATAAAATGCTGGGGTTATCAAATAGGAAAATAACAATTTCATCAAGTGGAATCATTCACCAGATAGAAAAGATGTATAACGATCCAGATTTTCCACAGGTAAAACTGGCAGTTTCATTGAACGCTTCCAACCAAAAGCAAAGAGAATATCTTATGCCTATTTCTCAAACAAACACAATAGAAGATCTGATGAAAACACTTGACAAAATTCCGTTTAAGCAAGGGTTTAGAATAATGCTTGAGTATGTTCTTATTAAAGGTGTAAATGATTCAGAAGAAGATGCTCATAGACTTGGAAAACTTATATCAAGAAACAGAAAAAAATACAAAGTAAATTTGATTCCTTTTAATCCGTTTCCAGGAACAGAATTTCAGCGTCCAACAGAAAAAGATGTTTTAAGATTTGAAAAAATTCTGTGGAAATACAACATCACCGTAATCGTAAGATGGAGTAAAGGTAAAGACATATCAGCAGCCTGCGGTCAACTAAGAAAAAAAGAAATAGAAAATCAAAAAATTATGATCACATAACACTTGCTTTATAAAATAATTATAATATTTTTATAAATACCTTTAATTAATATTGAAAAAATTTATATACAGATTGTATAATATTTGTTTCCAAAAAATTTAAGGAGGTTCTCATTATGGGCACAGATAGCCCGACGAGACAAAACTTTTATTTAATTAATAAGGAGGACAGAAAATGGAAAAAACCCTCGGACTGCATATCTTAGCGGACTTATACGGTGTCGATTTCGACAAAATTGATCACGTTGAGGACGTGAAAGCCCTTTTAGAAGGCGCAGTAAAGTACGCAGATTTAAGCAAACTATCATCACACTTTCATCAATTCAACCCACACGGTGCAACAGGAGTTATCCTTTTAGAAGAATCTCACATTTCTATCCACACATGGCCAGAACACGGTTATGCGGCTATTGATGTTTATACATGTGGTGGAAAAGAGAAAACATTTAAAGCAATGGAATATATACTTAAAGTATTAAAACCTAAAAGGGTTGATGAAAAAATAGCAGAACGAGGGACTGTCCCTACAAACGAAGCTGCAACTAATATAGAAAAAATAGAAATGACAGAAGTGGCATAAATTTAATACATCTTAAGTATGTATTTCATTAAACTGCAGAGAAATTTCTCTGCAGTTTGTTATTGCTCTAAATACTTTTCTAATTTTTCTATAATATCAAATACTTTATCATTAATCTTAAAACTTACTCTATTTGTTATAAGTTTTGCTGTTGATGGTCTTATACTATCAATAACCACAAGACCATTTTCTCTCAATGTAGTTCCTGTTTCCACAATATCAACAATAAATTCAGATAAACCTACAAGAGGTGCAAGCTCTATAGAACCGTAAAGTTCTATAATCTGTGTTTTTATTCCTTTCTCAGAAAAAAATGCTTTAGTTATTTTAGGATATTTTGTTGAAATTTTTAAAGATGTTGGATTTGAAAAATATTTTTCTTTATCTTTTTCAAGACCAGCAACCACAATATTACAATATCCGAGACCTAAATCAACAGGTTTATAAACATCGGCTTCCGACTCAAGTAAAACATCATCACCTGCAACTCCAATGTCTGCTGCACCGTATTCCACATAAGTCGGGACATCTTTTGCCCTTACCAATAAAAACCTAAAATCATCATTTTCAATTATGAGCTTCCTGGATTTTGATTCTATTTTTTTTTCTAAAATTCCTGCTTTTATAAACAGGTCTATTGTTTCGTCAAACAATCTTCCTTTTGGTAAAGCAATCGTTACTTTTTCCATTTATTTCCTTACCAGTGGTATGCTTATCCAGAGTTCTTCAGTATCACCTTCTGTCCTTAAATCCACTTCAATATTGTCAGACTGGAATTGTGGATATTTAGAAAATATCTGCATCAAATCTTTCTGAAGCATTTCTGTAAAATTAGGAGGAAGCTGGTTTCTTTCATATGAGAGAACCATAGTCAAACGCTTCTTTGCCGTGCTGGCAGATTTATCCCTCCTAAAAAAGTCTAAAATAGCCATTATTACCTCCTAAAAAGTCTGGTTAAGAAATTTCCCTTCTCTTCCAACTCGTCAAATGGGATATCAAACCCTTCCAGCCTCTTAGCCACGTTCATTAGTGCCTTACCTGCTTTTGATCCTTCAGATAAGACTATTGGTTCTCCCTTATTTGTATAATCAACCATTTTTTCTTCATCAGGAATTATTCCTATTTTTGGTATCTGTAAAATTTCTTCAACGTCTTCTACAGAGAGCATTTCACCTTTTTTAACCTGATGTAGTTTAATTCTGTTCACAATCAAACTGATTTTCTCTTTTTCCATTGATTCTAAAAGCCCTATAATCCTGTCAGCATCTCTCACAGAAGAGACTTCGGGATTTACTACAACTAACGCTTCCTGTGCTGGAGCAGATGCAGTTTTAAATCCACTCTCGATACCAGCAGGTGAATCAATAATAATGTAATCAAATTTTTCTTCGACAGCATCTATAATTTCCTGTAACTGTTCAGGTTGAACGGCTTCTTTATCTTTAGTCTGAGCAGCAGGAAGTAGGTGTAAAGGATAACCTCTTTTATCTTTTACAAATGCTTTTTCTGGTGGAACTCTACCTTCAACCACATCAACAATGTCATAAACTATTCTGTTTTCAAGACCTAAAATCATATCTAAATTTCTTAGTCCGATATCTGCGTCAATAGTTAAAACATTCTTTCCTAATGCAGCTAATGCTGTTCCTATGTTGGCAGTTACAGTTGTTTTACCAACACCGCCTTTTCCTGATGTTACTACAATAACTCTTGCCATAATTTGCTACCCTCTTTAAATTTTCTCAATAAATATTTGATTATTCTCAATAAATGCTTTTTCTGGATACTCAGGGCTTTCTACATCTTCATCTGGAGAACGGGTGATATAATTAGAAATTCTAAGTTGCTGAGGCTTTAATTTTAAAGCCATAACTACGGAAGTCTCATCTCCGTTTGCACCAGCATGTACAACACCTCTGATTTTACCCATAACAATAATATTCCCGGAAGCTACAACATAAGCATCTGGATTTACATCTCCGATTATAAGGACATCTCCATCATATTCTACCCTTTGACCACTTCTTATTGTTTTATTTATTATTTTTAATGTTTTTTTCTCCTGAAACTTATCTATTGTAGATTTTTTAGTTTCAGTTTTTTCAGAAAATTTATAACCTAAAACTTTTGTATTATATTTTTCCAATACTTTTTCAATCTTTTTCTTATCATCCTCAGAGATGTTTAAATCGCCAACGTCAAGAATTGCCAAAGAACCTTTAAAAAAAGCAGAAGATAATTTTTTATCTAATTCTTTAAGATTCTCTTCAATATCTTCATTTTGAAGCTTGATCATTAATGCTGGAACCGTTACACCTTTAATTTCTATTCCCATTACACTCTCGTTAATGTTTAGTTATAATATATTATTCTTATATTTTAAGCTATTTTGTTCGTGGAGGCAAAACAAAAAAAATGCAAAATGAAGGATTTAATGAATATTTCGTATATAAAGAGGGAAAACTTTATTGCGATAATGTTTCTATCGAAACCATAAAGAAAAAATACGGGACACCTTTTTATATTTATAGCAAAAAAGCTATTTTAGATAAAATAAATGAATATAAAGAAGCTTTTGCAGATTATCCTACCCTCATATGTTATGCTGCAAAGGCAAATTCAAACCTCTCTCTTTTAAAAATATTTGCAGAAAATGATATTGGCTGTGATATAGTTTCAGGCGGAGAACTGTACAAAGCGAGAAAAGCAGGAATTCCTTCAAACAAAATTGTTTACGCAGGTGTTGGAAAAACCGATTTTGAGATAGATTATGCACTTCGTGAAAACATTCTTTCTTTCAATGTTGAAAGCAGAATGGAACTTGAAGTCATCAATGAACTTGCACAAAAACAGGGAAAAAAAGCAAAAATCTCCATAAGAGTAAACCCAGATGTTGATCCAAAAACACATCCTTACATATCAACAGGACTCAGAACAAGCAAATTTGGAATAGATATAGATGAAGCATTAGATGTATATAAAATGGCTGCTAAACTTGAAAACATAGAAATAGTCGGGATCCACTGCCACATAGGTTCTCAAATAATGGAAATTTCTCCATATATAGAGTCCGTTGAGAAAGTTGCTGACCTGATTTTTAATCTAAAAAAAGAAGGATTTGAACTTCAATATTTTGATATAGGTGGAGGATTAGGTATCAGATACAAACCTGAAGACAATCCACCAAAACCAAAAGATTTAGCTGATGCTA
>Ga0256832_1001489_pt1 | contig 15848 bp, 17 predicted proteins | sample 134614metaG_FD_190534 | JGI IMG/M metagenome (GOLD analysis project Ga0256832, IMG submission 190534) | Hydrothermal vent microbial communities from Lau Basin, Pacific Ocean - 134-614 | ecosystem: Environmental > Aquatic > Marine > Hydrothermal vents | place: Pacific Ocean: Lau Basin | collected...
GAGCTGACCGACATACCCGCTGACGATCTGATCCTGAACAACATGCCCGAGCTGCCGCCCGGCACCGAATCGGCCGGCATCGACGTCATCTTCCGCATCCGCTCCCGCGACGCCCGGCACTGAGCCGCCCGCAGTTCCGCCGGCGCGTCGATCTTCCGGTATACTCCCGGCATCCCCCTCGCGTTGCCGACGTAGCTCAGTTGGTAGAGCAACTGATTCGTAATCAGTAGGTCGGAGGTTCGATTCCTCTCGTCGGCACCATCCTTCCACCTGCCTACCCGCCCGCCGGGCAGGGTGCTATTCTCGGACTGAGTCTCAAGCCCGGTTCGCCATGAAACTGTTCTCGAAGAACGATTCAGCCCTGATCCCCCGCGCGCGTCTGCGACGTGCGGATCTGGCTGTGTTCACCAATCTGCCCCGGGCATACAAGTCACCCGATCGGCGCCTGCAGGAGCCGGCGCAACTCGAGGCGCGCCTGTCGGGTCTGGCCGACCAGCCGCAGCGACTGCTCGACGATGCCCGGCATCTGCTGATTGGGTACAACCTGCAACGCCTGCGGCCCGAGCAGCGCGAACGGCTGGCCCGCCAGATCCTGCAGACGGTCTATCCCGTCATTGCGCGTATCCACGACAAGTATCAGGGCAAGAGCAGCAGTCTGCCGGAAGGGGCCGAGCGGCGCGAGGGCCTGACTGCGGCCATTGGTGTCGTCGAGCAGCTCGGCATTGCCTGGAAGCATCTCTACCGGGAGACCTGGAGTCGGGAGAAGCGGCGCTATCGCAAACAGCGTGACGCGATCTACCGCCATGCGGTCCGGACGCTGGAGATGCTGCTGCTGGAGCAGCGCCTGCGGGCCCTGCGGTACCAGAAACTGCCGCGCAGCGCCTGGGTGGACATCAATCATGTGTTCTTCGCCCAGGTGCTGCACGACGACATCGACACACCGGAGACCCTGACCGGCTCGGTCGGGCTGCGCCGACGCAGCGGCAAGGCCAGTCAGCCGAGCATGAGCCTGCGGCGGCTGTATCTCTCGCTGCAATTGTTCGGTGTGCTCGACGTGAGCAGCTGGCCGACCACCCTGTTCGTCGTTCCCGATGCGTATCTGGATGCGCTGGAAAACGGGATCCGCCTGCGAACGGATCCGGGTGGCGAGCTGCCCGCCGGCTCCCTCATCACCTGGCTGAACCACGACGGCCCACCCCGTTTCGAACGTCCGGAAAAGCTGGACGAGCCGGCGCTGCTGCTCGACTACACGGAACTTCACAACCGGCTGGTACAGGACTACGAGGCCATTGCCCAGATGAAATTCCTCGATGCCTTCGACGAACGCCGGATCAGCACACCGCTGCGCCGGGTGGAACCGGACGAGCGCATTCCCGTGCTGCAGATGATGCTCGATGCCCTGCGCAAGCGGGAGCGGCGGACCCGCCGCCATGCGGTAGTAGCCGAGAACCGTGTTCCGGTATGGTTCGGACTGGGTGAAGTGGTGGCCCTGCTTACGGAGCGGGCATCACCCGAACTTCGCCAGCAGCTGCGTTCACGCGCATTGCGCGACCACATGGCGCGCATGTCGCGGCTGGCCATTGGCGAGGCGCGGCGGGAACGCGAGAGTCTCTGGCAGCTGGTCAATTTCAGCGCTGGGGGGATCCTGATCAGCGCGCTGGAAGGGGAGTTCGGTCAGTCGGTTTCGCTGGGACAACTGGTTGCCTTCCGGCCATCCGGGGAGGCCAGCGAGCCGGCCGTGGGTTTCGTCTGCCGGCTGAACCGGCCGCAGGATCGCTTGGTCGAGGTGGGCATCACCCGGCTGGCTACCAGCGCCGGGATGGCGATACTGGATGTGCCGGGCGGGACGGGCGGAGATTTCCGGCTGCCGGCCATTCTTCTGCACGATCTGGCCGGCGACTGGCAGATCCTCTGTGAACCGGACGATCGCCTGCAGCCGGGGTTGCCCGTGAAACTCGTGCACGACGGCGGTACGGCGCCGGCCCGGCTCGGCGAGTTCCGGCTCTCGAAGAAGGAATTCTGTCTCTACGCGCTGCGCTCGCCGGCGCTGCAACGCAAGGCCGGCTGATACCGGTCACCGGCGATCACGTCGCCGTATCCGCGAAACGCAGGGAAAGATCCACCGCCCGGATGTCCTTGGTCAGCGAGCCCACCGAGATGAAGTCCACGCCCGTCTCGGCCACGGCCCGCACGTTCTCGAGGGTGATGCCGCCCGACGCCTCCAGCGGAATGCGCCCGGCCGTGATGGCCACCGCCTCGCGCAGCCGGGCGCAGTCCATGTTGTCCAGCAGGATGCGATCCACACCGGCGGCGATGGCCTCGCGCAGTTGCGCGAGGTTCTCCACTTCCACCTCGATGGGTATTCCGGGGCGCTGACGCCGGGCCGTCTCCACTGCGGTCGTGATGCTGCCGCAGGCGGCGATGTGGTTCTCCTTCACCAGCACCATGTCGTAGAGGCCGAAGCGGTGATTGTGGCCGCCACCGCAGGTGACCGCGTATTTCTGGGCCAGCCGCAGCCCCGGCAGGGTCTTGCGGGTGTCGAGGATGCGGCAGCCGGTACCGGCCACGGCATCCACATAGGCGCGGGTGGCGGTGGCCGTGGCAGAGAGGGTCTGCAGGAAGTTGAGGGCCGTGCGCTCGGCCGTGAGCATGGCCCGTGCCGGTCCATGGATGGTACACAGGCGGGTGTCCGGGGTGACGCGATCACCGTCGGCCACCGTCCAGTCGAGCACCACGTCCGCAGCCAGTTGCCGGAAGGCCGCCTCCACCCATGGCAAGCCGCAGATCACCGCCGTTTCACGACACCACAAGCCGGCGCTGGCCCGTTGTTCGGCCGGAATCAGCGCTGCACTGACGTCGCCGCTGCCGATGTCCTCGGCCAGCGCGGCACTGACCTGTTGTCGAATCGTTTCCGGATCGGGTCGTTTCATGCGTGGTTACCGGGCTGGCGGGCGAAATACTCAGCCTGCAGCTTCTTCACCACCCCGGCCAGCAGCCACAGGCTGACGAGATTGGGAATGGCCATGAACATGTTGGCGATGTCGGCGAAGTTCCAGACCAGTTTCAGCGGCACGGCCGCGCCCACCACCACCAGTACCGTGTACACGATGCGATAGGGCAGCACGGCCCGGCTCCCGAACAGGAACTCGGCGCTGCGATCACCATAGTAGGACCAGGCGATGATGGTGGAATAGGCGAAGAACATCAGGCCGAAGCCGACCACCCAGCTGCCGGCCTGGCCCAGCGCCTGTTCGAAGGCGAAGGCGGAGAGGGCCGCGCCGCTCAGTGTGGCGGGACGCTGCTCGCCCCAGGCGCCCATGATCACGATCACCAGCGCGGTCATGGTACAGATCACCAGCGTGTCGATGAAGGGGCCGAGCATGGCGACCAGACCTTCGCGCACCGGCTCCTTGGTGCGGGCGGCGGCATGGGCCATGGGCGCTGAGCCGAGGCCGGCCTCGTTGGAGAACACGCCCCGGGCCACCCCGTAGCGCATCGCCTCGCCGATGGCGGCGCCTCCGGCCGCCCAGGGATTGAGGGCCAGATTGAAGATGGTGGCGAAGGCGTCGGGGATGCGGTCGGCGTTCAGGAACAGGATCAGCAGCGCCGCCGCACAGTAGGCGACGGCCATGAAGGGCACGATGCGCGAGGTGACCCGGGCGATGCGCTTGATGCCGCCGATGATCACCAGCCCGACCAGGATCGCCAGGGTGACACCGATGTACAGGGCGTACGCCTTCGCGGCAGGAAAGATGTAGGTCAGTCCGTCGGCGACCGAATTGGCCTGGACCATGTTGCCGATGCCAAAGGAGGCAATCAGGGCGAAGGCGGCAAAGGCCATGCCGGTGCGGCGCATGCCGAGCCCGTTGGCCAGGGTATACATGGGCCCGCCGGAGACGGTGCCGTCCGGATGGATGTCGCGGTATTTCAGGGCCAGGGTGCAGGAGGTGAACTTGGTGGCCATGCCGAACAGGGCGGTCACCCACATCCAGAACACCGCTCCGGGCCCGCCGAAGGCGATGGCCGTGGCCACGCCGGCGATGTTGCCGGTGCCCACGGTGGCCGACAGCGCCGTGCTCAGCGCCTGGAAATGGGTCACCTCGCCCGGATCCGTGCGGCGGTCGTAGCGGCCGGTGACCAGCGCCCAGGCATGGCGGAAGCCGCGGAATTGCACGAAACCGAGCCGGAAGGTCAGCCAGATACCGGTGCCCACCAGCAACACGATGGCCGGCAGGCCCCAGACCTGGCCGGCGATCACGCCGCTGTAATGGGTCAGGGAGTCGAGCAGGGCTTGCATGGGAGGCGGTTCCGTTTTTCGCGGATGTTAGCACGCCCGCCGCCGGTTAACAGCGTCGGCACCGGAATGGTATGGTATCCGTCGGATGGGTTGCGCGGTTGCATCGTGAAAGAGTATTTCCTGCCCCTGTTTCGTTCCCTGCTGGACAGCCTGCGCGATCTGTTGCCGATCCTGCTGGTGATTGCCTTCTTCCAGCTGGTGATCCTGCGTCAACCCATTCCCAACCTGGGCGAGCTCCTCTACGGAACGGCGCTGGTGGTGGTGGGCCTGACCCTGTTCGTGCAGGGGCTGGAAATGGGCCTGTTTCCGCTGGGCGAAGGCATGGCCTATGCCTTCGCCCGCAAGGGCAGCCTGGTCTGGCTGCTGGCCTTCGCCTTCGCCCTGGGTTTCGGCACTACGGTGGCCGAACCGGCGCTCATCGCCGTGGCCGACGAGGCGGCCGAGGTGGCGGCCCTGGGCGGCGCCATCGACGACACGCCCGAATCCCGCGAGGACTATGCCGACGGCCTGCGACTGACCGTGGCGCTGTCGGTGGGCATCGCCATCGTCATCGGCGTGTTGCGCATCATCCGGGGCTGGCCCATCCAGTATCTGATCATCGGCGGCTATCTCGGCGTGGTGGTGATGACCGCCTTCGCGCCGGAGGAGATTATCGGCATCGCCTACGATTCCGGCGGCGTGACCACCTCCACCATCACCGTGCCGCTGGTCACGGCCCTGGGCGTGGGGCTGGCCTCGAGCATCCGGGGGCGCAACCCCATGACCGACGGCTTCGGGCTCATCGCCTTCGCCTCGCTGACGCCGATGATCTTCGTCATGGGCTACGGGATGCTGATCGGATGAATCTCAACTTTCTGCATGCCCTGGCGGGTACCCTGATCGACGTATTGCCCATCGCGGTCATCATCTTCGGCTTTCAGGTGTTCGTGATCCGCCGGCCCATCGCCAATCTGCGCCGGGTGCTGCTGGGTTTTGTCTACGTGCTGCTGGGTCTGGCCCTGTTCCTGGACGGTCTCGAGATTGCCCTGTTTCCTCTCGGCAAGCTGATGGCCGAACAGTTGACCGATCCCGGTTTCCTGTATGGCGCCATGCGGCCGGCGGCCGATGCCCTGCTGAACTGGCAGGACTACCTCTATGTATACCTGTTCGCCGCCGCCATCGGCTTTTCCACCACCGTGGCCGAACCGTCCCTGCTGGCGGTGGCCATCAAGGCGCGCGAGGTGTCCGGTGGCGCCATCGGCATCTGGGGGCTGCGCATCGCCGTGGCCATCGGCGTGGGCGTGGGGATTGCCCTCGGCGCCTTTCGCATCGTGACCGGTACGCCCCTTCATTACTACATCATCGCCGGTTATGTGCTGGTGCTGCTGCAGACCCTGTTCGCGCCGAAGAACATCATTGCCCTGGCCTACGACTCGGGTGGGGTCACCACCTCGACCGTGACCGTGCCGCTGGTGGCGGCGCTGGGTCTGGGCCTGGCTTCCACCGTGCCGGGCCGCAGCCCGTTGCTCGACGGTTTCGGCCTCATCGCCTTTGCCAGCCTGTTTCCCATGATGAGCGTGATGGGCTACGCTCAGATCAGTCACTGGCGGGCGCGACGCCAACAGGATCGGATTCATGAACCCCCGGAGGATTGACGATGCACTTCAAACTGCTCATCGTCTTCGTCGATGACGACAAGACCGATGCGGTGATGGACGCCGCCCGCGAGGCCGGTGCCACCGGCATTACCGTGGTCACCAATGCCCGAGGCGAGGGCCTGCAGAAAACCCGTACCTTTCTGGGCCTGACCCTGGAGACCCAGCGCGACGTGCTGCTCCTGCTGGTGGAAGAACACCTGAGCCGCAAGATCCTCGAGACCATCGCCCGCGCCGGCGAGTTCGACGAGAAACCGGGCACCGGCATCGCCTTCCAGATCGACGTGGAAGACGCCATCGGCGTGGCCCACCAGATGCAGACCCTGACCGAGATGGTGGAGGAAGAGATATGAACGATCGCACCCTGATCCGCGTGCGCGACGTGATGAAACCCCATGTGGACATGGTGGATGGCATGTGCACGGTCAAGGAAGCGCTGGAAAAGATGCAGCACGTGGAGACCAAGAGCCTGATCGTCAACAAGCGTCACGAACACGACGAATACGGCATCGTGCTCATCTCCGACATCGCCAAGCAGGTTCTGGCTACCGATCGGGCGCCGGAGCGGGTCAACGTCTACGAGGTGATGACCAAGCCCGTCATCTCGGTGGATCCGGAAATGGACATTCGCTACTGCGCGCGGCTGTTCGAGAAGTTCGGCCTCTCCCGCGCGCCGGTGATCGAGAACCGTCAGGTGATTGGCATCATCAGCTTCACCGACATGGTGCTCAAGGGGCTGTGTCGCCTGTGAGTCCGGATGCCCTGCCGACCCTCGACGATTTCGATTTCCACGCCCGGCTGGCCGATCAGCCGGGCGTGGCGCTGGTGATGTTCACCCGGCCGGGCTGTTCCGCCTGTCGCCACTGGGCCCAACTGCTGGCCGAATGGCACCGTCAGCATCCCGAACATGCCGTGTATGCGGTGGACGTGGAGCAGAACATGGCCCTGGCCCGCGAGTTCGATATCTTTCACTTGCCCTCGCTGCACCTGTATGTCGACGGCGAATACCATGCCGAACTGCAGAGCGAGGCGCGGCTGCCGAAGCTGCAAGCGGCCATCGCGGCCGCGCTGGCAGCCGGACCCCGGGAGGCGCCGTGAATCTGCGGATCGACAGTGAACGGGGTCTGCTGATTGGCGCGCGGCAGGTGCCCTCGCCCAATCAGGACGCTCGACCGGACGGGGCGGAGATCAGTCTGCTGGTCATCCACGGCATCAGCCTGCCGCCGGGCGAGTTCGGCGGCGACGACATCGATCGCCTGTTCACCAACTCGCTGGATCCGGCGGCCCATCCCTATTTTCGCGAAATCCACATGCTGCGCGTCTCGGCTCATCTGCTGATCCGGCGCGATGGCGAGGTGGTGCAATATGTGCCCTTTCATCGGCGCGCCTGGCATGCCGGGGTTTCCTGTCATGGCGGCCGCGAGGCCTGCAACGACTTCTCCATCGGTATTGAACTGGAGGGAACCGATACCCTGCCCTATACCGAGGCCCAGTACCGAGTGCTGGACGAACTCCTGCCCCTGCTGCGCCGCGCCTATCCGGCCATCGGGCCCGACGACGTGGTGGGGCATTGTCACATCGCCCCGGGGCGCAAGACCGATCCCGGCCCGACCTTCGACTGGGCTCGCCTGGGCCGAGCCGAATTGGCTTGATATTCCCGCCCCGAGCGGGGAAACTCTGCCTCCATGAACCTCATCAGCATCCTCATTGCCCTGGCCATCGAGACCTTCTATCGTCCGGTGCAGGAATGGCGCCGTTTCGACTGGTTCGAGCGCTACGTGGACGGTTTTCTGGCCCGCGCGGAAGAACAGACCTGGCGCGATGGCCCCCTGGGTCTGCTGTTGGTGCTCGGCTCGGTGGTCTTCGGGGTCTGGCTCGTGGAAGCCATGCTCGATGGCGTCGCCGCCTTCTTCGGCTTCCTGTTCGGCATTGCCGTGCTGGTCTATTGCCTCGGGCCGAAGGATCTGGAAGCGGAACTGGACGAGTTCATCGATGCCATGGAACGGGGCGACGAGGAAGCCGCCTGCCTGCGGGCCACGGCCCTGCTGGGGCACGACGTGGGCGACAACGAACAGACGATGCTGGAACAGGTCAAGGCCGGCCTGGTGATCGAGGCCAACAACCGCCTGTTCGCCGTGATCTTCTGGTTCATGCTGCTCGGTCCGGTAGGCGCCGCACTGTTTCGCTCCACCGTTGTCCTGAGAAGGCATCTGCGCCTCATCGACAGCGGTTTCGCCAGGAGCGTCGAGGATCTCTATCGCATCCTCATCTGGCTGCCGGCACGCCTGCTGGTGCTGGGCTTCGCCCTGGCCGGGAGTTTCGTGGATACGGTCAGCCGCTGGCGGGCCTTCAGCGACATCTGGGCCGCCGACAGCGAATCGCTGCTGGTGGAAAGCGGCCTCGGCGCCATCGCCCACGAACCCCATGCCGAAACCGGCAAGCCCGATCTGGAAGGCGTGATCCAGCTCATGGCCCTCATCAAGCGCACCCTGCTGGTGTGGCTGGCGGCCCTGGCGTTGATGACGTTGACGGGATGGGTGTTCTAGTCAGGGACGAGGAACGAGGGACGAGTGGCGAGGAAAAGCGTTTGTGCACGACTTCGAAGTGACGGTTGCATGCATCGGATTGCCCCGCTCCGAATGTAGGAGCGGCGCACAGCCGCGAGAACATCATGTATTCGAGGAACCCGAACACCATGATCGCCATCAAAGCCAACAACCCAACGTCTTTCCTAGTCCCTAGTTCCTCGCCACTAGTTCCTGTTTCATTGTAGGAGCGGCGCCCTCGCCGCGAAAAAACAGGGGCGAGGAACTAGGGGCGAGTGGCTAGGAAAAGCATTTTGTGCTCGACTTCGAAAAGGGTTTGCATCAACCGAACTGCTTGGCTCCGATTGAAGGAGGCACGGCACTCAGCCGCGAACGGATAAAACCAATGGGCCAGAAACCACGCTAAACCCCGGCTCCTGACAAAAACGATCCAACCCAAAACCATCCGGCAATTCGACCTTCCCACGACTTCTTCTGGCAACACCTTCCCCATGAAAGAACTCATCCTCGGCGGCGCCCGTTCGGGCAAGAGTGCGTTGGCGGAACGCCGGGCCGCCGGGAGTGGCCTCGGCGTCACCTACATCGCCACGGCTACGGCGGGAGACAGGGAGATGGCCGAGCGGATCGCCCGTCACCGGGCCGACCGGCCGGTCGACTGGTGCACGGTGGAGGAACCGCTGCACCTGGCGGCGGCACTTTCGGAACATGCCGCTGCCGATCGCTGCCTGCTGGTCGATTGCCTCACGCTCTGGCTGAGCAACCTGCTTGGCGAAGGCGATACTCATCGGCTGGAACGGGAACAGGCGGCGCTGCTCGAGGTGTTGCCCGCACTACCAGGGCGCATCCTGCTGGTCAGCAACGAAGTGGGGCAGGGGGTGGTGCCGCTGGGGGAACTGAACCGCCGTTTCGTGGATACGGCCGGCCGGTTGCACCAGCACCTGGCGCAGGTGTGCGACCGGGTCACGCTGGTAGTAGCCGGCCTCGAACTGCCACTCAAATCCTGAACGAGAGAAACCGACATGCATGACGCGTGGTATCGATCGGCCTTGCCGTTGCTCGACGAACGGGCCCGGCAGGCGGCTCGGGAACGCCAGGGCCAGCTCACCAAACCGCCCGGTTCCCTGGGGCGGCTGGAGTCCCTGGCCGTGGACATGGCGGCCCTGCAGGGGCGCGAGCAGCCGGTGCTGGAGACGATCCGGATCGTGGTCTTCGCCGGGGATCACGGCGTGGCTGGCGAAGGGGTCTCGGCCTTTCCCCAGGCGGTCACCACCGAGATGGTGCGCAACTTCGCCCGGGGTGGCGCCGCCATTTCGGTGCTGGCCCGGGAGCTGGGTGCCACCCTCGAGGTGGTGGACGTGGGCACGGCCCATCCGCCGGGTCCGCTGCCGGGCGTGTTCGACCGGCGCATCGCTGCCGGTACCCGCAACTTCGCCCACGAACCGGCCATGACCGAAAGCCAGTGCGAACAGGCCCTGAACGAGGGCCGGGAAGCCGTGAACCGGGCCCGGGAAGCCGGTGCCGATCTGTTCATCGGCGGCGAGATGGGCATTGCGAATACCACGTCCGCCGCCGCGGTCGCCTGCGCCCTGCTGGATCGGCCGGCCGGCGATCTGGCCGGCCCCGGCACCGGGCTCGACGCCGAGGGCGTGGCCCGCAAGGCTCGTCTCATCGACAGCGCCGTGGCCCGCTATCGGCCGTCGCTGGACTCGCCCCTGGCCGTGCTGCGGCATCTCGGCGGGTTCGAGATCGCCGCCCTTGCCGGCGCCTATGTGGCCGCCGCCCAGGCGCGCCTGCCGGTGCTGGTGGACGGCTTCATCAGCAGCGTGGCCCTGCTGGTGGCCAGTCGCCTGCTGCCGGGCGTGGAGCAGCGCGTGTGGTTCGCCCACCGCTCCGCCGAGCCCGGTCACCAGCGGGTGCTGGAAGCGCTGGGCGCCGAGCCGCTGCTGGATCTTGGCATGCGCCTGGGTGAAGGTTCGGGTGCGGCGGTGGCCGTGCCGCTGCTGCGCCAGGCCTGCGCCCTGCATGGCGGCATGGCTACTTTCGCCGAAGCCGGAGTCTCCGGCAGTGAATGAGCCGCTGGCGACCACGGTCGATCTCATCCGCCACGGCGAGCCGGTGGGCGGCAAGCGCTATCGCGGCCAGATCGACGATCCCCTCAGCGAGAAGGGCTGGCAGCAGATGTGGCAGGCAGTCGGCGAGCACGCGCCCTGGGAGATCATCGTCACCTCCCCCCTGCGGCGCTGCCGCGAGTTTGCCGAGGCGCTGGGCGAGAAGCGGGGGCTGCCGGTGGAGGCGGATGCGCGGCTGATGGAAATCGGCTTCGGCGCATGGGAGGGGCGCACCGCCGCCGAACTGCTGGCCGAGGATCCCGGCCGGTTGCAGCGCTTCTGGTCCGATCCCCTCAACAACACCCCGCCCGGTGCGGAAACCCTGCCCGCCTTTCGCGACCGGGTGATCGCCGCCTGGACGGAGCTGCTGGATCGCCACGCAGGCCGCCACCTGCTGGTGGTGGGCCATGCCGGCATGATGCGCATGATCCTGCGCCATGTGCTCGACATGCCGCTGGAGCGGATGTTCCGGATCCAGATCGCCAATGCCGCCATCAGCCGCATCCGCATCGACGGCTGCGGCGCAAGTGCCCTGCCGCGCCTGATCTTCCATGACGGGCGCCTGTAACCGGCCGGCTCATGTATCGACCCCTGCTCGTCGCCCTGCGTCTGCTCACCCGGCTTCCGGTTCCGGAACCCCCCGCCGATGGCGATCGGGCCCGTCTCGAGGCCGACGCCCTGTTCTGGTTCCCCGTCGTGGGTCTGCTGCTCGGCGGGTTGTTGTGGGGCGGACAGGCGTTGCTCGTGCAAGTGCATGCCCCCGGGCTGTTGCAGGCGGCCCTGCTGCTGATGGCCTGGGTGGTGCTCACCGGTGCCCTGCACCTCGATGGCCTGTCCGACACGGCCGACGCCTGGCTCGGTGGCCTGGGCGATCGCGAACGGACCCTGGCCATCATGAAGGATCCCTGCGCCGGCCCGGCCGGCGTGGTGGCCGTGGTGCTGGTCCTGCTGCTCAAGTTCGCGGCATTGACCGCCGCTCCCGGTCTGTTTCTCCTGCTCGCGGTGTTCCTCGGGCGCGTGGTCCTGGTGCTGCTGTTCGTCACCACCCCCTACGTGCGCCCCGGCGGCATGGGGGAGCGCCTTGCCGCCTCGGACCGCAAGGCTCTCGTCGGCGTGGCCGTGACGGTTGCGCCGCTCCTGCTGCTGTGGCCCGTGCCGACAGCGCTGGCCCTGATACTGGCCGGGCTGGTGTTTGTTTATCAGCGCCAGCGCCTCATCCGGCGACTTGGCGGCACCACCGGCGACACGGCCGGCGCCATGGTCGAGTGGACGGAAGCAGCGATTATCGCCACGCTCGTTTTAATCGGCACCTGATTTCATATCATTATCAGAATGACTGCCCCGGGAGTTAGAGCGAAGAGATGATTCACCATTCTTCTGTAGGAGCGGCGCCCTCGCCGCGAACCATGCAGGGACGAGTGGCGAGGGAAAACGGGGTTTATCGGCTTCGATAACCTCGTCACTCGGCCTACAGCCTTCGGCCCTGTTACATCGCGGCGAGGGCGCCGCTCCTACAGAAAATTCGTAACCTTTCTCACCAGAATCCGTCCATCCGCACATGCCGGGCAAAGGCATCCGCCAGTCGGTCGATTTCCCTGTCCCGCAGTGCCGCATAATCCAGCGGCTCGGGATCGCGCAATCCGGCCCAGGCGAGCAGGGCCGAGCAGGCCTCGGGGGATACGAACAGGCCATGCAGGTAGGTGCCCAGGATCCGATCGTCGGCCGAGCGTGCGCCATCCTCTCCGTGTTCGAGAAGGACGGCCGGCTGGTCCAGGGCAGGCCCACGGGTGCGGCCCATGTGGATTTCGTAGCCGGTCACGGGCGCATCGTCGATGGCGAGCCGGCCGGATACCCGGCGCAGGCACTTTTCCGCCTCCAGCGTCGTTTCCATGGCCAGCAGATCGAGGCCGGGCAAGCTGCCGGCCGTGCCCTCGATGCCCTGTGGATCGTGAATCATCGAACCCAGCATCTGGAATCCGCCGCAGATGCCGATCAACCGTCCGCCATAACGCAGGTGCCGCCGGATGGCCTCGTCCCAGCCCTGTTCCCGCAGCCAGCGAAGATCGGCCATCACGCTCTTGCTGCCGGGGAGGACGATGAGATCAGCAGGCGGTATCGCCTCGCCGGGGCCGACGAAGCGCAGATCCACCTGCGGGTGCAGGCGCAGGGGATCGAAATCGGTGTGATTGCTGATCCGCGGCAGGGCCGGCACCACCACCTTCAGGCTGGCCCCGTCCCGAGTGCGCTGTTCGGTGGCGATGGCGTCCTCGGCTTCGAGATGAAAGCCGGGCAACCAGGGCAGCACGCCCAGCACCGGGATGCCCGTGCGCTGCGTCAGCCAGTCCAGGCCCGGTTCGAGCAGGGCGATGTCGCCGCGAAAGCGGTTGATGATAAAACCGTGGATCCGCGCCCGTTCGGACGGGGCGAGCAGCTCCAGCGTGCCCACCAGTTGGGCGAAGACACCACCACGGTCGATGTCGCCGACCAGCACGACCGGACAGTCTGCCGTCTCGGCAAAACCCATGTTGGCGATGTCCCGATCCCGCAGGTTGATCTCGGCCGGGCTGCCCGCGCCCTCGACGATGATGGAATCGAACCGGTCCTGCAATCGCCGGTAGGCCGCCAGCACGGCCTGCATGGCCGTGGTCTTGTAGTCGTGATAGTGCCGGGCGTCCATCCGGGCCACGGGCCGGCCATCGACGATGATCTGGGCGCCGGTATCGGTCTCGGGCTTGAGCAGCACCGGATTCAGATCCGTTTCGGGGGCAATGCCGGCCGCCTGCGCCTGGACCGCCTGGGCCCGGCCGATTTCGCCGCCGTTTTCGGTCACGGCGCTGTTGAGGGCCATGTTCTGCGGCTTGAAGGGCGCCACCCGGATCCCGGCGCGGGCCTGCAGCCGGCACAGGGCGGTGACCACCGTGCTCTTGCCGGCGTCGGACGTGGTGCCCTGGATCATCAGGGTGCCGTGGGGTTCGAATCGAGTCATGGCGAGGACATGGGGTAAACTCGGACGCCATGATAACCGCTTTGCAGATCCTGGCTGCCCTGTTGCTGGATCGCGTGCTGGGCGAGCCGCGGCGCTGGCACCCGCTGGTCGGCTTCGGCCGGCTGGCCGGCTGGCTGGAAACCCGGTTGCTTGGTTCGGCCGAACTGGCGAGCGCCCGGCGGCGCCGGCGTGGTGCGCTGGCCTGGGGCCTGGCGGTCGTGCCGCCGGTGGCCGTCACCGCCATGACGGGGTGGTTGCCCGCGCCGGTCGGGATTCCGCTCGGCATCGTCGTGCTCTACCTGGCCATCGGCGCCCGCAGTCTGGCGGAACACGCACGGGCCGTCGAGTCTGCCCTGGCCCGGCAGGATCTGGACGCTGCCCGAACCCGAACGGGGTATCTTGTGAGCCGGGAAACCGGCTATCTCGACGCGCCGGGCCTGCGCCGGGCCACAATCGAATCGGTACTGGAGAACGGCAACGACGCCGTATTCGGCGTGCTGTTCTGGTTCCTGGTGGCCGGGCCGGCCGGGGCGGTGCTGTACCGGCTGGCCAACACGCTGGACGCCATGTGGGGTTATCGCAACGCCCGCTATCGGGACTTCGGCGCCTTCGCCGCCCGCATGGACGATGTGCTCAACTGGCTCCCGGCGCGCCTCACCGCCATGGCCTATGGCCTGGCCGGACGAACAGGCACTGCCCTGCGTTGCTGGCGAACCCAGGCCTCCGCCTGGCACGGCATCAACCCCGGCGTGGTCATGGCCGCCGGTGCCGGCGCCCTGGGCATGCGCCTGGGCGGTACCGCGATCTATCACGGCCGGGAACAGGAGCGACCCACGCTCGGCGCGGACGACGTACCGCTCGATGCGCACGCCATCGAACGGAGCCTGCAACTTTTGCACCGCGCCCTCGGACTCTGGGTGCTGGTGATCCTGGCGGGAGGATTCGCGCTTGCCTGAACATGGCGGCAATCTCGCCGCCGCCATACGCCGCTGGGGAATCCCGCGCGAACAGTGGCTGGATCTCTCCACGGGCATCAACCCCCATCCCTGGCCCGCCCCGCCCTTGCCGACGACGATCCTGCACCGGCTGCCCGAGGAGGACGATGGCCTCGAGGAGGCCGCGCGCTGTTACTATGGTGCCGAGCAGGTCCTTCCGGTACCCGGATCCCAGGCCGCCATCGCCCTGTTGCCGCGATTCCGGTCCCGTTCCCGGGTTGGCATCGTCGCTCCCACCTATGCCGAACACGAACATCACTGGCGCCTGGCCGGGCACGATGTGCGTTGTCTTTCACTCGATGAAGTTGACTCCGAATTGGATGAACTGGAGGTCCTCGTCCTTGTCCGCCCCAACAATCCCGATGGAACCTGTCTATCCCGGTCCCGGGTTCTGGACTGGTGGCGCGAACTGCGTGAACGTGGCGGCTGGCTGATAGTAGATGAGGCCTTCGTGGATCCGGAACCGGATGACTCGCTTGCCGACTTTGCCCGAAACGCCGGCTTCATCGTGCTGCGTTCGTTCGGCAAGTTTTTCGGTCTGCCGGGCATCCGGCTCGGGTTCGTGCTTGCAGATGAAGACCTTTTGCAAAAATTGCGGGCAGGGCAGGGACCCTGGCCGGTATCCAGCCCGGCCCGTTACTGGGGTGCCCTGGCGCTAGCCGACAGCCACTGGCAACGGGCAACACGGGCACGCCTGCAACGTTCGGCCGAACGCCTGAAGAACTTGTTGGACAACAGCGGGCTGTCACCGCGCGGCAGCACACGGTTGTTTCAGTTTGTCCCGCATTCGGATGCGGAGGCAATCCAGGAGGCGTTCGCATCGCTGGGCATCCTGGTGCGTCTGTGGCTGGCAACGGATGCGGGTGGCCCGGCCTTGCGTTTTGGATTACCGGGTGCGGAATCCGACTGGCGAAAACTCGAATCGGCGTTGAACATCATCATGGGTGAATGATGACAGATCGTTTTGGCAAAACATGGATAAGATCTCTGCACTGGCTGGCCGTCGGGTTTCTGATCAGCGCTGCTATCCCGGTGTCCGCACATGAGAAAACCTGTGTCGACGACGATGCCGACAAACGGGTTTGTATCACAACATCAGCACAACGCATCGTCAGTCTCGCGCCGCACGCCACGGAGATCCTGTTTGCCATCGGCGCCGGCGAGAAGATTGTCGGGGCGGTCAACTACAGTGACTATCCGCCGGCGGCAAAAGCGATTCAACGAGTGGGTGGCTACAACAATATCGATGTCGAACGCATCGTGGCCCTGCGGCCGGATCTGG
>Ga0256832_1001490_pt1 | contig 15845 bp, 11 predicted proteins | sample 134614metaG_FD_190534 | JGI IMG/M metagenome (GOLD analysis project Ga0256832, IMG submission 190534) | Hydrothermal vent microbial communities from Lau Basin, Pacific Ocean - 134-614 | ecosystem: Environmental > Aquatic > Marine > Hydrothermal vents | place: Pacific Ocean: Lau Basin | collected...
TTCTTTCAGCCACGGGGATCGCCACCACGGGGATCGCCACCATGGGGATCGCCACCATGGGGATCGCCACCACGGGGATCGCCATAACGGAGATCATCATAACGGAGATCATCATAACGGAGATCATCATAACGGTGGCGGCAACACCGACGGCGGCAACACCGACGGCGGCAACACCGACGGCGGCAACACCGACGGCGGCAACACCGACGGCGGCAACACCGACGGCGGCAACACCGACGGCGGCAACACCGACGGCGGCAACACCGGCGGCGGCAACACCGGCGGCGGCAACACCGGCGGTGGCAATACCGGCGGCGGTACTCCTCCACCGGTAAGCGGCAACTTCACCATCTTGGGCGCGAATGATCTGGGCATGCACTGCGCCGACCAGGATTTCACCCAGTTCAGCATTCTTCCGCCCTACAATGTGCTGCATGCGCAGGTATTGAAGCGTGGCGTGGAGCCGCAACTGATGACGCCGGCGGATGGTGTCTCGGTGACCTACGAGGCGGTTTCGTCGAACCTGATCGATCCAACGAATCCGTCGGTACCCCCGATCGCATCGAATTCGCTGACCTCGACCAACCAGAACGATCCGGCCCGTGGTGTCTACAAGAGCAATTTCTGGGATACCACCAGCAGTGGCGAAATCCTGGGATTTCTCGCCTATCAAAAGCTCTATCCGGCGGGTGTGCTCGGTTCCTTCCCATTGGACCCGGATATGGGGCTGCCGGCACCGAATGTAGAGGAGCTCTATCTGGGCAATGGCGCATTGACGGCGGAGCAAGCGGCGATGCCAGGAATCGCCGCGCCCTACAGCGCGAACGATCCGCAGCCGTTCCGTGGTTTCGTCCAGGATTTTCCGTTCTTCATCAACTTCCCGTTCGGTTATACGGTGCCTAACTTCAAGCGTTTTACCGCCGAGGGCATCCCGACCGGCATGATCGATGATGCCGGGCGCACCAACGCCTATCCGTTGATGCGGATCACCGCGAAGGACTCGGCCGGGACCACATTGGCATCGGTGGACGTGGTCACTCCGGTGGCTTCCGAGGCCGATTGCGCAATCTGCCATGCCAGCCAGACGGTGTGCAATTTCGATACCACGAACACCCTGGTATGTGATGATATCGCGAACGCCAAGTACCCCTCGGTGAATTTCATCGAGGATGCGGCGGTCGTCAATGGGGGTACGCCGGAGCAGCAGGTCATCAACGCGGCCAAGATCAATATCCTGCGTTTGCATGACTTCAAGCATGGCACCGCGCTGGGTCCTGACAACGACGACGGCACCAACGCCGACGGCAGTACGCCGAACGTGGTGTGCGCCAACTGCCACTACTCGCCGGCGCTGGATCTGGCGCAGGTCGGCCCGAACGACGACAACGGCAAGGAACAGACCCGTCATATCAGTATGTCGCGGGCGATGCATGGATTCCACGGCAATCTGCCGAAGCTGGACCCGGCCAACTATGGCAATCTGTTCCCGACGATGCCGCCGCCCGACCGGCGTGACCCGGCAACGGTGGACAGCCTGCTCTCCGAGACCTGCTACAACTGTCACCCGGGCAAGCGCACCCGTTGCCTGCGCGGCGCGATGGGCGGGGCGGGCACGGTATGTCAGGATTGTCATGGCCAGATGACCCAGGTCGGCGATGATTTCACCGGTAACTTCCCGAATATCGCCGGCGACGCCGATTTCACCAAGCGCGTGCCCTGGGCCTCCGAGCCGAAGTGCCAGAGCTGCCATGTCGGCGACGTACTGCAGGCGGCCTCGTTGCGCAACGCCGGCCAGTTGAACGACGTCATCGTCAACACGGCCGACAGTCATGGCAATCCGGACGGTCTGCGCCTGAACCTGGCCTACCTGAAGTCGGATCACATCAGCAACGGTGGTGGCACCAACCTGAAGCAGCTGGACTTCTCCAGCTCGCGTTTCGCCACCAGCGAGGCCTTGTACCGCCTGAGTGGTTCGGACAACGGCAGCGGAAAGGGCCACGGCGGCCTGAGTTGCGAGAACTGCCACGGCAGCACGCATGCGATCTGGCCGAACAAGAACGCCTTCTCGAACGACAACAAGGCGGCTCAGGAACTGCAAGGCCATGCCGGAACCATCATCGAATGCTCGACCTGCCACGACCAGGACATGGGCATTACCCTGGATGGTCCACATGGCATGCACCCGGTCGGCGATACGCGCTTCTCGCATGGAGGTCACGAGCACCTCGCGGAGCGTAACAAGAACGCCTGCCGCGCCTGCCATGGAAGCAATGGCCAGGGTAGCGTGCTGTCCCGCGCGGCCACCGACCGCGTGTTGCGCAGCGAGCACGGAACGGTCCGCGTCGCCAAGGGCGAGCCGGTGACCTGCACCCTGTGTCACGGTAACAAGCTGTAACGCTTCCCCGGAACCGGGGCAGGCGGGATCGCCTGCTCCGATCCTCCACGGAGGTTACTGGCCCGCGCTCCCGCGCGGGCTTTTTTATGCATGTGCGCCGGGCGGATCAGCCCCGATGCCGAGCCAAGGCCCAGCCGACGTGTTCCCGCACGATGGCTGACGGATGGTCTCGGCGCGCGCCCAAAGCCCGGCGCAGCGCCGGCGTCGTCGGCGCATTGCCCAGCGCCACGGCGATGTTGCGCAACCAGCGCTCATGGCCGATGCGTCGGATCGGCGAGCCCGCGGTGCGTTGCAGGAAATCGGCCTCGTTCCAGGCGAAGAGTTCGATCAGGGTGGCGGAATCCAGTCCGTTGCGGGGCAGAAAATCAGCCTCGTCGGAGCGCTTGGCGAAGCGGTTCCAAGGGCATACCAACTGGCAGTCGTCGCAGCCATAGATCCGGTTGCCGATCGGTTGGCGCAAGGCCTCTGGGATCGCGCCTTTCAGCTCGATGGTCAGGTAAGAGATACAACGGCGCGCGTCGAGCACGCGCGGCGCGACGATCGCCCGGGTCGGGCAGAGATCGATGCAGGCATTGCAACTGCCGCAATGATCGCGCACCGGCGGATCGGTCGGAAGCGGCAGGTCGACGTACAACTCGCCGAGGAAGAACCAGGACCCCGTCTCGCGATTGATCAGGTTGGTATGCTTGCCGATCCAGCCGAGGCCGGCCTTGGCCGCGAGCGGCTTCTCGAGCACCGGCGCGGAATCGACGAAGGCGCGGTAAGTGAACCGACCGACGGTTTCCTCGATGCGTTGCGCCAGCCGTTGCAGTCGCTTGCGCATCAGCTTGTGATAGTCGCGCCCCAGGGCATAGCGCGAGACGAAGGCGCGCGCGGGATCGCCCAGAATGGCTTCGGGATCGTCCTCGCAGTCGGGCAGATAGTTCATGCGCACGCTGATCACGCGTCGGGTGCCGGGTTCCAGCTCGGCCGGACGGGTGCGCTTGCGGCCATGACGGGCCATGAAATCCATCTCGCCATGATAGCCGCGTTCCAACCAGCGCAGGTGCGCGCGCTCGGCATCGCCGAGGTCGGTATCGGCGATGCCAGCCTGCTGAAAGCCCAGTTCGCGCGCCCACTGCTTGATCTGGCGGGCGAGTGGTTCGAGATCGGGATCGGGCATCGCATCCGCGCCGGTCGGGGGAGAATTGGCGCCCCCGAGACGATTCGAACGTCCGACCTGCCGCTTAGGAGGCGGCTGCTCTATCCGGCTGAGCTACAGGGGCGTGATTGTCTTCAGTATACCAGCTACGGATCGCGCTGGTTTCTGCTCGGGGTGATCTGGCAGGGCCATCGCGCTTGAATGTCATTGGTAGGACCAGGCGTAGGTAGGCCCGGTCAAGCGCGGCGGATCGGGCAGCGACGCATTTGCGCGGCACCGCCGCAGCCGGTTCCGTGCTACTTGAACCGGCCTGCAACGGTTTTTCTGCCATAGGGGCATGGGTCCGATCCAGTATGTGAGGATCGGACGACAGCGCTAAGCCCTTGAAACCAGGAAACGTCAAGCGAAATGAAACGCGATTGCCCCGCGGTTTTGGGCAGGGGACGCTTGACAGCGAATGGTGTGGGTTCTACGCTGCTGTTTCCACGCGCCGATTTGATCCAGATTGCGGGCGCGCTACAAATGCAGCTAAAGCGGCGGCTTTGGCTGTGTATTCATTGATTTTCAAGGACACAGCATATGGCTTCTTCCTTCGATCCCGATTGGGATCTCGCGACTCTCGCGATTCGCACCGGCCATCGGCGTACCAACGAGGGCGAGCACGCCGAGCCCATCTTCCCGACCTCCAGTTTTGTTTTCGGCAGCGCGGCCGAGGCGGCGGCGCGTTTCTCCGGCGAGGTCGCCGGCAATATCTATTCCCGTTTCACCAACCCCACGGTGCGTATCTTCGAGGAACGGCTCGCGGCGCTCGAGGGTGGGGCGTGCGCGGTCGCGACGGCATCCGGCATGGCGGCGATCATGGCGGTATGCCTCGGTTTGTTGAAGCAGGGCGATCATCTGGTGTCTTCGCGCGCGATCTTCGGGACCACGACGATCCTGTTCGAGCGCTATCTGCGGCGTTTCGGCGTCGAGGTCAGCTATGTGCCGTTGGCGGATCTCGCGGCCTGGGAGGCGGCGATTCGTCCGAATACCCGTCTGCTGTTCGCCGAAACGCCGTCGAACCCGCTGACCGAGCTTGGAGACATCCGCGCGCTGGCGTCGCTGGCGCATGCCCATGACAGCCTGCTGGTGATCGACAATGCGTTCTGCACGCCGGTGTTGCAGCGGCCGTTGGCGCTCGGCGCCGATCTGGTCGTGCATTCGGCGACCAAGTACCTCGATGGCCAGGGGCGTTGCATGGGAGGGGCGGTGGTCGGCGATCGCAAGCTGGTCGGCGAGGAGATCTACGGTGTGTTGCGCACCACCGGTCCGTCGCTGAGCCCGTTCAATGCCTGGGTGTTTCTGAAGGGGCTGGAGACGCTGGATCTGCGCATGCGCGCGCACAGCGACAATGCCTTGGCTCTGGCGCGGTGGCTGGAGGCGCACCCGCGGGTGCGCACGGTCCACCATCCCGGGCTGGAAAGCCACCCGCAGCACGCGCTGGCCGCGGCCCAGCAGCGGGCGGGAGGTGGAATCGTTTCGTTCGTCGTCGAGGGCGGGCGCGAGGCGGCTTGGCGTGTGATCGATGCCACGCGCATGCTGTCGATTACGGCCAATCTGGGCGATGCCAAGACCACCATCACCCATCCCGCCACCACCACCCATGGCCGCCTGAACGACGAGCAAAAGGCCGAGGCTGGCATCGATGAGGGCCTGATCCGGGTTGCCGTCGGGCTGGAGCATCTGGACGACATCCAGGCCGACCTGGCACGTGGGCTCGATTGACGACAGCGCCGCGTTGCGGCGCAAATGGGATCGCCGTCATCGCGAGGCCGAGGGAGCGCCGGAGGCCGCGCTGGTGCTGCGTGACAACCGTCATTTGCTGCCGGCGCGGGGCACGGCGCTCGATCTGGCCTGTGGACGCGGCGGCAATGCCTTGCTGCTGGCGGATGCCGGCCTTGATGTCCATGCCTGGGATCTTTCGCCGGTAGCCATCGAGGCGCTCGAGGCCCGCGCACATCCACGGATCCGCGCCGAGCCGCGTGACGTGATCGCGCATCCTCCCGAGGCGGACGGCTTCGATGTGATCGTCGTCAGCTATTTTCTGCATCGTCCGTTGATGCCGCGTTTGACGGCCGCGTTACGTCCCGGCGGATTGCTGTTCTACGAGACCTTCGGTCCGCGCTATGCCGGCATTGGGCCGGAGCGCAAGGATTTCCGTCTGGCTGACAACGAGCTGCCGGGCCTGCTGCCCGGCCTGCGGCTGCGTTGCTATCGCGACGAAGCGGATTGCGGAGATCTGTCACGGGGATTCCGCGATCGCGTGATGTTGGTCGGTCAGCGGCCGGGGTAGACGCGCCTGTCCGCGGCGGGATGCCGTGGCGCGCCGGCTGGGGTCGCGATCCGGGTCAGTCGTCGTTCCAGCCGCTCGCGGGTCCACGGAAAACGCTCATCGTGAATCACCTCGAGCCGGCTGTCGCGGCGATGGCTGAATGGCGACAGGGTCACGCCGCTGGCGCTCAGGTCGACCCTTGTCCACTCCCTGCCGGTGCGCAGCAGCCCCTTGGCGCGCAGCAGGCCGGGGCTTGCCTGGAGTTCGTCGAGCAACGCGCGCAAGGCCGGCCGTGAAAATACCAGCGTGGGCTCGAGGCACAGACCGAAAGCGTGATAATCGGCGTCATCGGCAAGGCGGAAGGCCGGGGCGAGGCGCGCCGCATCGTTGTCGTGGCGTAGCAGTCCGATGTCGATGCCGCCATGACAGGTGCGTATCACGGCCCGTCGCGGCGGGTACAGCGCGGCGGCCCAGTCTTCGATCTTGCGCAGTTGGTCTTCACTGGCGAGGTCGCTCTTGTTGATCAGCAGCACGTCGGCGAGCTGGAGTTGCCCGGATAGCACGGCGGAACGGGCCAGCCGTTCGGGGTCGAAAGTCGGGGCATCGATCACGCCAAGAATGCTGTCGAGCCGGATGGCTTGCGCGATGCCGGGTTCGCGCAGAACATCGACGATGCCGCCGGCATGGCCGAGCCCGGTGGCCTCGATCAACAGCCGCTCGGGGCGCGGTTGGCGCAACAGCCCGGTAAGGGCCACGCGGAAGCTCGCTCCGGTGGCGCAACACAGGCAGCCGCCGGCGATCTCGCGCACCGTCACGGCGTCCGCCTCGCGCTCTCCGACGAGTGCGCCGTCGATGCCGAGCGCCCCGAACTCGTTGACCAGCACCGCCCAGCGCGCTCCGCGCGGCCGTTGCCCGAGCAGGTGCCGCAGGGTGCTGGTTTTGCCGGCGCCGAGAAAGCCGGTGATCAGGTTGACGCGGGTCGCCTGGCTCACGGCTGGGCGGGCAGCACCCGTAGCTCGACGCGACGGTTGGCGGCGCGTCCGGCGGCGCTGCGGTTGTCCGCGACCGGCTGGGATTCACCATAGCCTTTGGCGCGCAGGCGGTCGGCCGGGATGCCGTGAGCGGTCAGCCAGGAGAGCACCTCGCGGGCGCGCGCTTCCGAGAGTTGCTGGTTGAAGGCGGCGCGGCCGATGCTGTCGGTATGACCGGCGATCTCGACTGCAAGATCGGGATGCGCGCGCAGGATGTCGAGCACCTGCTGCAACGCGGCTTCCGATTCCGGCTTCAGTTGGTTCGAGTTGAACAGGAAATGGATGCCGCCGAGACGCACTGGGGTGTCGTCGGGGCAGCCGGGGAGGCGCCCGCCGCTGGCGGCCAGTTCGGGGCACAGGTCGACGGCGTCGGGCGTGCCATCCTGATCCTGGTCGGGTTCGCAGCCGCTGGCATCGACCGGCCGTCCGGTGGGCGTGCCGGGGCAGCGGTCGTCGGCATCGACCAGACCGTCGCCGTCGCTGTCCTCGATATGGCTCCGCAGTTCGACGATGCGCTGTTTCAATACCGGCAGTTCGGTAAGGCGGCCGCTACAGGCCGACAAGCGGGTTTCGAGCCGGTCGAGCTGTTGATGCTGTGCGACTTCCTGGGCGCGTCGCCGGGATTCGCAGCCGGCCAGGCGTTTGCGCGCATCGTCCAGCGCTTGCTGACTTTGCCGCTGGACCTGGGCAAGGCGGGCCTGGGTGTTTTTCAGCTTCGTGAGGGTCTGCTGGTATTCGGCTTTCGTCGTGGTCAGCGCCTGCTGCGCGCTGGCCCATTTCGATTGCAGCGCCTCCCGTTCTTTCCGCATCGTCTCGTATTGCGTCTCCAGGGATGCGATGCGTTGTTCCGCATCGTGCAGATGACGGCTGGCGCCTTGGTATTGGCCTTCGAGCTGCTGTTTGGCGTCGCTGAGCTGGGCGATCTGGTCTTTGGCCTGGGCGAGCTGTCGTTGGAGCTCATCGATCCGTTCCTGCGAGGCTTGTTGTTGATCGCGCCATTGCGCCAGCTGATGCTCGGTTTCGTGGAGTTTCGCCACGGTCTGGCGGTGTTGCTGTTGCAGGTCGGTCTTGGTGCTCTGGAGCGCGGCCAGGGTGGCGGCCTCGGCGCCGGCCTGTTTGCGCAGCTTGGCCAGCTCCTTCAGTCGCTCCTCGCGCAGTCGCCGCAGGATGCCGAGCTCGCGTTCGGCATTGGTGAGGCGGTAGTTGGCCTGTTCCAGTTGGGTGCGCATCTTGTCCAGCCGGGCGCGCGCCTGCTCGGCCTCGCTGGCGAGTCGGTGCTCGCGCTCGCGCGTGCGTTTGGCCTCCTCGCGTTCACGCTGCGCCAGATGGTTGGCGTCTTGCGCCTCTTTCTCGAGCTGAGCGATGCGCTGTTGTAATGCCTGCTGCTGCGCCAGGGATTGCTGATGCTCGCTTTGCAAGGCGGCGAGCTGTTGTTGGAGCTGTTCGACCTGCGCCTGGGCCTGCTCCCGTTCGCCCTCGCGCTGGGCGAGCTGCTGTTGCAATGCCTGCTGCTGCGTCCGGGATTGCTGATGCTCGTTTTGCAAGGCGGCGAGCTGCTGTTGGAGCTGTTCGACCTGCGCCTGGGCCTGCTGCCGTTCGCCCTCGCGCTGGGCGAGCTGCTGTTGCAATGCCTGCTGCTGCGTCCGGGATTGCTGATGCTCGTTTTGCAAGGCGGCGAGCTGTTGTTGGAGCTGTTCGATCTGCGCCTGGGTCTGCTGCCGTTCGCCCTCGCGCTGGGCGAGCTGCTGCTGCAATGCCTGCTGCTGCGTCTGGGATTGCTGATGCTCGTTTTGCAAGGCGGCGAGCTGTTGTTGGAGCTGTTCGATCTGCGCCTGGGCCTGCTGCCGTTCGCCCTCGTGCTGGGCGAGCTGCTGCTGCAATGCCTGCTGCTGCGTCTGGGCCTGGGCCAGGGATTCTCGCAGCGCCGTAACCTCGTCCCGAGCCTGGTCTCGTTCCGTCCGCGCCTGATCGGCGGCCTGACGGTAGCGGGCGATCCCGGATTCCCAGGCCGCGGTCGGGAAATGGCACTGCCAAACCGCTTGCGGTCCGGAAGCTGCTTGTTGGCCGGCGGGGAGGGCCTCGCAGCTGATCGGGGAATCGACCACGAAGGGGGCGTCGAACAGGATGGTCGGAGGTGGCGCGGCGTCGGCGCCAGTGCCGTGTGCGGCCAGTATCAGGAGGGTGGTCAGCAGGGCGCGGCGGCCCGGAAACAGGGTTTTGGTGCTCATGGCGTCTCCTCGATCGGTTGTTCGGCAGGTTTTCCCGGCATTTTGCGTTGTTGTTCCGCAGCCAGATTAGCATAGATGGGCGCGCTGCGGAGCGTCGTGACGGGCAAGCGTGACGACAGGTGGGGAGGGCGGGAAACGAGGAGAGTGCCGGCAACCCGGGTTGCCGGCGCTTGGCATGGTTCAGGAAGCGGTCAGGCGGCGAAGTTGCTGGCGACGAAGTCCCAGTTGACGATCTTCCACAGCTCTTCGAGGTACTTCGGGCGCAGGTTGCGGTAGTCGATGTAGTAGGCATGCTCCCACACATCGGCGGTCAGCAACGCGGTCTTGCCGTCGGTCATCGGGGTGCCGGCGTTGGAGGTGTTGACGATCTCGAGGCCGCCGTCGGCGTTCTTTACCAGCCAGGTCCAGCCGGAACCAAAGTTGGTGGCCGCGGAGGTGGCGAACTTTTCCTTGAAGTCGGCAAACGAACCGAACGCGCGGTTGATTGCATCGGCCAGGTCACCGCTGGGCTCGCCGCCACCGTTCGGACTCAGGCAGTTCCAGTAAAAGGTGTGGTTCCAGACCTGCGCGGCGTTGTTGAAGATGCCGCCGGATGATTTCATGATGATGTCTTCCAGCGACAGATTCTCGAATTCGGTACCCGGGATCAGGTTGTTCAGGTTGTTGACGTAGGTTTGGTGGTGCTTGCCGTAGTGGTACGAGATGGTCTCAGCCGAGATGACCGGTTCCAGGGCGTTCTGTTCATACGGCAGCGGGGGGAGTTCGTGCGTCATGGTGTGTCTCCTGCATCGTTCAATTAAGTGGAATAACCAAGTGAGTTGCTAAGTTATTGCGCGGGAATTCTATAGCTGGAAGGTTGCGGTTTCAAGCGTTTCCGCCGATCGACCGGGGTTCAAGCGGCTCCATCGCTGCGAGGCGCGCGAAGCCGGCGATGTCGATCTGTTCGGCGCGGATCGATGGATCGATGCCGGCGGCACGGATCCGTTCAGCGTCGAGCAGCCCCTTGAGGTTGTTCAGCAGGGTCTTGCGCTTGTGCCGGAAGGCCTGGGCGACCAGTTGGTCGAAGCGCGCGCGGTCGGGTATCGGCGCCGCCGGAGCGGCTCTCGGAGTCAGACGGACGAAGCTGGATTCCACCTTCGGCGCGGGTTGGAAGGCACGCGCCGGGATGTCGAACAGGGGGGCGATCCGGAGATCGGTCTGCAACATCACCGACAGGCGCCCCCAGCGCTTGCTTCCCGGGGTGGCCGCCATGCGCTGGACGACCTCGCGTTGCAGCATGAAATGCATGTCTTCGATGAAGTCTCTGAATTCCAGCAGGTGGAATAGCAGGGGCGTCGAGATGTTGTAGGGCAGGTTGCCGACGATGCGCAGCTTGCGCTCGTCTTCGCGTGGCGTGCGGTAGTCGAATGTCAAGGCGTCGGCGTTGAACAGTCGAAAGGCGCCCAGTGGCTCGCATTGACGCCGGAGCTCCGGCAGCAGGTCGCGGTCCAGCTCGATGGCGTCGAGCGCTCCGGCGCGGGTGAGCAGTTCGCGGGTGATGGCGGCGCGCCCAGGCCCGATCTCCAGCAGGTGTTGGCCGGGGCGGGGATCGACGGTGTCGATGATGCGCGCGATCACCGCGCGGTCGCGCAAGAAGTTCTGGCCGAAGCGTTTTTTCGCATGCTGATTCATGGGCATGGTGGGCCTGAAACGAAAAACCGGGCCTTGGCCCGGTCGTAGCGTGTCGGAGTACGCACGCCGGCCGTCAGTCGCTGTCGAGGAAGCTGCGCAGCTGATCCGAGCGGCTCGGATGACGTAGTTTGCGCAGCGCCTTGGCCTCGATCTGGCGGATGCGCTCGCGGGTCACGTCGAATTGCTTGCCGACTTCTTCCAGCGTGTGGTCGGTGTTCATGTCGATGCCGAAACGCATGCGCAGCACCTTGGCCTCGCGCGCGGTCAGGCCGGCGAGCATGTTCTGGGTCGATTCGCGCAGGCCCTCGATGGTGGCGGCCTCGACCGGTGACAAAGCGCCGGCGTCCTCGATGAAATCGCCGAGGTGGGAGTCTTCGTCGTCGCCGATCGGGGTTTCCATCGAGATCGGTTCCTTGGCGATTTTCAGCACCTTGCGGACCTTGTCTTCCGGCATATCCATGCGCTCCGCCAGCTCCTCCGGCGTGGCTTCGCGGCCCATTTCCTGCAACATCTGGCGCGAGATGCGGTTCAGCTTGTTGATGGTCTCGATCATGTGCACCGGGATGCGGATGGTGCGCGCCTGGTCGGCGATCGAGCGCGTGATCGCCTGGCGGATCCACCAGGTGGCGTAGGTCGAGAATTTGTAACCCCGCCGGTATTCGAATTTGTCGACCGCCTTCATCAGGCCGATGTTGCCTTCCTGAATCAGGTCGAGGAATTGCAGGCCGCGGTTGGTGTATTTCTTCGCGATCGAGATCACCAGGCGCAGGTTGGCCTCGACCATCTCTTTCTTGGCGCGCCGTGCCTTGGCCTCGCCGATCGACATGCGGCGGTTGATTTCTTTGATGTCGGCGATGGTGATGCCGGTGAATTCCTCGGTTTCGGCCAGTTTGCGCTGCGCGCGACGGATCTCGACCTCGTGCTCGCGCAGGGCGTCGGCGATCTTCGGCAAGGCCTCGAGTTGCGCGTCGAACCAGCCCGGGTCGGTCTCGTTCTGCGGGAAGGTGCTGATGAAATGCTTGCGCGACATGCCGGCATGGTCGACGCAGAGCTTCAGGATCAGCCGTTCCTGTTCGCGAATCGTGCTGACGCAGCGATTCAGGGTGCCGGTCAGTTGGTTGAAGACCGCCGGGATCAGCTTGAATTCGAGAAAGGCGTCGGAGACCTTGCGCAGCGCTTTTTGGTAGGGTTCGTCCTTGTAGGCATGCTTGCGCCGCAGCCGTGTCCAGGCATTGACCGCGCGCCTCAGCGCCTTGATGCGGCGGGCGGCTTCCTCGGGGTCTGGTCCGGTGTTGGCCGGGGTGTCGTCGTCATCGCCGCCAGCCGCCGCCGGCGGGGTCGGCGTGCCGTCGTCGTCGGGGTCGACGAAGCCGGCGATGATATCGGTCAGGCGCAGCTCTTCCTGCTCGTAGCGGTCGAACATCTCGAGCAGTTCGAGAATGGTCGGCGGGAAGGTCGAGATCGCGGCGGAGACCTGGCGCAGACCGTCCTCGATGCGTTTGGCGATCTTCAGTTCGCCCTCGCGGGTGAGCAGTTCGACGGTGCCCATCTCGCGCATGTACATGCGCACCGGGTCGGTGGTGCGACCGAAATCGGCGTCGACCGCGGCGAGCGCGGCGGCGGCGGCCTCGGCGGCGTCGTCGTCGGTGGAGATCGCGGCGTCGGTGAGCGTCGCGGCTTCCGGATCCGGCGCGGTTTCGTGCACCGAGATGCCCATGTCGTTGATCATCCGGATGATGTCTTCGATCTGTTCCGAATCGACGATGCCGTCCGGCAGGTGATCATTGACCTCGGCATAGGTCAGGAAGCCTTGCTCCTTGCCCTTGGTGATAAGCTCTTTGATCTGCGACTGTTTTGCTTGCTGGTCCATGGATTCTCGGTCGGTTACCGGCTGGTTACTACAATTCGGGTCAATCGGCCATTATAGCAGTGATGGGAAGATGCCGCCATAAGCGCATCTGGACAATCGCGCTGAAAAGCCATTGCCCTGACAAGGCGTGGGCCCGATCAAGCGTAGCGGATCGGGCAGCGGCGCAATTACGCGGCGCCGCCGCAGCCGGTTCCGCGGTACTTGAACCGGCCTACAGCGGTTTATTGCCATAAGCGCATGGGTCCGGTCCAGCCTGGTGGACCGGGCGACCGCGCCAAGCCTTTGAAACCAGGAAACGTCAAGCGAAATTGCCTGATAAGCGCATCGGCTCAAGCGGGAGGCTGTCCCCGGATGCGTTGCCGGATGCGTTCTCTCCGGGCCTTGTCGCTGAGACGCTGCAAGGCGCCGCGAAGTTCCGCGCGCAGGCTTTCATCGGAGACTGCCTCGGCGCCTGTCTCCTGAATGCTCAATGGCGCGGCGAAGAGGCGACGGACGATGGGTTCCTCGTCGCTCCCGCGGTAGTGCTCGAGCAGCCGCGCGGGGCTGATATCGGGTTGCTCCCGGATGATTTCAAGCAGGCGCAACAGGAAATCGGTGCCGGGAATGCCGGCATCGGCCCAGTCGGTGACCAGTTCCGGATCGTGGCCGAGCCGGGGGTGGCGCAGCAGCAGGGCGATGGCGATGCGGGTGGCGTTCATGGTCAGCGGACGCGGGGGTCTCGGGCCGGCGCGTCGCGCGGGCGCGCCGTGCGCGGCGTGGGCGCGCAGGCCGAGCAGGTCATCGAGGCGCTTGAACAGCATCTGTCGGAACAGGCCGCCTGGCAGGCGCTCCAGCAAGGGCCGCAGCTGTTCGGCATAGCGGGCCTTGCCATCGGCGCTGCCCAGGTCGATGCCTTCGGCGCTGTGTTCGAACAGATAGTCCGACAGCGGCTTGGCGTGGACTATGCGGTCCTCGAAGGTCTCCCGGCCCTCCTGGCGCACCAGGCTGTCGGGGTCTTCGCCCTCGGGCAGAAACAGAAAGCGCGCCTCGCGGCCGTCGCGCATCATCGGCAGCAGGTGGTTCAACGCCTTCCACGCGGCGGCGCGGCCGGCATCGTCGCCATCGAAGCAGAAGCAGACGGACGGCGCGTGGCGAAACAGGAGTTCGATATGGCGGTTGGTGGCGGCGGTGCCCAGCGTGGCGACCGCGTAGTCGATGCCATATTGCGCCAGCGCGACCACGTCCATGTAGCCTTCGACGACCAGGAGGCGGTCGAGACGACGCAGGGCCTGGCGCGCCTCGTAGAGTCCGTAGAGCGCCTCGCTTTTGTGGAACAGCGGGGTTTCGGGCGAGTTCAGGTATTTTGGCTTGCCGTCGCCGGTCAGGCGACCGCCGAAGCCGACCACGCGACCGCGGGAATCGCGAATCGGGAACATGATGCGTTCGCGGAAGCGGTCGTAGCGCTTTCCTTCGTTGTCGATCAGCATGCCGCTTTCGACAAGGCGGGCGATCTGATCGGCCTGGGTGCCGAAGCGTTTCAGCAGGCGGTCCCAGCCGCTCGGGGCGTAGCCAATGGCGAAACGCGCGCTGATCTCGCCGGACAGGCCGCGTTGCTTCAGGTAGGCAATGGCGTCGGGGTGGGTGCGCAGTTGCTCCCGGTACCAGGCGGCGATCTCGTCGAGCAGTTGGTAGAGCGGCCGATGATCCGGACCTTGGGTTGCGAAGGCTTCGCGCGGCACCTCGATGCCAGCCAGGTTGGCGAGGGTCTCGACCGCGTCGACGAAGCCGATGCGGTCGTATTCCATCAGGAAGTCCAGCGCGTTGCCGTGCGCGCCGCAACCGAAGCAATAGTAGAACTGCTTGCTCGGCGAGACCGAGAACGAGGGGGTTTTCTCATCGTGGAACGGGCAGCAGGCCATCAGATCCTTGCCGGCCTTCTTCAGCGGCACGCGCGCGCCGACGACATCGACGATATCGCTGCGCGCCAGCAGGGTGTCGATGAATTGGCGGGGGATGCGGCCCTTCATGACGGGCGCGGAGGGTTCAACCGGCCAGTTTCTGCTTGACCAGCGCGCTGACCTTGCCCATGTCCGCGCGCCCCTCGAGCTTGGGTTTCAGCGCGCCCATGACCTTGCCCATGTCTTTCATTGAACTCGCGCCGGTGGCGGCCACCGCCTCGTCGACCAGATCGGCGATCTCGTCGTCTCCGAGCGGCTCGGGCAGGTAGGCGGTGATTACTTCCAGCTCGTAGGCTTCCTGCGCGGCGAGTTCGTCCCGGCCGGCATCCTGGTACTGTTGCAGGGAATCGCGGCGCTGCTTGACCATGCGGTTGAGGACCGCGAGGATGTCGCTGTCGGCCAGGTCGCGGCGCTCGTCCACCTCGACCTGCTTAATCGCGGCGAGGATCAGCCGCACCACCCCGAGGCGGCGTTTGTCGCCGCCCTTCATGGCGGCTTTCATGTCCTCGCTAATCTGTTGCTTCAACATGGCGGGTCAGTACTGACGTTCCCAGCGACGGTTCTCGCGAGCCAGCTTCTTCAAGTGGCGCTTGACCGCGGCGGCGGCCTTGCGCTTGCGTTCCGCCGTGGGCTTCTCGTAGAACTCGCGGCGACGGACTTCGGCGAGGATGCCGGCTTTCTCGCAAGAACGCTTGAAGCGGCGCATCGCCACTTCGAAGGGTTCGTTTTCCTTGACCTTTACATGAGGCATATCGACTCTCTGAATGCTGATGGAACCAAAGGCGCGCAATTCTACCGATCCGGCCGGGAAAATGCAAAGTCGTTGCCAGCTGGCGTCTCCCCATTTTTCATCTCATTGCCCCCAGTAAGCCGGGCGCATCAGCGAACAGGTCGGGTGGTGGTGGCGCGGTGGCTCCCGAATGTCGCCTGCGGCGCAACCAGGGGTGGAAGATGACCCGGGCTGCGCTGAACAGGTGTTGCCAGCCGGCCAACAGGCTGTAGAACGGGAAGGTCGGAGATTTCCGGGATTTCTGGCGCCGGGCTTTCTCCAGCAGTTTGCCGCCTTCTTCCTGATAGGATGCCAGCAGGGCCCAAGCCAGACTCGCCAGCGCCACCAGGTTCTGCAACGTAGTGAAACGCCGTGCCTGCACGCCCTCCAGATCAAATCCCTGCTTGGTGAAGCGGTAGCCTTCCTCGCAGGCCCAACGGTCCAGGTAACTGTGAATCAATCGCTCTCCCTGACGGCGTCCCCGCACTG
>Ga0256832_1001491_pt1 | contig 15845 bp, 29 predicted proteins | sample 134614metaG_FD_190534 | JGI IMG/M metagenome (GOLD analysis project Ga0256832, IMG submission 190534) | Hydrothermal vent microbial communities from Lau Basin, Pacific Ocean - 134-614 | ecosystem: Environmental > Aquatic > Marine > Hydrothermal vents | place: Pacific Ocean: Lau Basin | collected...
TTGCATTTAGATGTTATTGTAGATCGCCTGAAAAGAGAATTTGATGTAAGCGCAAATGTGGGATCTCCACAGGTGTCTTATCGAGAAGGAATAAAGAAAAGTATTAAAGCTGAAGGTAAATTTATCCGTCAGGCAGATGTAGGTAGTCAATACGGTCATGTTTGGATTAAGTTAGAGCCAATGGGTGACGGTTTTGGGTATGAGTTTGTAAATGATGTTAGTGATAGCGTGGTTCCTTCTGAATATGTATCGGCTGTTGATAAAGGGATTCAGGAGCAGTTGCAAAGTGGTGTTATAGCAGGTTTTCCTGTTTTGGATATTAAGGCAACTTTGTATGACGGTTCTTATCATGAAGTTGATTCAAATGAGGTGGCCTTTAAAGTGGCGGGTTCATTTGCGGTAAGAGAAGGTGTGTTACAGGCTGATCCAATGTTGTTGGAACCACTAATGAATGTGGAAGTTGTAACGCCGGAAGAGAATATGGGTGATGTTATGGGCGATTTAAATCGCCGTCGTGGCATTGTTCACGGTATGGATGATTCGCCTGCGGGTAAAATTATTCGTGCTGAAGTGCCGTTGAGAGAGATGTTCGGTTATGCTACTGATTTGCGCTCTATTACTCAGGGGCGAGCAAGTTACTCGATGGTATTTTCAAAATATGCTGAGGCACCTAAAAATATAGCCGATGCAGTAATGAAAAAAGGTGAATAGGCAATGTCCAAAGAAAAATTTGAACGTAATAAGCCCCATGTAAATGTGGGAACAATTGGTCATGTAGACCATGGTAAAACAACGCTAACTGCAGCCTTGACAAAGGTTATGGCTGAAAAGATGGGTGGCGAAGTAAAGGCATTTGACGAGATCGATAATGCGCCAGAAGAAAAAGCGCGTGGTATAACAATCGCAACCTCTCACGTAGAATATGAATCAGACGGTCGTCATTACGCGCACGTAGACTGCCCTGGTCATGCTGACTATGTAAAAAACATGATTACAGGAGCAGCTCAAATGGATGGTGCCATTTTGGTTGTATCTGCTGCTGATGGTCCAATGCCTCAAACACGTGAGCATATCTTGTTATCACGTCAAGTAGGCGTTCCCTATATCGTTGTTTTCTTAAATAAAGCAGATATGGTGGATGATGAAGAGCTACTAGAGTTGGTGGAAATGGAAGTGCGTGAACTGTTAGACGCTTACGATTTTCCTGGAGATGACACGCCAATTGTCACTGGCTCAGCATTAAAAGCATTAGAAGGTGATGAAGCATACGTCGAAAAGATCGTAGAGCTAGTTGATGCATTAGATAGCTACATTCCAGAACCAGAACGTGCGGTAGATGGCGACTTCCTAATGCCAGTAGAAGACGTATTTTCCATCTCAGGTCGTGGAACAGTTGTTACGGGGCGTATAGAACGTGGCATTATTCATGTAGGTGATGATATAGAGATCGTCGGTATCAAAGACACAAAAACAACAACCTGTACAGGTGTTGAAATGTTCCGTAAATTACTTGACGAAGGTCAAGCAGGTGATAACGTAGGCGTGTTATTGCGTGGAACAAAGCGTGAAGAAGTAGAGCGTGGTCAAGTACTATGTAAGCCAGGTTCAATTACACCGCATACAAAATTTGAAGCAGAAGTTTATGTTCTGTCAAAGGAAGAAGGTGGTCGCCATACACCATTTTTCGACGGTTATCGTCCACAGTTCTACTTCAGAACTACCGACGTAACAGGAGCGTGTGACCTTCCAGAAGGAACGGAAATGGTTATGCCAGGAGATAACGTAAAAATGGTAGTTACGTTAATCAATCCAATCGCGATGGAAGACGGTCTTCGTTTTGCTATTCGTGAAGGTGGTCGCACAGTAGGTGCGGGCGTTGTTGCTAAAGTTGTTGAGTAATTAATATGTCAGGTCAAAGAATTCGAATTCGTCTTAAGTCGTTCGATCATAAGTTAATAGATCGCTCAGCACGAGAGATTGTGGAAACAGCTAAACGCACAGGTGCGAGAGTCAAGGGACCTATTCCTTTGCCAACGAAAAAAGAGCGTTTTACTATACTAATCTCTCCTCATGTGAATAAGGATGCTCGTGATCAGTATGAAATACGTACACATAAGCGTTTGATGGATATTGTTGATCCTACTGAGCGTACTGTAGATGCACTTATGAAGCTTGATTTGGCAGCAGGTGTAGACGTTCAAATTAAATTAAATTGATGTGTATTCAGAGGATAAATAAAAATACTAAAAAAAGTATTTTATCTGTTCCCTAGAGCCAGAATCTCTGGCATAATGCGCGACTTTCTCGGCTCGGCTAATCCCGAGCCGATTTCATCCAAGCAGATATGAATGCCGATTTAAGGGGTTTTGTCTGTCTTGTTAAGGTTTTGGAGTGAGGTGTTAAATGGCAATCAGTCTACTGGGTCGAAAGGTTGGAATGACTCGGATTTATAATGATGACGGTTCTGCTACGCCAGTTACGGTTTTGGAGATGTCTCCTAATAGGGTGTCTCAAGTTAAGACGGTAGAAGTTGATGGTTATACTGCAATACAGTTGGTTGCAGGTTCGAAAAAAGCATCAAGAGTGAACAAAGCGCAAGCTGGTCACTTCTCGAAAGCAAATACAGAGGCAGGTTCGCAGGTTGGTGAGTCTCGTGTAGAAAGTGTCGAAGGTTATGAGTTAGGCTCTGAGATATGTGTCGATATTTTCGAAGAAGGTCAGATGGTTGATGTGACAGGGACGAGCAAAGGTAAAGGCTTTGCTGGTGTTCTTAAGCGTCATAACTTTGCAGGTAAAGATGCGACACATGGTAATTCTATTAATCATAGGACGCCAGGTTCGATTGGTCAGAACCAAACGCCAGGACGCGTTTTTAAAGGTAAGAAGATGACGGGGCACATGGGTAATGTTAAGACAACTATTCAGAATCTTAAGGTCATTCGTGTGGATGCGGAAAAGAATTTATTGCTAGTGCAGGGTGCGGTTCCAGGGGCACCAGGTGGTAATGTTTCTGTAAAGGCAGCGGTTAAGGTTAAAAGGTAATAGAGATGAGAATTGATATGGCGAACGGTGGTTCGGTAGATCTCGAAGATGCTGTTTTTGCGAGAGATTTTAATGAAGCTTTGGTTTATCAAGCGGTCGTAGCTTATCAGGCTGGAGGACGTTCAGGTACTAAAGCGCAAAAAACAAGATCAGATGTTAGTGGTGGCGGTGCAAAGCCATGGCGTCAAAAAGGAACAGGTAGAGCAAGGGCAGGAACGTCTCGTGGACCATTGTGGCGTAAAGGTGGTGTAACTTTTGCAGCTCGTCCTCGGGATTATTCGCAAAAGATAAACAAGAAGATGTATCGTGCTGCTATCTGTTCCATATTATCAGAATTAGTTCGTCAGGATCGTTTAGTGGTTGTTGATGGTTTTAATATAGATAAGCCTAAAACTAAAGCAATGATTTCTTTCTTGGATAGTGTTAATGCAGATAAGGGTGCATTATTAGTAACATCAGAAGAGGATATCAATGTACGTTTGTCAGCTCGAAATATTCCATATTGCGATACTTTAAGTGTGCAGGGTTTGAATCCTGTGAGCTTGGTTTCTCATGATAAGGTGGTTGTTACAACAGATGCGCTAGGTAAGATTCAGGAGTGGTTAGTATGAACATGAGTCAAGAACGCTTATATCATGTGCTCTATGGTCCGCATGTGACAGAGAAATCAGTGAATCAATCTGAGCTTTCAAATATGCATACATTTAAAGTATCAGTAAATTCGACTAAGCGTGAGATTAAGCAGGCAGTTGAGATGCTTTTTAAAGTAAAAGTTGAAAATGTCCGTACTGTTAATGTTAAAGGTAAGCAGAAAAACTTTGGCAGAAGAACAGGGAAGCGCAAAGACTGGAAGAAGGCTTACGTTCGTTTGGCTGAAGGGCAGGCTCTGGATGTTACAGCAGAATAAGGGTTAAGTTATGCCAGTTATTAAGATGAAACCAACCTCGCCAGGTCGAAGACACCAGGTAAAGGTATTAAATACAGATTTGCATAAAGGAAAGCCTTTTAAAGCTTTGCTTGAGAAAAAAAGTAAGTCTGGCGGTAGGAACAATAATGGTCGCATTACTACTCGTCATATAGGCGGTGGTCACAAGCAACATTATCGTATTATTGATTTTAAACGTAATAAAGATGGTATTCCTGCCATTGTTGAGCGTTTAGAGTATGATCCAAATAGAACAGCCAATATAGCATTACTGAAATATGCCGATGGTGAGCGTCGATATATTATTGCGCCTAAAGGTGTTAAGGTTGGGGATTCAGTGCAATCAGGAGAGGGAGTTTCTATATCCGCAGGAAATTCCATGTCGATAAGCTCTATTCCAGTAGGTACTGTTATACATTGTGTAGAGCTAAAGCCTGGTAAAGGTGCGCAGATTGCACGTAGTGCTGGTACTTCTGTGCAAATAGTTGCTCGTGAAGGTCGTTATGCAACATTGCGTTTGCGCTCGGGTGAAATGAGAAAGGTTTTATCTAATTGCCGTGCAACAATAGGTGAAGTTGGTAATTCTGAGCATGGTTTAACTAAGTTAGGAAAAGCTGGTGCCTCGCGTCATCGTGGTATTAGACCAACGGTTCGTGGTGTGGTAATGAATCCAGTTGATCATCCTCATGGTGGTGGTGAAGGTAAGACATCAGGTGGTAGGCATCCTGTCTCTCCTTGGGGTACACCAACTAAAGGTTATAAAACACGTAAGAATAAACGTACAGATAAGTTGATTGTCCGTCGTCGTAGCAATAAGAGGTAATTTATAGTGCCACGTTCTCTTAAAAAAGGTCCGTTTATTGATCACCATTTAATGGCTAAGGTGTTAAAAGCTGTTGAAACAAATGATCGTAGACCTATCAAAACTTGGTCTCGACGTTCAATGGTTTCGCCAGAAATGGTTGGCTTGACTATTGCGGTTCATAACGGCAGGCAACATGTTCCAGTTCTTGTAAGTGAGAACATGGTTGGTCATAAGCTTGGTGAATTTTCACCAACAAGACTCTATCGTGGTCATGCTGCAGATAGAAAGGCGAAATAGGAGTTAGTGATGGAAGTACAAGCTAAATTACGCTACTCGCGCATTTCTCCACAAAAATGTCGTCTGGTTGCAGATCAAGTTCGTGGTATGCCAGTAGATAAAGCTTTGGAAATACTAGAGTTTAGTTCTAAAAAGGCTGCTGCAATTCTAAAGAAAGTTTTAGAATCAGCTATAGCGAATGCTGAGCATAATGAAGGTGCAGATATAGATGAGTTATATGTGACTAAAGTTATGGTCGATCAGGGTCCTACATTAAAACGAATTCAACCTCGTGCTAAAGGTAGAGCTAATCGTATTTTAAAGCGGACGAGTCATATTACTCTCGCCGTCGGAGAGAAATAGGTAAAGTATGGGACAGAAAGTACATCCAACGGGAATTCGTTTAGGTATTTCGGCCGACTGGCGTTCAAAATGGTATGCCGAGGGTTCTGAATATGCTGAATTTCTTCATAAAGATATAGAGGTGCGAGCTTTTCTTGAGGAAAAGTTAAAGAGTGCATCAGTTAGTCGTATTCAAATCGAACGCCCAGCTAAAGCAGTATTTATTACTATCCATACCGCAAGACCAGGGATTGTTATTGGTAAAAAAGGTGAGGATATTGAGCGTTTACGTTTGGAGGCTGCAAAATTATTAGGTATTCATCCTAATAATGTGAAGTTAAATATTCAAGAAATCCGTAAACCAGAGCTTGATGCAAAGTTAGTGGCTGATAGTATTGCTAGCCAACTAGAGCGTAGAATTATGTTTCGTCGTGCGATGAAACGCTCTGTTTCGAATGCTATGAGGCTGGGGGCTTTAGGTATAAAAATCAGTATAGCCGGACGATTGAATGGTGCTGAGATTGCTCGTTCGGAGTGGTACAGAGAGGGACGAGTTCCTTTGCATACGTTACGTGCGGATATTGACTACGGTGTCGCAAAAGCTCATACAATGTATGGGGTGATTGGCATTAAGGTTTGGATATATAAAGGCGAAGTTTTTGATCTTGAGGAGAAGATATCAAAGGCTACTAAAGGCCGTGGCGGAAAGAAGAAGCAATAGAGGAACGACATGTTACAGCCTAAAAGAACAAAATTTCGTAAACAATTTAAAGGTCGCAATCGAGGGCTAGCTACCGTAGGTAATAGAGTTAGTTTTGGTGAGTACGCTCTTAAAGCTGTTGGTCGTGGGCGTTTAACTGCTAGACAGATTGAAGCTGCTCGTCGAGCTATGACTCGTCATATCAAGCGTGGTGGGAAAATTTGGATTAGAGTATTTCCAGATAAGCCTATTACCAGTAAGCCTCTTGAGGTAAGAATGGGTAAAGGTAAAGGTAATGTTGAATACTGGGTTGCTCAAATTCAGCCTGGTCGAGTGTTATATGAAATGGAAGGTGTAAGTGAGGAGTTGGCTCGTGAAGCTTTTGCTCTTGCTTCTGCTAAGCTTCCAATGAAGACGGTGTTTGTTACTCGGACGGTAATGTGATGAAAGCAACTGAACTACGTGAAAAGACGATTGAAGAATTGAATAATGAACTTATTGATAGCTTGAGAGAACAATTTGCTTTTCGTATGCAGCGTTCTACAGGTCAACTAAAGCGCCCATCTGAAATGAAGAAAGTACGTCGAAAAATTGCTCGTATTAAAACTATTCTTAATGAAATGAAAGCTTCGGGTGAAAAATAATGAGCACTGAAACTAATGCTGATCAGTCGCAGAGTGCTGAAGTAAAAACGCAACGTACACTTAATGGCGTTGTAGTTAGTGATAAAATGGATAAGACAATTGTCGTTAAAAGTGAACGTAAGGTACGTCATCCTATTTATGGTAAGTATGTTCGTCGTTCAACTAAATATCATGTTCATGATGAAAATAATGAGTGTAAGATCGGTGATACAGTAACGATTAAAGAGTGTCGTCCTATTTCTAAGACTAAATCTTGGGCTTTAGTTCAGGTCGTTACTGCTTCCTGATTTTTCGGCAAGTATAAAACAGTAGATAAATCGGGATAATATTATGATTCAGATGCAATCAACTTTGAAAGTCGCTGATAATAGTGGTGCTAGAAAAGTTCAATGTATAAAGGTTCTGGGTGGATCTCATCGTCGCTATGCAGCAATAGGTGACATCATTAAGGTGAGTATCAAAGAAGCTATTCCTCGTGGAAAAGTGAAAAAGGGTGATGTTTATACTGCTGTAGTTGTACGTACGGCAAAAGGTGTTCGTCGTAATGACGGGTCATTGATTCGTTTTGATGAAAATGCTGCGGTGTTATTAAATGCTAAAAATGAGCCAATCGGAACACGTATTTTTGGTCCTGTAACAAGAGAGTTACGAGGTAAAAATTTTATGAAAATAATTTCGCTTGCTCCTGAAGTGCTCTAAATACTAGGTTATTGAAGATGAAGAAGATTCGCAAGGGCGACGAAGTGATAGTTATCAGCGGAAAAGATAATGGTCGTCGTGGAAAAGTTTCAAAAGTATTGAGTAATGGAAAAGTCTTGGTTCAGGGCGTAAACATTGCTAAAAAACATCAAAAAGGAAATCCAAATGCAAATATTGCAGGTGGAATTATTGATAAAGAATTACCAATTGATGTTTCTAATGTAATGGTGGTCAACCCTGCTACAGGTAAGGGTGATCGTATCGGAATTAAAGCACTTGAGGACGGAAAAAAAATTCGTTATTTCAAGTCGAACAATGAAAATGTTGACGCTTAAGACAGAGTACATAAGGTATAACTGATGGCTAGATTGCAAGATATTTATAACGAGACGATAGTTGATGAACTAAAAAATAGGCTCGGTTATAAAAACATAATGCAGATCCCTAAAATCACTAAAATCACATTAAATATGGGGTTGGGTGAAGCAGTAGGTGATAAGAAAATTATTGAACATGCAGTTGCAGATTTAACAAAAATTGCAGGTCAGAAGCCTGTGGTTACAAAGTCTCGTAAATCAATCGCAGGTTTTAAAATTCGCGATAACTGGCCAATTGGTTGTATGGTTACATTGCGTCGTGAGCGAATGTACGAATTTTTAGATAAATTAGTTAATGTATCTATTCCTCGTGTTCGTGATTTTCGTGGTCTAAATCCTCGCGCATTTGATGGTAATGGTAATTATAATTTAGGATTTAATGAGCAGATTATTTTCCCAGAGATTGATTACGATAAAATAGATAGATTACGTGGTTTAAATATATCTATAACAACAACTGCAAAGAATGATGAAGAAGGAAGGGCATTGCTAGAAGCATTTAAATTCCCTTTCAAAAAGCAATAAGGGAATTTTTAATTATGGCTAAAAAATCAATGATTGCGCGCGAAGCCAAACGTACAAAGATGGTGGCTAAATATGCAAAGAAAAGAGCCGATTTGAAAGCGATTATTAATCGTCCATCAAGTAGCTTTGAAGAGGTAATGGCAGCTACAGATAGTTTGCAGAAGCTTCCAAGAAATAGTAGTCCTGTTCGTCAGCGTCGTCGTTGTGCTATAACAGGGCGTCCACATGGTGTTTATCGTAAGTTTGGGCTTAGCCGTAATATGCTTCGTGAAGCAGCAATGCGGGGCGATGTTCCTGGTTTATCCAAGGCAAGTTGGTAGAGAAATTAGATTATGAGTATGAGTGATCCTCTCGCTGATATGTTGACTAGAATTCGTAATGGTCAACGAGCGAATAAAGTAGAAGTTTCATTTCCGGCATCAAACCTTAAAACATCGGTTTTGAGTGTTTTGAAAGAAGAAGGGTATATTGCTGATTATGTTGAAACGGGAACTGAAAAGAAGCCAGAAACGCGAGTATCTTTGAAATATTTTGAAGGAAAACCAGTTATCAGCAAGATACAACGTGTTAGTCGCCCTGGTTTAAGAATCTTTCGTGGAAAAGATGATATTCCAGACGTGATGGGTGGTTTGGGTGTTACTATTGTGTCAACTTCAAGCGGAGTCATGAGTGATCGCGCAGCGCGTGCAGCTGGTCATGGTGGTGAAGTTCTTTGTACTGTAGAATAAGTGGGCAAGAATAATGTCTAGAATTGCAAAAATGCCTGTGGAGTTACCTTCTGGAGTAGAAGCTAAATTCGATGGTCAATCAATAAATATTAAAGGCGCAAAGGGTGTTATGGATTTGGTGATTCATCCTTCTGTGAAAATTGTAGAAGAAGGTAACACTTTAGTTTTTTCTGCTGCTAATGCTGCCAATAACTCTGCTTGGGCAATGGTTGGTACAATGCGCTCCCTAGTAAATAATATTGTGAAGGGAGTGTCTGAAGGCTTTGAGAAAAAACTTGAATTAGTTGGTGTTGGTTATCGTGCTAAAGCAAGTGGTAATACTTTAAACCTTACTTTGGGTTTTTCTCATCCTGTCAACTATGAACTGCCAGAAGGGGTAACTGCAGAAACCCCAAGTCAGACTGAAATTATAGTGCGTGGTACTGATAAGCAAAAAGTAGGTCAGGTTGCTGCTGAGATTAGAGCATATCGTCCACCTGAGCCATACAAAGGTAAAGGTGTTAAGTATGCGGATGAGCATATCATTCGTAAAGAAGCTAAGAAGAAGTAGGACTAGTTAAATGAAGATGAGTAAGAAGACAGCTCGAATTCGTCGTGGAAAACGTGCTCGTATGAAGATGCGTGAACTCCGTGTTGATCGTTTATCAGTTCATCGTACTTCAAAACATATTTATGCTCAGGTAATCTCTGCCGCTGACAATACAGTTGTAGCCAGTGCTTCTACTGTTGAAAAGGCAATAAGCTCTGAGTTATCGTACACAGGGAATATCGAGGCTGCTAAGCTAGTAGGCAAAATAATTGTCGAGCGAGCAATGGCAAAAGGTATTGAAAGTGTTGCGTTTGACCGCTCAGGGTTTAAATATCATGGTCGTGTTCAGGCGTTGGCTGATGCTGCTCGTGAAGCAGGTCTTAAGTTCTAAAAGGTTTAAAATTCATGGCTAAGACAAATAATACAGATACGGCTTCAGATGGCCTACAGGAAAAACTCGTCCACGTTAATCGCGTTGTAAAAGTGGTAAAAGGTGGTCGAATTTTTGGTTTTACGGCTTTAACCGTTGTTGGTGACGGTAATGGTAAAATAGGCTTTGGTTACGGGAAAGCCCGTGAAGTACCAGTAGCGATACAAAAAGCAATGGAGAAGGCTCGAAAGAATTTAGTTAAGATCGAGTTGAATGAAGGCACTTTACAGTATCCCATTGATTCTCATTTTGGTGCCGCTCATGTATTTATGAAGCCTGCATCTGAAGGTACTGGTATTATTGCTGGTGGTGCAATGCGTGCGGTATTCGAAGTGGTTGGGGTTAAAAACGTTCTAGCAAAATGTATTGGCTCTCGTAATCCAATTAATATGGTTCGTGCAACAATTAAAGGTTTGACTGAAATGAATTCACCAGAAATGATCGCTGCAAAGCGTGGCAAGTCTGTTGAAGAGATTATTGGTAAGTCAGCAGAAAAGGCTGAGGGTTAGACAATGGGTTCTGAAAAGCAGATAAAGCTCACTTTAGTACGTAGTCTTAATGGACGATTAAAATCTCATAAAGCATGTGCTAGAGGTTTAGGTATTCGTAGAATACATAACTCTATTACTGTTGATGATACTCCAGAAAATCGCGGGATGATTAATAAGATATCTTACATGCTTAAAATAGAGGATGCTTAAATATGCGATTAAATACATTAAAGCCTGCTAATGGCAGTAAAAGTCCTCGTAAAAGAGTAGGTCGTGGTATTGGTAGTGGTTTAGGAAAAACTTGTGGTAGAGGTCATAAAGGTCAGAAGTCTCGTTCAGGTGGCTTTCGAAAAGTCGGTTTTGAAGGTGGTCAAATGCCTTTACAGCGTCGTTTACCTAAAGTTGGCTTTAACTCAAGAAAAAGTTTAGTAACAGCAGAAGTACGATTAAATGAATTATGCTTAGCTGGTAGCGATGTAGTTAGTTTAGAAACATTGAAAAATTCTAATGTTATTAGTAAGAATATCAAGTTTGCTAAAGTGATTTTATCTGGTGAAATAGATAAGGCAATTACATTAAAAGGTATTCGAGCAACTAAGGGAGCTAAAGAAGCTATCGAGGCTGCTGGAGGCAAGATAGAAGAATAATAAAAAAGGATACTCGAAGTGGCTCAAAATAAAACAGCAGGTATGCTCGGTGGTATGGGCAATGTAGCGGAAATTAAACAAAGGCTTGCCTTTGTTTTTTTCGCTTTGATAGTTTATAGAATTGGTACATTCATTCCTATTCCAGGTGTGAATCCCGTTGCTATGCAGCAATTCTTTGATCAAAACAGTGGAACAATATTGGGTGTTTTCAATATGTTCTCTGGAGGTGCTTTACAGCGCCTTAGTCTATTCGCTTTAGGGATAATGCCTTATATTTCTGCATCTATTATTGTTCAGCTAATGACACATGTTGTTCCTAGTTTAGAGCAATTAAAGAAAGAAGGTGAGTCAGGTAAGCGAAAGATTACCCAGTATACTCGTTATGGTACTGTTGGTTTGGCTCTATTTCAAAGTGTAGGTATTGCAATTGCTTTGGGTGGTCAAGACCTAGGTGGTGGTCAGACGATTGCTTTAAATCCAGGAATGGGTTTTGTTATTACAACCGTTATCTCTCTTGTGACTGGTACTTTGTTTTTGATGTGGCTTGGTGAGCAAATTACTGAGCGTGGAATTGGTAATGGTATCTCTTTGATTATCTTTGCGGGTATTGTCGCAGGTCTACCTGCTGCAATTGGGGGGACATTAGAGTTAGCAAGAAATGGCGAATTGCGTCCAGCATTTGTTATTGTTTTATTGGCAATGGCGATATTAGTTACGGCATTTGTCGTATTTGTAGAGCGTGGTCAGAGACGTATTACTGTTAATTATGCTAATAGACAACAAGGGCGGAGGATGGCAATGGGGCAATCGAGTCACTTGCCTTTAAAGCTAAACATGGCGGGTGTTATTCCTCCTATATTTGCGTCAAGTATTATTTTGTTTCCCTCAACCTTAGGGCAATGGTTTTCTAAAGCAGAAGGGATGGAGTGGATGCAGGCAATTGTAACTAAGTTACAGCCAGGTCAGCCGCTTTATATTATGTTTTATGCCTTAGCAATTATTTTCTTTACTTTCTTCTATACTGCGATGGTGTTTAATTCACGTGAAACAGCTGATAACTTAAAAAAATCAGGTGCCTTCATACCGGGAATTCGTCCAGGTAGAGAAACCGCTAAATATATAGATGGCGTAATGACTCGTTTAACAGCAGTAGGTGCAATATATATCACGCTTGTCTGTTTGTTGCCTGAGTTTTTAATTTATGGTTGGAATGTACCATTTTACTTTGGTGGTACATCGTTATTGATTATTGTTGTTGTTGTTATGGACTTCTTGGCGCAGGTGCAAGCGTTGATGATGTCTCATCAGTATGAAGGGTTAATGAAAAAAGCCAACTTCAAAAAATCTGGTGGGAAGAAGCCTCGAGCGACGCGCTGATAGACTTAAATTTTGGAGAGTTAGCTATGAAGGTTCGTGCTTCTGTAAAAAAAATGTGTCGTAACTGTCGAGTTGTAAAACGTAAAGGTGTTGTACGCATTATTTGTTCTGATCCACGTCATAAACAAAGACAAGGATGAGGGGTTAGACCTAAGTTTTATTGGTTTTAATTTAATTCCGATTTTTCTTAGGTCTGTGTTGATTAACGCTGAGATATCGGGTAGCATGCCCGCTTTTCACGGCAGACTGGAGATTGATTAATGGCGCGTATAGCGGGTATTAACATTCCTGTAAATAAACATGCAGTTATTGCCTTAACTGCAATTTACGGCATTGGTCGTTCACGTGCGGCAGATATTTGTGAAGCTGCAGGTGTTGCAAAAGATGTAAAAATTCGCGATTTTAGTGAGGCAGAAATCGAGCGTGTTCGTAATGAAGTTGGAAAATTCATGGTAGAAGGTGATCTACGTCGTGAAGTTTCTATGAATATAAAACGTTTGATGGATCTTGGTTGTTATCGTGGAATACGTCATCGCCGTGGTTTACCACTGCGTGGTCAAAGAACTAAGACCAACGCGCGCACGCGAAAAGGTCCGCGTAAACCAATCCGTAAGTAATAGGTATAGGTGATTAAAGATGGCTAAAGCCACTAAGACACGTAAAAAAGTTAAAAAGTCTATAAGTGATGGTATCGCACATGTACATGCATCATTTAATAATACTATTGTGACTATCACAGATCGTCAAGGCAATGCTTTATCTTGGGCAACAGCTGGTGGGTCAGGTTTTCGTGGGTCTCGTAAAAGTACTCCATTTGCAGCACAGGTAGCCGCAGAGAGAGCTGGTGAAGCAGCGAAAGAGTTTGGTCTAAAGAATTTAGATGTTCATGTGAAAGGTCCAGGTCCAGGGCGAGAGTCTGCTGTTCGTGCATTAAATAATATTGGTTATAAAATTGCTAATATTGTTGATGTAACGCCAATTCCTCATAATGGATGTCGTCCGCCTAAAAAGCGTCGCGTATAGAGACAGTAATTAGGAGATAATAATGGCCAGATATATTGGACCTAAGTGTAAATTGATGCGTCGTGAAGGTACAGACCTTTATCTTAAAGGGCGTGGACGTTCACTTGAAAATAAGTGTAATCTAGAAAAAATTCCTGGCGTTCATGGTGAACGTCGTACTAGGATTTCCGATTACGGTTTACAGTTAAGAGAGAAGCAAAAAGTTCGTCGTACTTATGGTGTTCTAGAGAAGCAGTTTAGAAACTATTTCAAAAAAGCTGCTTCTATGAAGGGAGCAACGGGTGAGAACTTATTGCAACTTTTAGAGTGTCGTTTGGATAATGTCGTCTACCGCATGGGGTATGCATCGACAAGATCTGAAGCCCGTCAGCTTGTAAGTCATAAAGCTATTATGGTAAATGGTAAGGTAGTAAATATCGCATCTTTCCAAGTATCAGAAGGTGATGTGGTTTCTGTGCGTGAAAAAGCAAAGAAACAAACGCGTATACAAGATGCAATGTCAGTCGCTGAACAATTAGGTTTTCCAGAATGGATGGAAGTTGATCCCAAAAAACTGGAAGCTACATTTAAGTCTGTACCTGATCGTGATGGCTTGCCAGCTGAAATCAATGAATCACTAATCGTTGAACTCTATTCGAAGTAAATAATATGGAAAGAAGAGATATTTTTCTTCTTTCCATATAGTTTGAGGAATTAAGATGCCGTCAAAGTCAACCGACTTGTTAAAGCCTCGTAATATTCAAGTTAAAGATTTAGGGAATAATACCTCTAGAATCACTCTAGAGCCTCTTGAACGTGGTTTTGGACATACACTTGGTAATGCGTTGCGTCGTATTTTACTGTCATCTATATCTGGATGTTCGGTAACTGAAGTCCAAATTAAAGGTGTAACTCACGAATATTCGACTCTTCCTGGTGTTAAGGAAGATATCGTTGATATACTGCTTAATTTGAAAAAATTAGCTGTTCGTTTAAATGAGAAAGAAGAAGTAACTTTGGATTTACGTAAGCAGGGGCCTTGTGTTGTGACTGCTGCGGATATTCAATTGGATCATGATACTGAAATTGTAGATCCAGATCATATTATTGCAACGTTAACATCAGATATTGAATTTGATATGACGTTGAAAGTTGTTCGTGGTCGAGGTTATCAGCCTGTGACTGCTCGTCGAGGTCCTGATTCGCCTGAATTACCTTTAGGTACTCTCGAGATCGATGCTAGTTTTAGTCCAATTGTTCGTGTAGCCTATGAAGTTGATAGTGCTCGTTATGAGCAACGTGCGGATATGGATAAGCTAATCATTGAGTTGCAGACAGATGGCTCTGTTGACCCAGAAGAGACGATTAGTAATGCAGCAACTATTTTGCATGAACAGCTTGCTGTTTTCTTTGATCTGACAATTATAGAAGCGGTACCAGAACCAGAACCAGAGCCAGAAATTGATCCAATATTATTGCGTCCTGTTGATGATCTTGAGTTAACAGTGCGTTCTGCGAACTGTCTTAAGGCGGAGCAGGTTTACTATATTGGTGATCTTGTTCAAAAAACTGAAAGTGAGTTGTTGAAAACACCTAATTTAGGTAAGAAGTCACTTACAGAGATTAAGGATGTCCTTGCTTCTCATGGATTGACTTTAGGTTCGAGATTAGAAAACTGGCCACCAGCTGTGGCTGAAAGTAATGATGCCCGAGTTGGCTAATATAGTTATAATAGGATTTTAAAATGCGTCATCGTAAGACTGGTCGTCAACTAAGTAGAAATAGTAGTCATCGTAAAGCTACATTACAAAGTTTATCAAATGCTTTATTTCGTTATGAGGCGATAAAAACAACTGTTGCTAAAGCAAAGGAGCTAAGAAGGGTTGCTGAACCTTTAGTCACACGTGCTAAGGTAGATTCTGTGCATAATAGACGTATTGTATTTGCACGCTTACGTGATAAGGAAATGGTTGGGAAGCTTTTTAATGAGTTAGGTCCTCGTTATTCTGAGCGCCCAGGTGGTTATTTGCGTATTATAAAGTGTGGATACCGAGCTGGTGATAATGCTCCAATGGCTTATGTTGAGTTAGTTGATCGTCCTGAAGCATCATAGTATTTCTTGTTGACTATTTTTAAGAAGCTGGTTTTTCCAGCTTTTTTTATGCCTGTTGTATTTAAGTAGTCAGCCCTGAAAAACACATTAATCATTGATTTATAAGGACTATAAGTTAGGGCAATCGCATTAAAATAAATTTAACAATCAAGTAGTTGCATTTTCCTAGCAAAAAGTACTTTTAATAGATAGC
>Ga0256832_1001492_pt1 | contig 15842 bp, 13 predicted proteins | sample 134614metaG_FD_190534 | JGI IMG/M metagenome (GOLD analysis project Ga0256832, IMG submission 190534) | Hydrothermal vent microbial communities from Lau Basin, Pacific Ocean - 134-614 | ecosystem: Environmental > Aquatic > Marine > Hydrothermal vents | place: Pacific Ocean: Lau Basin | collected...
TCCGACCCGGAGGCCTGGCTGCGTGGTGGCGCGGGTAGCCAGGGCCTGGATGATGCCGCCATCGAGGCCCTGATCGAACGCCGCCTCGCCGCGCGGCGCGACAAGAACTGGGCCGAGGCCGATCGCATCCGCGATCAGCTGGTGGAGCAGGGCATCGTGCTCGAGGACAGTGGCGATCACACCAGCTGGCGGCGCAAGTAGTCAGGGGGGATCAATCGTTTCGGCGCCCGACGAAGAGCACGCGGTTGCGCGCAAGCCGGGTCTCTTCGATGGTTTCGAAATAGCGCGAGAAGGCCTCGCGAAACCAGTCGAGACGATACCAGTCCGGCACCTCGGGTATGCGTTCGAAGCGTGAGCTGTAGAGTCCCAGCGGCATGAACTCGATCACCAGCAGCTTGCGTGTGAATCGCTTCAGCCGCTGCAAGATGAAATCGATGGTTAGCTTCTGTGTCAGCAGCAGGTGGTGGGTCAGCGCTAGAGCCAGCACCATGTCGCTGGCCAGGCGTTGTTCGGCCGCCTGGAAGCGGCGGTCGCCGATCGACATCGAGAAGTTCAGTAACACCGGGTCGACACGGCTGTCGTCATCTTCCCGCAGCGCGCGGTAGAGGTGATCGATGGCGTTGCTGTCGTAGTCGGCGCAGATTACATGGTCGACATCGGTGGCGTCCGCGATCGCGCGCGAGAAGAAGCCGGCGTTGCCGGCCATGTCCAGCACTGTGCGGGGGCGGTGTCGGCGCACCAGTTCGATGATGTGCGCCTGGCGCGCATCGGGCCGGGCCTCGCGATGGTAATCGCCCCAGGCCGAGTCGGCGCGAGGGGGGCGGATCGCGGCGGTGCGGCGTTGCAGCGCCTCGAGGTCGACGGCCGAGAACGGCAGCCCCCAGTGCCGCGAGAAGGCGATGATGCGTTCGGCTAGCCGGGCGCGGCGTTCGCTCACCGAGGCGATCCGTCGGAACTCCGCCAGCGGCACGCTGTTGAGCGCGCGGTAGCGGGTCAGCAGAAACTCAAAGCGCGCGAGCCAGGCGACGGGCAGCGCGCGCGCCACCCGGTGACGCCAACGCCAGTAGCCGGTCAAGGGAAGCTGGTCGCCGTGAAGCGCGTGACGGGCGAGGAAGGCATCGCCGGCCGACCACATCCGCAACGGTGCATCGAAGCTGCGCAGGAATTCTCCGTAGGGACGCCATCCAGGTCGTTTGCAATTGAAATCCCGATACACCGGGACGAAGCTGCCGAGATCGATGAACAGCGGGTGGCCATGCCGGAACAGGATGTTGAAGCCATGCGCGTCCAGCGTCTGATAGCCGTGGCGGCGCGCGACGCGGTTGACCTCCAGCGTGGTCAGCGCGGCGTCCTTCAGCATCTCGAACGACCACTCGTCGGGGTGGGTGACCACCGGCACGCGCGCATGGCGGAACACCAGGTCGCTGTCGTCGGTGGTCAGCGTGGTGAGTTCGGTATGGGGAAACAGGTCGCGCTCGACCAGTTCCTCCACCAGACCGGAACGCCACAGCGCGAGCATCGCCTCGCGCCGCGCCGGGTGGATGGCGCGATGGATCTCGCCATTCCACTCGAACAGATAGCCGTTCGGGTCATAGGAGGGGTGGCGGCGGATCTCGCCGGCCGGAATCGGCTGGCTGCTCATCGGCTTGCGCCATGGGTATAATCGGCGCGGGCGGGCGAATCGTCCATGGGCGTTACGGGAGGGTCGAATGTCCAAACAGGTCTCTATTCTAGCTCGAACGTTGGTTTCGGTCACTTCGGAGGGCGGATGAACGGCGCGCGCGGCCTGGTGATGGCGGTGGCGCTTCTCGCGTTGCCGCTGGTATTGGCGGGCGGCGCCTCGGCGTTGTTGAGTCAGGGGCCGAAGAACCGCCTCGACGACTGGGACCGGCAGGGCCATATCGGTGACGAGGCAAGCTGGCGGCGCGCGGTGGAGCTGCTCGAGCTGGCGGCGTGGCTGAATCCGCTGGACGCCGAGATCCCGCTGGCATTGGGCCGCTACCACCATTGGCTCGGCGTCTCGCGCGGGGTGCTCGACGAGGGCCGCCATGCCGCGTTGGTCGATGCCGGGCGGTATTATCGCAGGGCGTTGGTCTTGCGTCCGCGGTGGTCGTTGGCATGGATGTATCTTGGTGATGCCCTGGTGCTCGATCGCCGCTTGCGCTCCGGAGGCCTGGCGGCATTGCGCAAGGTGCTCGAGATCGATCCCTACGGCACATACGCCACCCAGCGCGCGTTGGAATTGATGGCCTTGGGCTGGCGTCTGCTCGAACCCATCGACCGCTGTCTTTTCGGCGCCATCGTTGCCTATCGCGACGCCTGGCCGAAGGCCTGGCGTTCGCTCGGCGAGGACGCGCGCGAGCGGGTGGTGGGGCGGCTGCCACGCGGCGTGCTCGACGAGGGCCGCCTGCGCAGGCTGCGCAACGGGTTGACGGCGCAGCGCAAGGTCTATGTCGAAGCCTCGTTCCTGGAACGTTTCGCCATCGGCCTGCGCGCGCGCCCGCGCGATCTCGCCGCGCGTTATTGCGCCCCGCAAGGAGAATCCGGTGCCGCCTCGCTCTGACGATCGCCATGCCATTGGATCGCTGTTCATGCTGCTGTTCATGCAGCCCTTTCCGATGGGAGGCAACCGGCCGGTCATCTGGTGGCTGTTCGAGGCCGGCTTTCTCCTGCTCGCGGCGTGGATCGCCTGGCGACGACCCGGGCGCCTCGAACGGCTTGCGGCCTCGGATGACGCTTTGCGCTGGTTGTGGCCGGCCCTGTTGGCTTGGTGGTTCGCGCAGTTGGCGTTCGGGCTGTTCGGCCCGGGTTTGGCGTTGGATGCGAACGGCTTGGCGCAGGAAACGCTGAAGGGGCTGGCCTGGATCGCCGCGGGTTTTTCCGCCTTTCTGTTGCTGCGCGGAAACGCCGATCATCGGCGTTTCGCATTGTTGCTGGTGGCGCTCGGCGGCGCGCAGGCGCTGCTGGGGCTGGTCACCTACAACAACCACCGGATGGGCATTTGGGGCGGACAAGCCCAGTATTTTTTCGCGGCCACGGGAAGCTACCCGAATTACAATCATTTTGCCGGCCTGTTGGAGCTGTGCCTCCCGTTCGGTGTGGTGCTGTCGGTCGCACTGGCGCGCGAGGGGCGCTTGTGGCTCTCGTTCACCGGACTGGCGACGCTGACGGCGACGCTGGCGATGGCCATCGCGCTGCCGATGAGCGGATCACGCGCGGGGGTGGCGGCCTTCTGTCTTGCCGCTTTGTTGGCGGCTCCGCTGGCCGCGCGCGGGCGTCGGCGCGCCGACGCGGTGTCGCGACGGCGCTTGTGGCTGACGCTGGGAGCGGGCATCGCGGTGGTCGCCGTCGGCTTGCTCTCCAGCGATCTGCTGTATCGCTTCGCGACCCGTGGCGGTCATTCGATCCGCCCGATTCTGTGGGGTGACCTGCTCGGCGCCTTGCGCGCCCATCCGTGGCTCGGCAACGGTCCCGGGACCTTTGTCGATCTCGCGCCGCTGTACAAATCCTGGCTGTTGCCGATGCGCGATTACCACTATGCGCACAACGATTATCTCCATTGGATGATCGAGAACGGGGTGCCCTTGGCGTTGCTGCTGTTCGCGATCGTTGGCGCGGCCTGGGCGCGGTTGGCGCGTTATGTGGCACGCGGCGAGCACGATGCCGAGCGACGTTTGCATGCGCTGGCCTGCCTGTGGGCGTTGCTTGCGCTGGCCTTGCACGGTCTGTTCGATTTCAATTTCCATATCCCGGCGAACGCGGCGCTGTATATGGCGATCCTGGGCGTCGGCGCGAGCATCGCTTTCGGTTGGCGGCGTTCGCGTCGGCGGCGCGCGTCGGCGCGCTGAGGGCATGAGCACGCACGGCCTGGCGCGGCTGTTGTCGCGCAGCGCGGTGGCGCAGGCCCTGTCCAGCCTGGTCAGCTTCGGCCTGTCGTTATTCGTGATCCTGAAGGCGCCGAAGGAGGATTTCGGCCTGTTCTCGCTGGTGCTGGCGGCCTTGTGGCTGGGGGTCGCGGCCGCGAACGCGCTGGTCGGTTTGCAGATGCCGGTACTGTACGACCATGGGAAACAGGAGGCGGGCTACTTCGCGACCCTGTATCAGGTATTGCTGCGCGGCGCCTTGCTGGTTTCGGTGGGGGTCGCGCTGCTGGCCGCGCTGGCCTGTTGGGGCGGGTGGTTGCCGATGCGCGGCCTGTGGCTGGTGCTGGCCACGCTGTGCCTGCTGGTGGTGCAGGTGACGGTCGAATTTGTCCGCCAGATGCATTTCATGCTCGAGGCGATCGCCGCGGTGGTGCGCATGCGTCTGGTGTCGATGGCGGTGATCGCATCGGGTTGCGCCGGGTTGTGGCGGCTCGATGGGGTGGATTTCCTGCTGGCCTGCCTGGCTTTGTACGCGCTCGGCCAGCTCGTCGGGCTGGTTTTCGCCGATTGGTCGCGGCTCATGCCGGGGCAGGCGTCCGGGTTGACGGCGATGACGCGGCGGGCGTGGCGACAAGGGCGCTGGGCCTTGCTGAATTCGCTGTTCTTGTGGCTGGCGTCGCAGGGTTTTCTCTATCTGCTCTCGCTGTATGCCGGGCTCGGCGCGGTGGCCGAGGTGAATGCCGCGTATAATTTCGTTGCGCCGTTGATCCTGCTTTCGACCAGTTTCATGCAGGTGATGTTGCCGCGCATGAGCGCGATCGTGGATCAGGATGCCGCTGGAGTCACCGCGCTGCGCCACACGGTTCTGCGTGTGTTGGCGGGGATTGTCGTTGGTTACGCGCTGCTGTTGTGGCTGTTGTTTCCGTGGGTCGAGTCGCGCTTTCTTGCGGTGCGCGGCTACCGGGATGTCGGCCTCTATGTCGGACTGTGGCTGGTGGCGATGGCGGTTACCTTCTATCGTGGCAATCTGGCGGTGGTGCTTCAGGCGATGAACCGCTATCACCGGATCGCGCGCCTGTCGTCGCTTTATGCCTTGCTGGGCCTGGGCCTGGCGCTGGCTTTGATTCCGCCGTGGGCGGGTCTGGGCGCATTGCTCGCGCGGGCGCTCAATGAGGGGATATTCGTGGTATTGTTGCGGCGCGCGCTGATTGGAGAGCGGCGGCTGAAAGCATGGCAATGGTAAAGACAACGGGCGGCTATCCCGCTCCTCGGGCCGATATCGGCAAGGCGCTGATCGCGTTGGTATTGCTGGTTTGCCTGCCGGCGGCGCTCCCGCATATGGTTTCCGTCGGCGGTGTGTCGCTGCTCGGTCTGTTTTCCGCCGCGGTCGCCGCGACGATGTTGATCGGCGTGGCGACCAATCCGGCGCTGGGGCCCGTGACCGCACGCGCCGCCTTCTGGCTGCTCCTGTTCTGGCTTTATGACCTGCTCGGCTTTGCGTGGCAGCCGATGAATCTTGCCGTGGCGCAGGATAATATCGTTTGGGGCGGTTTTCTGTTCACGATCCTGTTCTCGGCGCATGTCGCCCGGGTGTCTCCCGATCTGGTGGAGATGGTGGCGGCTTTCAAGTGGCCGGCGGTGGCGGCCAGCGGGCTCTTGATGGGGGCGGCTGTTCTGTTCGATGTCGGTGGAAACGCGGCGACCTTGTTGGCTCTGTGGCCGTGCGCGCAACTGGTGGCGGACAGCCGCTCGGGTCGCGCCGCCGATCTCATCGTGGTGTTGTTGCTACTGCTCGGCATGGCGTGGCTCGGCGCGCGCATCGCGGTGGGTGCGGTGTTGATGATGTTGTTCCTGCTGCAGGCGGTCGAGGGTCGCTGGAGCAACCCTTTCCGGAAGTTGAGTCGCATCCTGGCCGGCGTCGCGGTCGTGATCGGGCTGTTCATCGCGGCATCGCTTTATATCAGTCGCTTTCGTTCGGCCTTTCTGGTCGGAGACCAGGCTTTCGAGATCGGCGGGATCGCGATCAATACCTCGGGCAGGCTCTATTGGTGGAATGTGATCTATGACTACGCCCTGGAGCATCCCTGGCTGGGTTGGGGGCTGGATGTGCCGACGGTCATGGAGCACCTCGACCGCTGGTCGCATCCTCATAACGACTATCTGCGTCTGTTCCATCACCTGGGGTTGATCGGCCTGTCGCTGTGGCTGCTCTTCTACTTCCGGGTCTGGCGCTTGTTGTTGTCGACCGCCCGTTATTTGTGGCGGGTGGCCGGCAACCGCGCCGAAAGCCGTGTGGTGTATGCGGCTTTTCTGTACTTTTCAGCGCTTGCGGTGACGATGGTTACCGACAATACCATTGTTTATAGCTTCATTATGTTTCCGTTGGGGGTGTACCTCGGGGTTTCGCTGGGTTTGATGGACCGGCTGTGGGCTGCCTCCGTGGCGGCGGGCGAATCGCCGTCAGCCATTGCAGATCCTGGGGCCATCCGGTCCGCCGGTTGATGAATCGCGCGGCTTGTTCCATCCGTTTTCCTCGATGCGGCGCAAGGCGTCGGCGAACAGGAGCATGCGCGAACCACGCGCCGGCAGCGGGGTGACGCGTTCGAGGTCGCTGCGGATCTCTTCCAGCGTGGCGCGGAATTCCCGCGAGGTCCTGATCCAGCCATGGTGGGCCGGGGGAAAGCGGTAATAGCTCATCGATTCATGCGCGTAGCTGACGAGCAGGGTCGCCGCGTCGGTCAGCTTCATGTCGGCGAGTTCGTGAAAGATTTCATCGGCCTTGCTCGCGGCGGCCTTTTCGTCGCCCTGGGCATGGATGATCTTCAGCATCAGCCGGATCTGCTCGCGGCGCTCGGCCGGCACGCGCTCGAGTATCTCCTGATAGAAGGTGTCGAGGTCACGTTGCCAGCTTGCGCGGGGATAGAGATCCATGATGTCGGAGACCAGTTCGTCGCTCGCCTCGCAGACGAACAGATCGACATCGACCAGACCACGTTGGCGCAGTGCGCGCAACAGCCGTGACCAGCCATGATGCGGACCCGGCCGGCCGGGTTCGATACCGGCCACGAGACAACGACCGGCGGTGTCGACCGCGAAGGCGACCAGTAATTCGTCGTCTTCGTCGTGTGCCGACGGACAGGATATCGCAACCAGGTGAACGTAGGGACAGTGTTCGTCGAGCGGGCGTTCCGTCCATACCGCGAGCTCCAGGTCTTCTTCGTGGTCGGGCGGCGTTTCGGGAGCCTGCGCGGCGCGGGGCGGGAACAGCCCTTTTTCGGTGGGATCGGCCGGATGGTGTTCCGGGATCATGTTCTTGCGATCGCTGAGCACGCGCTCGACGATCCTCGCGTCGACACGGTCGCGCTTCTCGGCGAAGGCGTAGACCAGCGCGGTATCGCAGATCAGGTTAATGACGCGCGGCGTGCCTCCGCTGGCGCGATGGATGGCGGCGAGCGCGTCGGGAGTGAACAAGCGGGCTTCGCCGCCCGCCTTGCGCAGCCGGTAGGCGATGTATTCCCGCGTTTCATCCTCTTCCAGTGGCCCAAGGTGGAAATCGACCGCGATGCGTTGTCGGAACTGGGCCAGGTCGGGGTGCGCGATGCGCTCGCGTAGCTGTGGCTGCCCGACCAGGATCACTTGCAGCATCAATTGCTTGCCGGCGTTGATGTTCGACAGCATGCGCAGCTCCTCGAGGCTTTCGATATCGAGGTTTTGCGCCTCATCGATGATCAATGCGACATGCCGGCCCTGCTCGTGTTCCGCCTCGATGAAACGGCGGAAGGTGTCGAACAGCTCGATGCGTGAATCCGCCTGGTAGGGTTGCCCCAATGACAGCAGGACCCACCGCAACAGTTCGTCTGGCCCGATCCGGGTGTTGCTGATCAGCCCGACCGTGATATGGCTGGGCATTTGGTTCAGCAGATGGCGGACCAGCGTGGTTTTGCCGCAGCCGATTTCACCGGTGATCAGCAGGAAGCCGGCTTCGTGCAGCAGGCCGTATTCGAGCATCGAATAGGCCAGGCCGTGGGTTTTTCCAAGATAGAGCAGCGTTGGGTCTGGGATCAGGGAGAAGGGCTTTTCCCTGAGCCCGAAGAATGCCTCGTACATAGCGGTAGACCTCACGATGGCAGGGGATCCATTCCCGAAATATCCTGGTGGCCAGGGCGATTTCCAGCTCCCCTTGCGCGAAGAAAACCCTTGACTACCAAGCGAATTGTAGACCAACCTCAGCGATACTTTCCAATGAACGGGAATCGCCGACCCGGTGTCCGTCGCATGGGACCCGGTTTTTTCGATCGGCCGAAGGCGCGCTTGACATTCCCCGGGCTTTTCACTAGAAATGCCAGCCGTGAACGGGGTGTTGGCCCCGCCAGGCCCGTGAATGACAACCGCCGGGGGATGCCGTGCCGATAGCCGATCAATTATTGCAGGGCCTGAGTCTGATGGTGCTCGGCATGGGCATCGTGATGGGTTTTCTGGTGTTGCTGATCGGGGCGATGCGCCTGATGTCGCGTGTCGCGGCGCGCTTCGGCGCCGCGGCGCCCGCTCCTTTGCCGCGTGCCGCTCCGGCGGCGCCCGCCGTGGGCGCGCATTCCCCCGACGCGGCGTTGATCGCGGCGATCGGCGCGGCGATCGCCCGTTTCCGGCAGGACCACTCCTGACCTTCCTTCTCCTCACTCCAGAGCGTATATCCCCATGGCGAAACTAGGAATCACGGATGTCGTGCTGCGCGATGCGCACCAGTCCCTGCTGGCGACGCGCATGCGTCTCGAAGATATGCTGCCGATCGCGCCGAAGCTCGATGAGGTCGGTTTCTGGTCGCTCGAGAGCTGGGGCGGGGCCACCTTCGACGCCTGTATCCGGTACCTTGGCGAGGATCCGTGGGAGCGGCTGCGCCAGCTCAAGAAGGCCATGCCGAACACGCCGCAGCAGATGCTGTTGCGCGGCCAGAATCTGCTCGGTTACCGCCATTATTCCGATGACGTGGTCGAAGCCTTCGTCGAGCGCGCCGCCGAGAATGGCATCGACGTGTTCCGCATCTTTGACGCGCTGAACGATTTCCGCAACCTCGAGACCGCGGTCAAGGCGGCGCTGAAGACCGGCAAGCACGCCCAGGGTACGATCTCCTATACCACCAGCCCGGTGCATACGGTGGAGCGCTACGTCGAGATGGGGCGCCGGCTCGAGGATATGGGTTGCAATTCGATCTGCATCAAGGACATGGCCGGCCTGCTGAAGCCCTATGTCGCCGGTGAGCTGGTCTCGCGGCTGAAGGAGGCCTGCTCGATTCCGATCGCGATGCATTCGCATGCCACCACCGGGATGAGCACCGCGACGGCGGTGAAGGCGGTCGAGGCCGGGCTGGATCTGCTCGATGCGGCGATCTCGTCGATGAGCATGACCTACGGCCATTCGCCGACGGAGTCCGTGGTGAGTATCTTCCGCGATACAGAGCACGATACCGGCCTCGATCTGAAACGCCTCGAAGAGATCGCCGCCTATTTCCGCGAGGTACGCAAGAAGTATGCGCGCTTCGAGGGTTCGTTGCGTGGGGTCGATTCCCGCATCCTGGTAGCCCAGGTGCCCGGCGGCATGCTCACCAACCTGGAGAGCCAGTTGAAGGAACAAGGCGCCGTCGACCGTCTTGACGAGGTGCTCGAGGAGATCCCGCGGGTACGCGAGGATCTGGGATTCCTACCCCTGGTTACCCCGACCTCGCAGATCGTCGGCACCCAGGCGGTGCTGAATGTGCTGACCGGAGAGCGCTACAAAACGATTACCAAGGAGACCGCGGGCGTATTGCGCGGCGAATATGGCGAGACCCCGGCGCCGGTGGATGCCGCGCTTCAGGCGCGCGTGCTCGACGACGGCGAGGAACCGATCCGTTGTCGCGCCGCCGACCTGCTCGAACCCGAGCTGGAGTCGCTCACCGACGAACTGGTCGGCATCGCGGCGGAGAAGGGGGTGAGGCTGGTCGAGCCGGTGATCGACGATGTGCTGATCTACGCCCAGTTTCCGCAGATCGGCCTGAAATACCTGCAAAACCGGGGCAACGCGGCGGCCTTCGAGCCACCGCCGGAAGCTGGAGCTGAAAGCACGCCGGCAGCGCCTCCCAAGGAGGCCTTGGCGCCCGAGAGTTACCATGTCTCGGTCAATGGCGTCGGTTACGATGTCATCGTCGCGCCGGGCGGCGCGGTCAGCGACATCCATCCGAGCGCCGCGCCGCCCGCCGCCTCGCCGCCCACCCCGGTGGGCGCCGGTGGCGAGACGGTGCCGGCGCCGCTCGCCGGGAATATCTTCAAGATCGAGGTCGCGCCGGGGCAGCGTATCGAGGCTGGCGACGTGGTGTTGATCATGGAAGCGATGAAGATGGAGACCGAGGTGCGTTCGCCCTCCGCTGGCACGGTTGTCGAGGTACTGGTGAAGGAAGGCGATGCGGTGCAGGTCGGCGACCCGCTGCTGAGCCTGGGTTGACGCATGGATATCGGGCTGCACGCACTATGGGATTCGACCGGCCTGGCGCACATGTCGCCGGGTCAGGCCGTGATGATGCTGGTCGGCTGCCTGCTGATCTGGCTTGCCATCGTAAAGAAGTTCGAACCGTTGCTGTTGCTGCCGATCGGTTTCGGCGCGATCCTGTCGAACATCCCGGTCGCCGATATCGCCGGCCCCGAGGGGTTGCTCGGCTATCTCTATGAGGTGGGCATCGAGACCGGCGTGTTCCCCTTGCTGATCTTCATGGGCGTCGGCGCGCTGACCGACTTCGGCGCGCTGATCGCGATGCCGAGCACGTTGTTGCTTGGCGCGGCGGCGCAGTTCGGCATCTTCGCGACCCTGATCGGCGCGCTTGCGTTGAATCTGGTGCCCGGTTTCGAGTTCAGCCTGTCGGACGCCTCGGCGATCGCCATCATCGGCGGCGCCGATGGCCCGACCGCGATCTTCCTGGCCTCGCGTCTGGCGCCGGATCTGCTGGGCGCGATCGCGGTTGCGGCCTACTCCTACATGGCCCTGGTGCCGCTGATCCAGCCGCCGATCATGCGCGCGCTGACCACCGAGCAGGAGCGCCGCATCGTCATGCAACAGCTGCGTCCGGTCTCGCAAACCGAGAAGATCCTGTTCCCGTTCACCGTGCTCGGCCTGTGCATCCTGTTCCTGCCCTCGGCCGCGCCGCTGATCGGCATGCTGATGCTCGGCAACCTGCTGCGCGAGAGCGGCGTCGTCGAACGCCTGAGCAAGGCGGCGCAGAACGAGATCATCAACATCGTGACCATCTTCCTCGGTCTTTCGGTGGGTTCCAAGCTCTCGTCCGAGAAGTTCCTGAGCCTCGAAACCCTCGGCATCCTCGCGCTCGGCGCGATCGCCTTCTGCATCGGTACCGCCGCCGGCGTGCTGATGGGCAAGCTGCTCTCGCGTCTCAGCGGCGGCAAGGTCAACCCGCTGATCGGCGCGGCGGGCGTCTCGGCGGTGCCGATGGCCGCGCGCGTGGTCAACAAGGTCGGACTCGAGGCCGATCATCACAACTTTCTGTTGATGCACGCGATGGGACCCAACGTTGCCGGCGTGATCGGCTCGGCGGTGGCCGCCGGCGTATTGCTCGCGGTAGTCGGCGGCTGAACCCGATCGCGTCCCGGTACGCGGAGAACCCCCGTTGGCTGTCCGAATTTCTTACATCCTGTTTCCGGTATGCAAGCGATTGAAATCCCAATTGATTTTGTTGCGAAGCCTGTAATTTCCGCCTCCCGTTCCTCCCGAACTGTCGATGAAGTTTACAATTCTTGACGCATGTAATGCATGGAATTCAATAACTTATTGATTCTTAATAGGATATTATGGAGTGGTGTGCATATTGCTTCGCTCGGAAAGACAGAGTTGGAGATGTACAACAAGAAGCCGGCGGTCGTAGCCGGGCCGACCCGAGGGGTGGATAGGCGGCATGGTCGTCGACGGCGGGCCTCAAATGAAAGAGGAGGAAGCGACCATGTCAACGATATCCAGAATCCCCCGGAAGCCAGGAACGGCGGCGGACCGCGGCGCCATGCCGTGGGCGGTCGCGGCGCTGGCCGGGATGATGCTCACCGCCGGCAGCGCGCAGGCGAGCTGGGTGCGCGGGACCGCCTTTGTCGCCGGTTCGAGCATCGACCCCTTGTTCCAGGCGTTCCCGCCCGATGTGCTGACCCAGTCGGTGGCCACGGGGCATTTCAACGACGCTCAGAAGAACGTTTTTTCAGAGTCCGACATCGGCAACGGCGCTCTGCGCGGGAGCTTGTCGATCATCAATGGCACCGGCGCCCTCACCGTCAACCCACGGCTCGGCGAGACTGTCGCCTTCAACAATACCACCGGCCAGCCACAGCAGTGGAACTTCGATTTCGCCATTGACGGCACGGTGACGACCAGCGGTGATCCGGTACCCATCACCCAGTTTTTCCCCGGCGTCGGGACGCTCACCACCACATTCGTTTCGTTTGCGCTGCACATCTTCCCGGGTAACACGGTCTCGCCCACGAAGAGTCCCAACAACCCACCGCCGGTTCCGCTCCACAAGGACTGGCAGCAGGCGATCGCCGATGGCGAGGCGCTGTTCAGCGAAACGCGCAGGCTCGATTTCGGTACCGGTACCAATTTTCTGGACAACGTCAATCTGGTGCTCAATGACAGCATCTCGGGCAGCCTGTCGTTACCGCTGGGTTTGAGCAGTTTCGACGTCGTGCTGCTCGCGGGGCTGGGGACCAGCGTCCCGGGAACCCAGAATTCCAGCATCGTCATGGACTTCAGCCGGACGGCGGCTTTCTCGATCACCTCGCCGGTGCCGTTCACCTCGCAGTCGGGTCTGTTTCTGACCGGCAGGAACGCCTCCGCGCCGGCGCCGGACGGATTGGCGCTGCTTGGTCTCGGCTTCGCCATGCTGGGTTGGTGGCGCGTGGGTCAGCGGGAGTCATTGCTCGGCGGCTGAATCGACCCGAGGTCGTATCTTTGTCGTCCATAAACTCATGGGCGACGAGTATGCATCTGACATAAATGGCTCTGGTGGCGTCGCCGTGGGTTGACGGAGTCTGGGCGAATGCGGAAAAGCCCTTGACTCCGGACCTGGGTCCGGGGTTCAGAATGCTTCCATCTTGGTACGGGGGATGGAGCATGGCGGTCTTGGAATTCCAGATCACCGGCATGAGCTGTGATCATTGCGCGAAACGGGTCGAGGAAGCGCTGGCGGCGCTGGAAGGCGTGTCCGCGCGTGTTTCCTACGCTCAGGGCGTGGCGCGTGTCGAGACTTCCGGCCCGCTCGATCGCGGGCGATTGTTGCGCGCGATCGAGCAGGCGGGCTATGGCGCGCGTGAGCCGGTCGGTGATGATGGGGGGCGCCTCGCCGATCATCGCGAGGAGCTCTCGCTGGCCGTCGTCGGTTCCGGTTCCGGCGCCTTTGCCGCCGCCATCGAGGCCGCTTCGCGAGGCGCGCGCGTGACGCTGATCGAAGGGGCGGAGGTAATCGGCGGCACCTGTGTCAACATCGGCTGCGTACCATCCAAGATCCTGATCCGCGCGGCCCATCTGGCCCATCTTCAGGCTCATCATCCCTTTACGGGTCTGTCCCGGCGCACTCCCGGGATCGATCGCGCGGCGCTGCTGCGTCAGCAACAGGCGCGCGTCGAGGAATTGCGTCACGCCAAGTACGAAAGCGTCCTCGCCAGTCACCCGAATATCCGCCTGGTGCGCGGCTGGGCGCGTTTTGCCGCCGAGCGCACGCTGGTCGTTCGCGATCGCCAGGGCGCGGAGAGCGAGATCGAAGCGGATCGTATCCTGCTGGCCACCGGCGCGCGCCCGCGGATTCCCGATATCCCCGGGCTTGCGCAAACGCCTTACTGGACTTCCAGTGAGGCGCTGCAAGCGGAAAAGGTACCTGAGCACCTGGTGGTGCTCGGTGGTTCGGTGGTGGCCTTGGAACTGGCTCAGGCCTGGCTGCGCCTGGGAGCGCGGGTCACGGTGATGGCGCGCAGCCGCTTTTTGTCGCGGGAGGATCCGGCCTTGGGTGAAGGTCTGGCGGCGGTATTCGAAGAGGAGGGCGCGCGCGTGATGTTGGACACGCTTCCCAGCGGGATACGGCATGATGGCGACCGCTTCGTTCTGGCCACGCCGGCCGGCGAGCTGCGCTGCGACCATCTGCTGGTCGCAACCGGCCGGCGGCCCAATACCGACGGGCTGGCGCTGGAGAAGGCGGGGGTGGAGACCGACCTCAACGGCGCGATCCGTGTCGACGATCACATGCGCACCTCGGCCGAATCGGTATATGCCGTCGGCGATTGCACCGACCAGCCGAAGTATGTCTACGTCGCCGCCGCGGCCGGCACGCGCGCCGCCATCAACCTGACCGGCGGCGATGCCGCGCTGGATCTCAGCGTGATGCCGGCGGTGGTCTTCACCGACCCGGCGGCGGCCACCGTCGGTCTCGATGAAGCCGAAGCAGCGCGCCGTGGCATCGAGACCGACACGCGCACCCTGGGGCTGGAGAACGTCCCGCGCGCGCTGGCCAACTTCGATACCCGGGGTTTCATCAAGCTGGTGGCCGAGGCCGACAGCGGCCGTCTGCTCGGCGCCCAGGTGCTGGCGGCGGAGGCCGGCGAGATTATCCAGAGCGCGGCATTGGCGATCCGCAACCGCATGACGGTCGACGAGCTGGCCGGGCAACTGTTTCCGTATCTGACCTGGGTCGAGGGGCTGAAACTCTGTGCCCAGACCTTCCGCAAGGATGTAAAGCAATTGTCATGTTGCGCCGGTTGAAGGCGGTGGCGCGGAGCGTCGGTCCGGCGACGAACGATTCCCTGTTAACGAGAGAAGCATGAAAGAGTTTATCGAACAATTTGCCGGATTGATCGGCGCCGGCGTGGCCGCCGCCTGCTGCCTGAGCCTGCCCGCGGTGCTCGGCGCGGCTGGCCTTTGCCGTGGCAAGGGCTATCTCTATGTCCCGCGGAAGGAATGCGCGTTGCGGGGCGGTGTGCCGCTCGAAGGATCCGAAGGCGACCCGGCCGGCGCTTGAGCGAGCGGATTCACGAAGTGCTCTTGCGCATGGCCGCGCCGATGGCCAAGGCGTTGAGCGCGATGCACCGATGGCCGGTCCAGAAGGCAGATCCGCCAGCGCGGAGGCCACCAGGCCGAGCGCATAGCCGCTGACGCCCACCAGCCAGGCGATGCCCAAGCCGCGCCAGCCGGCTTTCTCCCGCGCGACCAGCGCCGGGACGATCAGGCTGGTGAACACCAGATAGACGCCGACCAGTTGCACCGAAGCGGTGATCGCAAGCGCGAAAACCAGGTAGAAACCAAAGCCGGTGCGCAGCCGGGGCAGGCGGAACCACGGGATCAGCAACACCGCGTATAACAGCGCGACCGGTAGCAGTTGACGCCAGTCCACCCACAGGATCTGGCCGGAGAGCAACTCCTTGAGGTGCTCTCCGCCATGCGGATTGTGCGCCACCGTCAGCAGGCGGTCGATGGTGTCGTCGAACGAGCCGAACAGGTCACTGGCCCGCTTCGTGCCCCCCACCGTGAAACGGCAGGGTGATCTCCGGGATGCCGGTCTGACGTGACAGCCAGCGCGCCGGGGCCGGATCGACGTAAGCAGCATGGAGGATGGCCTTCGCCGGGGTGTTTTTCAGCCGCGCCTTCAGATCGGCGAGGTAGCCCGGCATAGGGGGGATGCCGGGCTTGGGCTCCAGTTCCCCGACCCGGCGCAGTCCCAGCCAGGCTTCCAGGTAGGGCCATTGGCGATGATGAACGACCACCACCATGCCACGCAACGGCGTCGCGCGCTGCTCCCAGCGGGTGATCGCCTGGTTCCAGCGGACCTCGAAATCCGTCAGCCGCCCCAAGCCTTGTCATGGGAAAACCGTCTTCCCCTCTTCAGTGTGTTTGATCCCGTAGATCCACACGTTGGCGAGGAACGAGTGGTCCGGCAAGGCAAGCACGCTTCAATGGCATTGACCTGACAAA
>Ga0256832_1001493_pt1 | contig 15834 bp, 16 predicted proteins | sample 134614metaG_FD_190534 | JGI IMG/M metagenome (GOLD analysis project Ga0256832, IMG submission 190534) | Hydrothermal vent microbial communities from Lau Basin, Pacific Ocean - 134-614 | ecosystem: Environmental > Aquatic > Marine > Hydrothermal vents | place: Pacific Ocean: Lau Basin | collected...
GTTTTAGTCCTTTTAGCAGTAATAAAGAATGGTTTTATTTATACAAAAACGGAAAATTCATCAAAATAAAACTAAAAAATGGCAGGATTTGGAAAGATAAACCATATGATATTACCGAAAATAAAAACGAGAAAGACAGTATTCTAAAACAAGAAAATAATATATTGGCTGACAAATATACCACAAATGATACGATTAAGATAATTGCCAAACAAAATAAAATAAGTAAAATTATTATTCCCGATATACATCTACAAGATTTCACATATCTAAAACATAACAATAGGGCAAGGATTGTTAATGAGTTATACTTGTCATTACTCAATATGATTTTAAAATTTGAACCGGATTTTCAGTTGAAAAAAATCAATTACAAGGTTAATATAAGATTCAAAGCACTTCAATATATAACCGATGACAGTCCGGCTTACCCATTAGATTTTGAGGATATGATTTTGCGAGGAAAGAACATGGAAACATACAAACCTTACATTAAGTTGCCCCATCCGGATTTTTCAAAGCCACAACAACATAGCGCATTTGCACAAATGTTTAATTTTGATAATGATACCGAATTAATTCATAGTCTTGAACAAAAATATTTAAAATTTATCAAACCGCTATCTCTAAAAAAACAAAATATTGCTTACAAAAAGATTTTAAACAATATTGATGATTACCGTAGCTGCTGCCAAGAATATATCGAACAAGCTAAAGATTTTTTCAAAAAGAAAGAATTCAATTCATTCGATGATTTGTCTGTTGAAATTTATCCTGCTGCTATATTTTTACACATCACACTTATGGGACAAAATGGAGAAAGCTATAATTTGAGTATTTCAAATCTCAATAAAGAGTAAAATTTTAAACTTGCTTTTATAATTCTGATAAATTTACACATATAATAATGTACAAGCTGAAAATCATGGCATGATTTTGGGTATTTAAGAAAAAAATGACCAAAAAAACTTGTATATTTACAAAGTTTTTTATTTTTGCCGAACATTAATCAATAAAAAATAAATATTATGTCTGACATTGCATCAAGAGTAAAAGCAATTATCGTTGACAAATTAGGCGTTGACGAAAACGATGTAACCCCTGAAGCTAACTTTACAACTGACCTAGGGGCTGATTCACTTGACACAGTTGAATTAATTATGGAGTTTGAAAAAGAATTTGATATTCAAATCCCTGATGATCAAGCTGAACAAATCCAAACTGTGGGTCAAGCCGTTAAATACATTGAAGAAGCATTAAACTAAGAGTTTTATGGAATTGAAACGAGTTGTTGTAACGGGTTTAGGAGCATTAACCCCCATTGGTAAAGATGTCGCATCCTATTGGCAAGGTTTAATCAACGGTGTCAGTGGCGCGGCGCCTATTACACGGATTGATGCTTCTAAATTCAAAACTCGTTTTGCTTGTGAAGTTAAAGATTACCATCCGACCGATTATTTTGACCGCAAAGAAGTGCGAAAGATGGACTTGTATGCCCAATTTGCACTAATTGCCTCGCGCGAAGCCATAAAAGATGCTCAATTTGATGACGACAAACTCAATCATGAGCGTGTCGGTGTCATCTTCGGTTCGGGTATCGGCGGGTTACAAACTTATGAAGATGAAGTTCGTAATTTTGTTCAAGGAAACGGCACGCCACGTTTCAATCCGTTTTTTATTCCAAAAATGATTTCGGATATGGCGGCAGGACTGATTTCTATTGAAAACAAATTTTACGGACCCAATTATGCTACGGTTTCGGCATGTGCTACTTCTTCCAATGCCATTATCGATGCTTACAATATTTTGCGTCTTGGTATGGCGGATGTCATGGTAACCGGTGGTGCCGAAGCTGCCATAACCAATGCCGGTGTCGGTGGTTTTAACGGGTTGAGAGCTTTATCAACTCGAAATGATGACTACAAAACCGCTTCAAGACCTTTTGATAAAGACCGCGACGGTTTTGTTATCGGAGAAGGTGGCGGTGCCATTATTTTAGAAACACTGGAACACGCCAAAGCCAGAGGGGCTAAAATTTATGCCGAAATACTCGGTGCCGGCATGTCTGCCGATGCCTACCATATGACTGCTCCACATCCGGAAGGTAAAGGCGCAGCGCTTGTCATGAAAAACGCTTTGCAAGACGCTAACTTGCAACCACAAGCTATTGATTATGTTAATGTCCACGGGACTTCAACACCCTTAGGTGACATTTCGGAAATCAAAGCAATTAAACAAATTTTTGGCGAACACGCCTACAATCTCAATATCAGTAGCACCAAATCAATGACCGGACACTTACTCGGTGCCGCAGGTGCAATTGAAGCCATTGCTTCTATTTTGGCTATTAACAACGGTGTGATTCCACCGACCATTAACCACTTTACGGACGATCCTGAAATAGACCCCAAACTTAATTTGACGTTTAACCAAGCTCAAAAACGCAATATCAATACGGCTATTAGCAATACATTTGGGTTTGGCGGTCATAATGCTTCTGTTATTTTTGGTAAATATTAAATCTGTTCTTTGCGTTTATTAAAGAAAATCTTAGGACTGAATAAAATTGTCGAAAACAATAATTTGAAACGACAATTAGAGAATATTTTACCCTTTAAACCCCAAAATTTATCTTTTTATCAAGAAGCTTTAACCCATAAAGCAAAAAATCTTAAGGATGAAAACGGCAATAAAATTAATTTTGAACGCTTGGAATTTCTAGGCGATGCCATTATTGAAACTGTTGTGTCTGAATTTCTTTACAAAGAATTGCCTCATGCAAATGAAGGCGATTTAACCGTTATGCGTGCCAAAATAGTTAATCGGAAACATTTGAATCAATTGGGACAGAGTTTAAATATCACTGAGTTACTCAACACAAAACTAACAGAAAGACAAATGGGACACGATATATCGGGAAATTTGTACGAAGCATTAGTTGGTGCCATTTTTTTAGACAAAGGCTATATCGGTGCCAAAAAATTTATTTATTCTAGTATGATAGATTCGCACATCGACTTGGAAAAACTCGATAAAAAAATCAGTAGTTATAAAAGTTTTATGATTGAATGGGCGCAAAAAAACCACTTTCCTTTTGAATTTATCGCCCAAAATGACACCAACAATGGCAAAAATAACTATTTTCGTGTTAACTTTGTCCTAAATAACAAGAAAATAAGCCAAGGCCGTTCATCAAGTAAAAAGAAAGCCGAAGAGATAGCCGCCCGTCGGGCTTATTACAGCATTCAACCCGATAAAAATGGTAAAAAGAAAGAAAATACGCAAACACATCATCAAGTTGGACGAACTGACCAATGATGTCGGTTTTGTCTTAATCGGTATTCAAACCGGTCAAGCGCTTTATAAATTAGCTTTTGACTTTAACCGCTTGTTTTCTTGGGACTTACATCTACAACCGGAGCTTAAAGTTATCAGAAAAAACAAAGAAGTATCCTTTGAAAATTATGCCACTTCAGAAAATAGCATTGGTCAAAAAATCCGATTACTTAACAATGAGATACTAATACCTATGGCGCATCCCAATACATTATTTGATACTGATGAGGCCTATTATTTATTTTCAAAATTACCGGCAATTAATTACATCTTGATGCTACCCGAAGATGAGGGTTTGGATTACAAAAGCATTCAACAAAACTTTAAGGTACATTATCCCATTAAGTTCATTGAAGTAGATCTGGTACAATGCGGCACCGCTTTCCCTGTTTTTCCTGTTTAAAAGTACTTGGCTTTCGATATTTCTTTTTATCTTTGAACCATACAATATTTAACTAAAAGCATTAGTTAATATAGTAAAATTTAACACCTAAAATTTAAAGCATTATTATGAAAAAAATTATTTTAAGTTTGATTGTTTTATCCGTTTTATCATCTTGTGTCAGTTCAAAAAAATACCAGCAATTAGATGATAAATACATCAAAATGCGCAGTGAAAACGTAGAACTAAAAGATCAATTGGATTCATTGTCAAACAAACAAATGCGTTGTCAATCGGCTTTAGATCGATTACAAATACAGTATGACAATTTGCAAAGTAAATATGCCACACTGGATAAGTTATATCAAGTCAAAGACAATGCTTACAAAAAACTACAAGCCAGTTATGCAGCACTTTCGCAAAGCAGTAGCCAAACTTTGGCGTATGAAGCAGAAAAAAGCCGTAAACTATTAGATTCTTTAAATTATAAACAGAAAGAATTGGCTAAAGAACGGGCTGCACTGGATCAACAAATTAAAAAAATCAAACAATTGGAAAGTTTGATTGCGCAAAAAGATGCCAAATTGAATAATCTGAAAGGTTCGTTAAATCGGGCGCTCAACAAATTTAAAGGTCAGGGCTTGAAAGTAACCGAAAAAGACGGCAAAATATATATTTCCATGGAAAACAAACTATTGTTTGATTCCGGTAGTTGGCATGTGAAACAAAATGGGCGTGATGCCATTAAAACCATTTCCAATATTCTGTCTATCAATCCGGATGTAGAAATCATGATTGAAGGTCACACCGACAATGTGCCATACCACGGTAAAGGTGCTATTCAAGACAATTGGGATTTATCGGTAAAACGAGCTACTTCTGTAGTAAGACAATTGATGAAAAACAAAAATATAGACCCCAAACGTTTGATTCCTGCCGGTCGCAGCAAATATATGCCGGTTGCCGATAACAGCACCCCTGAAGGTAGAGCCAAAAACCGACGTATTGAAGTCATCTTAACCCCGCGTTTAGATGAAATTATGAATCTTTTAAACAACTAATTTTTATGAAGATTACAGTCATTGGAACCGGTTATGTCGGTTTGGTTACCGGTACTTGTTTTGCCGAATCGGGGAACGATGTCATTTGCGTAGATATTAATGAGGACAAGGTTAAAAAAATGCAACTCGGAAATGTCCCTATTTATGAGCCGGGATTAGAAACTCTGTTTCACCGTAATATTAAAGCCGGACGTTTAAGTTTTACAACCGATTTGAAACAAGGGGTGGACGCAGGCGAAATTATATTTTTGGCTTTACCAACACCTGAAGATGAAGATGGTTCGGCAGATTTATCCTATGTTATGGATGTTGCCGAAAAAATTGGAAATTTGATGGAAGTAAACCCGGATGCTTCTTACAAGATTATCGTCAATAAAAGTACCGTTCCGGTCGGCACGGCTGAAAAAGTAGAAAATATCATCAAAACCAAAACAAATAAAGATTTCGATGTAGTATCAAACCCTGAATTTTTAAGAGAAGGCTTTGCCGTTGATGATTTTATGAAACCGGAAAGAATTGTCATAGGAACCAATTCGGAAAAAGCACAAGAAAAAATGCAACTGTTATATGAACCATTTGTGCGTTCAGGTAATCCAATTATTATGATGGACCCACGTTCGGCCGAAATAACCAAATACGCATCTAATGCGTTTTTGGCAATGAAAATTACTTTTATGAATGAAATTGCCAATTTTGCCGAAAAAGTAGGAGCGGATGTCAACAAAATACGGATTGGCATGGGAACCGATTCACGTATTGGAAAACGCTTTTTGTTTCCCGGTATCGGCTACGGCGGCTCTTGTTTTCCAAAAGATGTCAAAGCCCTATATAAGACCGGCTTGGAACACCAACATGAATTTAAGCTGTTAAAAGCGGTTATTGAAGTCAATGATCGTCAAAAAACCATTTTAATTCCGAAACTGAAAGCATTTTTTGACGGAGAGTTACAAGATAAAACCATTGCTATTTGGGGCTTATCATTTAAACCTGAAACTGATGATATAAGAGAAGCACCGGCATTATATATGATTGATGCACTTTTAAAAGAAGGCGCAAACATAAAAGTCTTTGACCCGGAAGCCATATCTAATGTCAAGCGAAAATATGGGACACAACTATACTATGCCGATAATATGTATCAAGCAATTGAAAACGCTGATGCACTGGTTATCAGTACCGAATGGAGTATGTTTAGAATGCCGGATTTTGACCGGATGAAACAACTGATGAAACAGCCGGCTATTTTTGACGGTCGTAATTTATATAAGCCTGAACAAATGAAAGATTTGGGTTTTTACTATACATCGATAGGCAGACAAACTGTCAATATTCCACGTAAATTATGGAAAGAGTTTTAATAACCGGGGCTGCCGGATTTTTAGGGTCACATTTATGTGATAAATTTTTAAACGAAGGTTTTATAGTTATCGGGATGGATAATTTTATTACCGGTTCTTCTAAAAATATTGCCCATCTTTTAACACACCCAAACTTTGAATTTATTGAACATGATGTAACCGAATATATTGATATTGACGGAAAATTAGATTATATCTTACATTTTGCATCGCCTGCAAGCCCGATAGATTATTTGCGTATTCCCATTCAAACCTTAAAGGTCGGCTCTTTGGGGACGCATAATGTCTTAGGACTAGCCAAAGCCAAAAAAGCACGTGCATTGATTGCTTCCACGTCGGAAGTTTACGGTGACCCATTGATACATCCGCAAACAGAAGAATACTACGGTAATGTTAATCCGATAGGACCGCGGGGCGTATATGATGAAGCTAAGCGTTTTCAAGAAGCGATGACCATGGCTTATCATAATTTTCATGGTATTGAAACTCGTATCGTTCGTATTTTTAACACCTATGGACCTCGTATGCGTCTCAATGACGGTAGAGTTATTCCGACATTTATGGGACAAATATTAAGAGGGGAAGATTTGACAGTTTTTGGTGATGGTAGCCAAACCCGATCATTTTGTTATATTGATGACCAAATTGACGGAATTTTCAAATTGCTCTTCTCCGATTACCATTTACCGGTCAATATCGGCAATCCGGAAGAAATCAGTATTTTGGATTTTGCTAAGGAAATTATTGCTTTAACAAATGGTCAATCAAGAATCATTTTTAAAGAATTACCTGTCAATGACCCTTTACAACGCTGCCCGGATATCACCAAAGCCAAATCAATCTTAGGTTGGGAGCCCAAGGTTGATAGAAAAACCGGAATGAAACGAACCTTTGACTATTTTAAATCCTTATCAGAACAAGAATTGTACGAAACACAACATAAAAATTTTGATAAATACATTAAAAAATGACTCAGAAAAAAACACATAGATACTCTTTCTTGATTTTGCCTATTATCTATATTCTGGATAGTGTTTTAATTTTCTTGTTTACCAAAAACTTTAATTTTAAGCAATCTGTTTTATCATTTGTCATTCTTGATTTAATTTGGTTTGTTATTAGTTATTTTACTAAATTTTACGAAGTTTATAGGAATACCAAACCTGCTGAAATCATTAGTAAAACCATTAAACAAGTTTTAATTTTTGACTTATCTGTCATTACATTTTTTCATTTTCTATCTATTCATCCTTCCAATCGTTTTTTGTTACGTAACTTACTTATTCTCAATGTTTTATTATTCTTATTTAAATTCTTAATTTATGTTTTGCTCAAATTTTATAGAACTAAAGGTGGTAATGTCAGATTATTTTTGATAGTTGGATATAATGATGAAACTAAAAAATTTAAAGATATTTTAACCACTCGACTTGACTACGGTTATTTATTTGACAGCTTTTTCGGGGACGGAAATGATCCGGAAATTGAAGGAAATTATGATGATTTGAAATCCTATTTAGATAAAAATCCGGTAGATGTCATCTTTTGTTCTTTAAAGGAATGCTCCGATGAACAAATAAAAGACATTATCAATTATGCCGACAATCATTTTATGTCGGTCAAATTTATTCCGGATAATAAAGAAATATTGGGCAAACAATTAAAGATAGATTATTTTGAATATTTTCCGGTTTTATCGCTCAACAAATCACCACTAGATAAGCCGGTTAATAAATTAGTCAAACGTTTTTTTGACCTTGTTTTTTCCAGTTGTATCATTGTTTGTTTTTTGTCTTGGTTGACTCCAATTATCGGTTTATTGATAAAATTAGAATCAAAAGGTCCTATATTTTTTAAACAAAAACGCAACGGCATAAATTATAAACCTTTCTTCTGTTATAAATTTAGATCAATGCGTCCAAATCACTTGGCAGATATTAAGCAAGTCAGTAAAAATGATAATAGAATAACCCGTATCGGAAAATTTTTAAGAAAAACCAGTATTGACGAATTACCGCAATTTATCAATGTTTTTAAAGGAGAAATGTCTGTTGTTGGTCCACGTCCGCATATGATCAAAGAAAATGAACGTTTTCTACAAAGAATTGATAAGTTTATGGGACGACATTATGTCAAACCCGGCATTACCGGATTGGCTCAAGTAAAAGGTTATCGCGGGGAGGTTAAAACAGATGATGATATTATTAACCGCGTAAAATACGATTTACACTACATTGAAAATTGGTCTTTATGGCTGGATATAAAAATCATCTTATTCACGGTTTTACAAGTTTTTAAAGGTGACGAAAAAGCATACTAAAATTCAATTATGATGGCGGAAAAAGCATTGGTTATTATCCCTACTTACAATGAAAAGGAAAATATCACCGGTATTGTTGACCGGGTTTTTCAGTTAGAAAAACCTTTTAATATTCTTGTAGTTGATGACAATTCTCCTGACGGAACCGCCGAAATTGTTAAAAAAATACAAAAAAAATATCCTGAAAAATTATTTCTCTTAAATCGCCCAAAAAAAGAAGGATTAGGAAAAGCATATATTGACGGTTTTAAATGGGCTTTACAACACAGCTATGATTATGTTTTTGAAATGGATGCCGATTTTTCACATCCGCCCGAAAAACTAGTGGATTTATTAAAAACCTTGGAACAAAATGAAGCCGATATTAGTATTGGATCACGTTATATGAAAGGACGCATCAATGTGGTTAATTGGGATTTAAAACGCATCCTTTTGTCCTATTTTGCATCCCTTTATGTAAGATTAATTACCGGTATTCCGGTTAAAGATACAACCGCCGGATTTGTTGGTTACAAAAAGGATGTTTTACAAAGTTTTGACTTTGATAAAATAGAATTTGTCGGCTATGCTTTTCAAATAGAAATGAAATATAAGGCATGGAAAAAGGGCTTTAAAATTAAAGAAATACCGATTATTTTTACCGATAGAGTTCAAGGGAAATCTAAAATGCATGGCGGTATTATATCCGAAGCTATTTGGGGAGTTATAAAATTACGATTTAGCAAAAAAGATTGATAATGAAAAAATTAACGATCATTTTTTTAAGTATTTTAGTATTTGGGGCTTGTCAAAAAAAATCAAGCAAAATTATTGACCGCCATACTTATAAACAAGTTTTGAAAGAGATTATACTGGCAAACCTGATTAAACAAAAAATTACAAAAAATGATTCATTAAAGAAAAATATCAAATTACTGATTTACAAAAAATATAATATAGATAGTATTTCGCTTAAAAAAACCACTGATTTTTACAGTCAACATCCTGACCAACTTCAAAAAATTTATAGCGAAATATATACAGAATTCAAACAAAAATCGGATAGCTTGGAAAAATTAGCACCACACAAAAAACCCAAAAATGATCAAATTAAAATTGATAAAAAAATATTAGATTTAAAAAATATTAAGAAAAAACTTCCATAACTTCTTATATATTAATTGTTAATTCTTAACTTTGAGTTTTCAATTAAGAATTATGCCTTACAAGTTTTGTGTTTTTCTGTTAACAATCGGATTTTATCTTTCATTACGTGGACAAGATAAGAAAATGGTATTTTATCTACACCAAATAAACCTTTCCGATCAATGTAAAATCAAACTACAATATACAGACAGTCTTACGACTTATCTATACAAAGCTAAACTGGATGCTGGTGCTAAAATGCAAATTTTGGATCAGTTGATACAAAAGCTTCCAAAAAACCAAAAATGTCCAATTTATCCGAAATTAGCTTTATTTAAGTCTAAATTATTCTTCAGAGAAGCAAAATTTCAAAAAGCCATTATAGAAAGTGAGAAGCTTAAAACCTATTGCCAAAAACATAACAATCCTGTATTTTTAATGCGTGTAGCTTCTTTGGAAGGTCGTGTTTATAACAGAATAGACCGGTATGATTCGGCTTTATACAATTTTAAACTCGCACTTCATACATTCAAATCAATAGATACAACTAACAATAAATCTCTCCAAAAAAAAATTGCCAATATCTATGCTAACATGGCAAGAGTTTATACCAACCTACATTTAGACAGTCTTGCTGATGTTTACCACCTTAAGACTGTCAATCTGGCATATAAAATTCATGATTATGAAAGGATTAGTTTTTTTTATCACATTTTAGGCTGGAAATATTATAGAATAGATGATTATAAAATGGCAGAAAAATATTTTTTAAAAGCCCTTCAAGATTCTGCTAAAATCAAATTAAAAATTTACAATATTTCTAATCATCATGCCCTTGGTATTGTCTATGATCGCTTAAACCAACCCAAAAAAGCACTTTATCATGACTCTATTGCTCTGGATTTTTTTATTAAAACCAATAATAATACTTTTATCAATAGTATTTATAATAATATAGCTAAGGTATATTTGAAAACCCATCAATTAGAAAAAGCTAAAAAATATAACCGAAAAGCAATAGAAATAGCTGAAAAAAACAAGATTATTGATAATTTGATAACTAATAAACTCACGTTAGCACAAATACTGTTTGCTTCTAAAAAAGATGATGATGTGCTATTGATTTTACAAGATTTAGTTAAAAACAATGAAATAAAAGATAAATTCAAAAAATTACACAAAAAACACTATTATAAGTTACTAACCGATATTTATGTCCGTAAAAAAAATTACCAAAAAGCTTTTGAGAACTTAAGTATTTATAAACAGTATTCAGATTCGCTTTTTGCTCGCAAACTAAAATCATTGTCAGGTACCGAAACAAAATACCAAAAGGAATTGCTTAGAAAACGTATTCTTTTAGGACAACAACAACTTGAAATGCAACAAAAACAAAAACAAAAACTGATATACAGCACAATATTTTTAGCAATACTGATACTTGGCGGTATATTTTTGGGATATAAATTCTATAAAAAATATAAAACAAACCAAAATGAATTTGAGCAAACCCTTGAAAAAATAGAGAAGTTAAAAGTGGCGCTATTCCAACAAAAACAAAATTCAAGTCCTGATGTGAATATTCAAAATTTTAGAGATTTTTTAAAAAATAAATATGCCATTAATAAAATAGAAATTTTAGATGTTTGGGAGAATATTGCCAATGGGATATCAAGAGCCGAATATGCTCAAAACAATCATATCAGTGAAAATACCGTGAAAGCATGGCGTAAAGAATTATATAAAAAGCTGAAACAACAAACCGGCGACACAAAATTTAGTGACTACAAAGCCGTGATTGAATATTTTAAAAGTTTACGTGATTTTGAATATTTTCAAAAATCATAATCTCTCATTTATAATAATAAAATCCCGAGAACACATGGTATTCCCAGGATCTTTAACAACAGTCCTATTTTATTAAAAACTATCGATTGACCTTTTTAATAGCTTTATTAAAATCTTCCAAATCAGCTTCATCAACAATCAATCCGACAGCCGTTTCATAAATCATATCGGCATTTTTAGCCGGAAATCCCAAAGCGACAATGGCTTTTTTTAGAATTTTCAACTCGTTTTTATCTATATGACCATCTGCATAAATGATTTTCGTCAAATTATACAATTGCTCAATTCGTTCATCATAATTATAAGTCGGCTCTAGAGAATATTTCTCATAATTTTTAATGATATATAAAATATCATCTTGATCGAGTAGTCCATAATCTCTGGCAACTCTGGTAATAATTTTCATTTCATTCTCATCTAGAACGCCGTCAGCTAAAGAAAGCTTGACTAATGTAGCTAAAACAGAAATCCGGTTTCTAAATTCTGCATTTTCGTAAGCATCAATAATTCCCATAATTTTTTAAAATTTTTTAAGTTAATTGTTCTTTGTAAAAGTCGTAAAAATAAGAAATGGTTTCAATACCTTTAAAGTAATTAAATACTCCGTAATGTTCATTAGGTGAATGGATGGCGTCAGAATTTAATCCGAAACCCATTAATATGGATTTACTACCCAATTCTTTTTCAAATAACGGAACAATAGGAATACTTCCACCCGAATAAATGGGTAGCGGTTCTTTGCCAAATGCCCGTTTCATTGCCTTTGCTGCTGCTTTATAACCCGGGCTACCGGTTGGTGTTACGTACGGATAGCCGCCATGCAGATTGGTCACTTTCACTTTAACAGCGTCAGGTGCCAATTGTTTAAAATAACTTTCAAACAGACCTGCTATTTCTTCCGGATCTTGGTCGGGCACCAAACGCATACTGATTTTAGCATAAGCTTTGGACGGAATTATGGTTTTAGCACCTTCACCGGTATAACCTCCCCAAATTCCGTTAACATCTAAACTCGGACGAATGCTTTGACGTTCAAGTGTCGTATAGCCGGATTCCCCATAAACAGCATCAATACCCAATTCGGTTTTATATTGCTTTAAATCAAATGGGGTTTTAGCAATAGCTGCTCTCTCTTCAGGCGATAGTTCATTGACTTTATCATAAAATCCCGGAATGGTAATATGATTATTTTTATCTGTCAAACCGGCAATCATTTTAGCCAAAATATTGATAGGGTTTGCCACAGCACCACCATATAGTCCTGAATGCAAATCACGGTTAGGTCCGGTAACTTCTACCTCAACATATGACAAACCACGTAAACCGGTAGTAATAGCCGGAACATCGTTGGCAACCATACCGGTATCGGAAATAATAATCACATCGTTTTTTAATTTCTCATGATTACGAGCCACATACCAAGCCAAACTCGGTGAACCGACTTCTTCTTCACCTTCAATCATAAATTTGACATTGACCGGTAAGTGGTTTTGCTGCAATAAGTATTCAACAGCTTTCAAGTGCATAAACATTTGTCCCTTATCATCGGAAGCGCCGCGGGCAAAAATAGCACCTTCAGGATGAATGTCAGTTTTTTTTATGACCGGCTCAAATGGGTCTGACTCCCACAATTCAATAGGGTCCGGTGGTTGTACATCATAATGTCCGTAAACCAAAACAGTTGGCAAAGCAGGGTCTTTAATCTTTTCTCCGTAAACAATAGGATAACCCGGTGTTTCTTCTATAGAAACATTTTCCAAACCTATTTTTTCCATTTCTTTTTTTATAAAATCTGCTGCCGCTTCAACATCGGCAACATAAGCCGGATCAGCACTTACCGACGGTATTCGCAACAAGTCAAATAATTCGTCTAAAAGGCGTTGTTTATTATCTGATAAATAGGTATTGATATCTTGCATAGTTTTATTTTGTGATAAAAATACAAAAAAATCGGCAAAATCCATGTGGACATGCCGATTTATAATTTTTTGATTGTCTAATTTAGTCTTCAATAAAATTGATTTCGTAAGTTACTTCAGCAAAACTTCTAAACATTTTATAGACACCGCAGTAACGACTTTCAGACAAAGTTACACACTTGGTCAGTTTTTCACGATTCAAATCTTTACCTTTAAAAGTGTAAACTACATGTACTTTGTCAAAATACTTAGGATGTTCTTCAGTCATATGGGCATCAACATCTACCGTAAAATCGGATACATTTTCGTCAATACGCATTTTTTTCATTAATGATGCTACATCAAGCCCGGTACAACCTGCAAGTGCCACTAACATCAATGGCTTGGGTTGATAACCATAGCCTATACCACCAAATTTTTCTTCCGCTTCAATATGTATAGGTTCATCTTGTCCGGCAGTGTAAGCATCAAATTGCATGTTGCCTTTCCAAACTAATTTTGTATTTACCATAATTTAATTTTTAAAAGAATAATGCAAATTTACGATAATTTTTGTGTTTTAAAATAATGTATTTTCTAATACAACCGGAAGGTACTATTTAAAGTTTTATTTTCATCTAAAAGTTACATTTACTAACCGAACTTATAAACCGTTTTATTTAACTCTATATTGATCTAATTTGAATTTTGTATATTTGAAATGTAATTAAAAGTTGGCGAAATGAAACAAGCATTATTTATTTTACTGGTAATTTTTTGCTTTAATAATCTCAGTGCACAAACTGATTGGCAAGCTCCGGAGAAAGCAAAACAATTGCAAAATCCTTTGAGTGACAGCTCTGAAATCATAGCAAAAGGACAAAAAATTTTTCAGTCATTATGCACCTCTTGTCATGGCGAAAAAGCTACAGGCAATTCATTGATGCTTAAAACTTTAAACCCTCCACCGGCAGATTTGACTTCTAAAAAAGTACAGCAACAAACAGACGGTGAAATATTTTGGAAAATTACTGAAGGACGTGGTGTCATGGCATCTTATAAGAATATGCTGTCAGATGAAGATCGGTGGGCGGTAGTAAAATACATCAGAAAGTTAGGAAAAATGCAGCGGAATTTGGATAAAAAAAATAATTTTTCAAAAAAATCTAATGAAATAGAAAGTTTTTCATTCTCACAATTGATCAATGCCAAGACGACTTTTATTCGCCAAACTAAGGGGTTCGGATTTGGTATTCAACACCGATTCGGCGTTACTAAATTTGATGAAAATATTATCAAAAATTTTTTGGGATTGGACTTGGCTTCTAATATTAGGTTTAGTTTTGAAATTCCGGTCGGTAAACGTTTCATGTTTGAAATTGGACGCACGCGATATGGTAAATTTTATGATATTGGTGGCAAATACCTGTTTTTTAAGCAAACTAAAGATGAAAAATATCCGGTCAGTGTAGCCTTATATGAAAATGTTGCTGTTACTACCGAAAATGTTCCACAATATTCAAATGAAGCTACTTTTGCTGACGGGCGTCAATTTGAATACAGGTTTTTACACCGCTTATACTATGATACACAGTTAATCATTTCACGTAAATTCAGTAATAAATTATCGGCACAAATAACTGCAGAATTGGTATGGCGCAATTTGACACCTTATGTGCCAAATTCTTTAGAAAAATCATATGTTATCGCTGTGCCGGTAAGCTTGCGATATAAAACCGGTTTTACATCCGCCATTGATTTTGAAATCATGCCCAATACGCACCACCGGACTATGCCAATTTCTTTGGCATATGAAATCGCCAGTAGCGGAAATCACGTTTTTCAAATAACCCTGACCAATTCAGACCGTATTTTATCTCAAAACTTATTTTTTAAGCAGACGTTGCGCTATCCTAAGGACGGTTTTATACTTGGATTTAATCTGGTAAGATATTTTTAAAAGAAAACCTTATAATAAATTGACTAAAAAAATTAATAAAACAATATCACAATGAAAAAATCATATTTAAGTTTTTTTATTTTAATCACATTCACTTTATATAATTGTTCAAAAGATACCGGACCGGTTGATAATAGCCAAGCAACTGAAAATGTTAGTTTTACCAATGATATTCAACCTATTTTTGAGCAAAATTGCATCGCTTGTCATCCCAATTCGGGAAATTTAGATTTAACAGCTGCTAATGCTTATAATCAATTGGTCAATGTCAATGCATCCGGCTATTCTGCAAAAAGAGTAGTCCCCGGTGATCCTGAGCATTCGGTTTTATATAAAAAAATAGATGGTTCAAATGCTTATGGAAACAATATGCCATTGGGAAGTAGTTTGTCTGCTGCACAAATCAGTACCATCAAACAATGGATTACCGAAGGGGCGCAGAATAATTGATTGAAAATAATTCAATTCGTTAAACTATATTGAATATACAAGCGGTATAACACCGGCTAAAAACAATTTAATTTTTAAGATGTTGAAACACAATAA
>Ga0256832_1001494_pt1 | contig 15833 bp, 17 predicted proteins | sample 134614metaG_FD_190534 | JGI IMG/M metagenome (GOLD analysis project Ga0256832, IMG submission 190534) | Hydrothermal vent microbial communities from Lau Basin, Pacific Ocean - 134-614 | ecosystem: Environmental > Aquatic > Marine > Hydrothermal vents | place: Pacific Ocean: Lau Basin | collected...
GCGTCCGGATTTTTCCGCCGTTTTCTTCCGGGGTTCCGCAGCGGGACTGTCTTCGGCAAGGGACTCTGGCTGAACCAGAAAACGCACACCCACGCCATGTATGGTCTTGATGTAGGTGGGCTGCCTGCTGTCGTCGCCAAGGAGTTGGCGGGTACGGCGAATCAACTGGGACAAGGCCCAGTCGCTGATTTCCTGACGGGGCCAGAGGGTTTCCAGCAATTCCCGCCGGGTCAGGGTTTCCGGGTAGCGTTCCAGCAGCAGCAGGATGAACTGGAACACCCTGTCTTCCACCTCCAGCAGCTCTCTATCCCGGTAGAAAAGCTTCTTGTCCGGGTTCAACCGGAAATTATTGAATCGGTAGATCATAAAGTCCCTTGGCGTTTGCTATAGGTGTTTTTTCTTGCATTATAGGCCAGGTTGCCGAACATGAAGGAAAGGAGCATCTGGCAAGGCATCTGATGCTGTTGGTATAATTGCTTTCCCATGAGCGAATCTTCCTCACTGACCGATCACTTCCTGATCGCCCTGCCCGTACTGCGGGACCCCAACTTTTCCCGCACCGTCACCTATATTTGTGAGCACAACGAGGACGGCGCCATGGGCATCGTCATCAACCGCCCCTGTGACCTGCGTCTCACGGATATCCTGCATCACATGGACATCGAGCAGACGCCGCAAACGCCGGCAGAGATGCCCGTGCATATCGGCGGCCCGGTGCAGGAAGACCGGGGTTTCCTGCTCCATTCCCCGCCAAAGCGCTGGGACTCCACCCTGGTGATCAGTGACGACATGGCCGTGACCACCTCCCGCGACCTGCTCCAGGCCCTGGCCCGGGGGGAAGGGCCGGAAGAGGTGTTCATCGCCCTGGGCTATGCGGGCTGGGGGCCGGGGCAGCTGGAAAGTGAACTGCAGCAGGACAGCTGGCTGTTCAGCCCCGCCTCTAGGGAGATCATTTTCCACACGCCCCTGGAAAAACGCTGGGAAGCGGCCGCGACCCTGGCCGGCGTGGACCTGAACCTCATCAGCAACATCGGCGGCCATGCCTGACACCCTGCTGGGCTTCGATTACGGCACCCACAAGATCGGCGTGGCCGTGGGTCAGGAACTCACCGGCACGGCCAACCCCTTGACGGTGTTGAGCCGGGTAAAGGACAAACCCGACTGGGACGGCATCAGACGTCTCATCGAGGAATGGCGCCCCCAGGCCCTGGTGGTAGGCTTGCCCACAGGCCCGGACGACAAAGAGACCCCCATGACCCAGGCCGCCCGCAAGTTCGCCCGGCAGTTGGAAGGGCGCTTTCATCTGCCTGTACACCTGGCGGACGAAAGGCTAACATCCCGGGAAGCCTGGAGCCGCATCGGCGGCATCGCCACCCGGGATGTCACGCGCATCGATTCCATGGCCGCCAAACTCATCCTCGAAACCTGGTTCAGCAGCACATGAGCAAACGCATCTTCATGCAGCAGGACGCCATCCTGGATATCGTCCAGGGCATGGCCCGCCTGACACGCCGGCACCTGGAGGACAGGAAGATTCCTGACCCGGCCATGATCGGCATCCACACCGGCGGCGTCTGGATCGCCCAGCTTCTGCACGAACTGCTGGACATCTCTGCACCTCTGGGACAGCTGGACATCAGCTTCTACCGGGACGATTTCACCCGCATCGGCATGAACCCCCAGGTAAAGCCTTCGCGCATCCCCTTCGAGGTGGAGGACAGACACGTCATCCTGGTGGACGACGTGATTCAGTCCGGGCGCACCATACGCGCGGCCATGAACGAGATCTTCGACTTTGGCCGCCCGGCCTCCATCACCCTGGTCTGCCTCATCGAGCGCAGCGGCCGGGAGCTGCCCATACAGCCGGACATCATGGGCCTGGAGCCGCCCCTGGGAGACGAGGAACACATCCGTTTGCAGGGCCCGGACCCCCTGGTGCTGGAGATCAGCGGCCGGCCGGGCAACAGGGAAGACAGATGAACACCAACACCAGCCAGACAGACGAACAGGGCCGCCTGCGGCACTTTCTCAGCATCGAAGGCTTCCGCCGGGAGCAACTGGAGCAGATTCTGGACACGGCGGAATCCTTCGCCATGCTTCCGGGGCGCCAGGTGAAAAAAGTGCCCCTGCTGCGCGGCAAGATCATCACCAACCTGTTCTTCGAGAACAGCACCCGCACCCGCACCACCTTCGAGCTGGCCGCCAAGCTGCTGTCGGCGGACGTCATCAATTTCAACGTCAACGTCTCCGCCACGGCCAAGGGCGAAACCCTGCTGGACACCCTGCGCAACCTGGAGGCCATGCACTCAGACATGTTCGTGGTACGCCATCAGGCTTCCGGCGCGGCCCATTTCATCGCCCGGCACGCGGCTCCGGGCGTGAGCGTCATCAACGCCGGCGACGGCCGCCACGCCCATCCCACCCAGGCCATGCTGGACATGTTCACCATCCGCCGCCACAAGGGGGACTTCACGCCCCTGCGGGTGGCCATCGTGGGCGACATCCAGCATTCCCGGGTGGCGCGCTCCCAGATCATGGCCCTGAACATTCTCGGCGTGAGCGAAGTGCGGGTCATTGCCCCGCGCACCCTGCTGCCCGCCGAGGCGCGTTCCCTGGGCGTCCATGTCTACCACGATCTGGAACAGGGGCTGGAAGACGTGGACGTGGTCATCATGCTGCGTCTGCAGAAGGAACGCATGGAGCACGCCCTGCTGCCCTCCGAACATGAATATTTCCAGCTCTACGGCCTCACCGAGGCGCGCCTGAAAAAAGCCAAACCCGACGCCATCGTCATGCACCCGGGTCCCATCAACCGGGGGGTGGAGATTGCCTCGGAAGTAGCGGACGGGCCGCGATCGGTGATTTTGCAACAGGTGAGCCATGGTATCGCCGTGCGCATGGCGGTCATGTCCATGGCCCTGGGCGGGAATGCCGGGGAGGCCGCCTCATGAACCGCATTCATATCAAAGGCGGACGCCTCATCGACCCCGCCAACGGCATCGACGATCAGCTCGACCTGTGGCTGGCGGACGGCAGGGTGCTGGCCGTGGGCGATCCGCCGCAAGGTTTTGTGCCTGACCAGGTCATAGACGCGACCGGTCGGATCGTCTGCCCCGGCCTCATCGACCTGGGCGTGCACCTGCGCGAGCCCGGCCAGGAACACAAGGGCACCATCTGCAGCGAGGCCCGGGCCGCCGCCCGGGGCGGCATCACCACCCTGGTATGCATGCCCGACACCCAGCCGGTCATCGACACACCGGCGGTCTGGGAACTCATCCGCCGCCGCGCCAAGGCCTGCGGCAGCGCCCGGGTGCTGGCCATTGGCGCCCTCACCCAGGGGCTGGGAGGCGAGCAACTGGCGGAAATGGGCGCCCTGAAGCAGGCCGGCTGCGTGGCCGTGAGCAACACCCGGCGGCCCATGGCCAGCACCCTCGTAAGCCGGCATGCCCTGGAATATGCCAGCACCTTCGACCTGCCGGTGATCCTGTGCAGTGAAGATCCCCATCTCAAAGCCAAGGGCTGCGTCCACGAAGGCGCCGTGGCCAGCCGCCTGGGCCTGCCCGGCATTCCTGCCGCGGCGGAAACCGTGGCCGTGGCCAGGGATCTGGCCCTCACGGAACATACCGGCAGCCGCAGCCATTTCCACACCCTGTCCACGGGGCGTGCCATTGAGATGATCCGCCAGGCCCGCCAGGACGGCGCGCGTCTGTCTGCCGGCGTCGCCATTCACCAGCTGTTCCTCATGGACACGGACGTGGACGGCTTCGATGCCGCCTGCCATGTGGATCCGCCCCTGCGCACCCAGAGCGACCGCGACCGCCTGCGCCAGGCCCTACGGGATGGTGATATCCAGGTCATCTGTTCCGATCACCAGCCCCACGAGGCCGACGCCAAGACCGAGCCCTTCCCCCTCACGGCGCCGGGTATCTCCGGCCTGGAGACCCTGCTGCCCCTGAGCCTGAAGCTGGTGGAAGAAGGCGTACTGGATCTGCCCACGGCCATCGCCGCCCTCACCGCCGGCCCGGCCCGGGCGCTGGATCTCCCCCTGGGACGCCTGGAACCCGGGCGCAGCGCCGACATCTGTATTTTCGACCCGGATGCCATCTGGGATCTGAATCCGGAAAACATGGCCAGCCGGGGAAAGAACACGCCCTTTGCCGGCTGGGAATTCCGTGGACGGGTTACCCATACCCTGTTCGAAGGCCGACTCACCTGGAGCAGCGATTCATGACACACCCGCAACACCGCGGCAGCATCTTCGTCGAGGATGCCGAGATACTCAGCCACCAAGCCTTTCCGGGCGACCAGTTCATCCTGCGTCTGCACGCGCCCCGCTGCGCCGCAAAAGCCCGGCCCGGCCAGTTCGTGCACCTTACCGTGGACCCCCAGCGGCCCATGCGCCGACCCATATCCATCATGCGCGCCCATGCCCGCGAGGGCTGGATAGATCTGCTGTACAAGAAGGTGGGCGAAGGCACGGCCCTGCTGGCGACGCGCAAGCCCGGCGAAACCCTGAGCAACCTTGGGCCCATCGGCCAGCCTTTCAAAGTCAGCAGAAAGCGCCCCCTGCTCATTGGTGGCGGCGTGGGCATGCCGCCCATGGTGTTCGTGGCGGAAAGCCTGCGTGGCAGTGACAGCCATCAGCCCCTGGTGATCCTGGGCTCAGAAGTGCCCTTTCCCTTCACACCGCGCCCCTCCGATATCCTGGTGCCCGGCATGCCCGAAGGCGTGATCGCCACCCTGCCCCTGCTGGACGACTGGGGGATCCCCTGCCGGCTCACTTCAGGCCAGGACATGCCCGGCGTACACCAGGGCTATGTCACAGATCTGGCCCGCCACTGGGTGAGCGCCCTGGATGAAGCAGCCAGGAAAGAAGTGGAAGTGCTGGCCTGCGGGCCCCATCCCATGCTGGAAGCGGTGGTGGCCCTGGCCCGGGAGTTCGACCTGCCCGTACAGGTATCCCTGGAGGAATTCATGGCCTGCGGCGTGGGCGGCTGCGCCGGGTGCGCCGTGGAGGTGCAGACGCAAAACGGCCCGTCCATGCAGCGGGTCTGCGTGGACGGGCCGGTGTTCGACGGTTACCAGGTATTCTAGGTGGCCGGGGTCGGAGTCAAATGGGGAGGATATTGGGAAAAATCGATGGCATGGGGCAGTTTGATTCTGTTCCCCGTAACAAATTGAGTGGAATTTGACTCCGACCCCTTTCAGGGAGAATATCGGAGAAGATCCAATGCCAGGGAACAGTTTGATTCCGTTCCCTGCAACAAATTGGGTGAAATTTGACTCCACCCCCTTTCAGGCGCACTGGCCCGCTCAGTAATCATCCACCAGCATGGCGGCATCCAGGTCCCGCGCCCGGGTGCCAGGGGTATTGTCCCCCAGCTTGATCATCAGACGCACCTCGTTGGCCGAATCGGCATGCTTGAGGGCATCCGCCTCGGTAATCTCCCCTTCAAGATAGAGTTCGTACAAGGCCTGGTCGAAGGTGATCATGCCGTGCTCGCGGGAACGCTTCATCAGCTCCTTGAGCTCGTGGATCTTGCCCTTGAGAATCAGGTCGGACGCCAGGGGCGTGTTGAGCAGCACTTCGATGGCGGCCCGGCGGCCCACGCCGTCGGCCCGGGGAATGAGCTGCTGGGCGAGAATGCCCTTGAGGTTCAGGGAAAGGTCCATGAGCGCCTGTTCCTTGCGCTCCTCGGGGAAGAAATGGAGGATACGCTCCAGGGCCTGGTTGGCGTTGTTGGCGTGCAGGGTGGTCAATACCAGGTGGCCGGTTTCAGCGAAGGTCAGGGCATGTTCCATGACCTCCCGGGTACGAATCTCGCCAATGAGTATGACGTCCGGCGCCTGGCGCAAAGTGTTCTTGAGCGCCACCTCGTAGGATTCGGTATCGATACCCACTTCCCGCTGGGCCACGATACAGCCCTCGTGCTGATGCAGGAATTCGATGGGGTCCTCGATACAGATGATATGGCCGTCACTATGCCTGTTACGGTAACCCAGCATGGCCGCCAGGGAGGTGGATTTACCCGTGCCGGTGGCGCCCACGAAGACGATCAGCCCCCGCTTCACCATGGCCAGCTGCTTGATGATGGGCGGCAGCTTGAGATCCTCAAAATTGGGAATCTCGGTTTCTATGCGGCGCAGCACCATGGCCGTGGCATCCCGCTGCACGAAGGCGCTGACCCGGAAACGGCCTATGCCGGGCGCGCTCACGCCAAAGTTGCATTCCTTGGTATGCCGGAACTCTTCCCGCTGCTCGGGACTCATCAGCCCATAGGCGAGTTCACGCGTCTGGTCCGCGGTCAGCGGCGTCTTGGCCACGGGCTTGATATGGCCATCCACCTTGATACAGGGCGGACGTCCCACAGTAATGAACAAATCGGAGGCTTTCTTGTCCGCCATCAGGCGGAGTATGTCATTGAAATCCATGTGCTAACCTCGGGAGATTACATCTGTCATGGGCACTTCACCAGACAATCAGGTGAAGGCTTCCTTGTTCTGGGCACGGGCGCGGGCATCCTGGCGGGTGATCAGGCCCTTCTGCAACAGCTCCTTGAGATGCTGATCCAGGGTTTGCATGCCCACGGCCTGGCCGGTCTGGATAGCGGAATACATCTGCGCCACCTTGTCCTCGCGAATGAGGTTGCGGATAGCCGGAGTGCCAATCATGATCTCCCAGGCAGCAGTACGACCGCCACCGACCTTCTTCAGCAGGGTCTGGGCAATGACGGCGCGCAGGGATTCGGACAACATGGAACGCACCATGGATTTTTCCCCCGCGGGGAACACGTCCACGATACGGTCGATGGTCTTGGCCGCCGAACTGGTGTGCAAGGTGCCAAACACCAAGTGGCCGGTTTCGGCCGCCGTCAGGGCCAGGCGGATGGTTTCCAGGTCCCGCAATTCGCCCACCAGGATGATATCCGGGTCTTCCCGCAGGGCAGACCGCAGGGCTTCGGAAAAGCCCAGGGTGTCCCGGTGCACTTCCCGCTGGTTGATGAGGCACTTCTTGCTCTGGTGCACGAATTCGATGGGATCCTCAATGGTGAGCACATGGCCGTACTCGTTATCATTGATGTAGTCGATCATGGCCGCCAGGGTGGTGGATTTACCCGAACCCGTGGGTCCGGTCACCAGCACGATGCCCCGGGGGTTTTCGCAGATGGTCTTGAAAGTCGCCGGACAACCCAGGTCGTCCAGGGTCAGCACCTTGGAGGGAATGGTACGGAAAACGGCCGCGGCCCCCCGGTCCTGATTGAAGGCGTTTACCCGGAAACGGGCCAGCCCGGGAATTTCAAAGGAGAAATCCACTTCCATGAATTCTTCGTAATCCCGGCGCTGCTTGTCGTTCATGATGTCGTACACCAGCGAGTGTACGGTCTTGTGATCCAGTGCCGGCACATTGATACGCCGGATGTCACCGTCGACCCGTATCATGGGGGGCAACCCCGCTGACAGATGCAGGTCAGAAGCGTTGTGCTTTACGCTGAATGCAAGAAGCTCTGTAATATCCATGAATTCCCTCTTGTGCCCCCGGGAAGAAGCCGGTTTGCAATATGACGCAAACCGCCCGCGAACTCCGGCTGGGCCCCCTTGTAATCTCTGAACGACAGCGGTCAGAAAAAATCAAATTTTCTTTCCGGCCATGATAGTACAGGCAGGCAAAATCCGATATGGTATTTTTAATCCTTATCTGACCTGGAACACACCATGACCAGTCTGGCAGAAAGATTATCACAGCTGCGCCAGCAGATAAGCAGCACTGCCTCATCTTGTGACAGGGATCCATCTGAAATCACGCTCCTTGCGGTCAGCAAGACCCGACCGGTGGAAGACATCCAGGCCGCGGTGGCGGCGGGACAAACGGCCTTTGGCGAAAACTACCTGCAGGACGCCCTGCCCAAGATCGCCGCCCTCCAGGACCTGGACCTGGAATGGCATTTCATCGGCCGCATCCAGTCCAACAAGACAAGGGACATCGCCGGGCATTTTTCCTGGGTTCATGCCCTGGAAAAACTCAAGCACGCCCGGCGCCTCGACAGCCAGCGCCCTCCCGGCCTGCCCCCGCTGAACGCCTGCATACAGCTGAACCTCACCGGCGAAGCCAGCAAGGGAGGCATTTCCGCCGAAGAATTGCCGGCGCTGCTTGAAAACATACATGACCTGCCCCACCTGAAAGTACGTGGGCTCATGACCATGCCGCCGGCCAGCGCCGACGAAAGACTGCAGCACCAGGTCTTCGGCAGGCTGCGCGAACTGCTGGAAGAAATGAACCGGCAGGGCCACGGGCTGGACACCCTGTCCATGGGCATGTCGGGAGATATGCGGGCGGCAATATGCGAAGGGGCTACAATGGTGCGCATAGGCACTGCGATATTCGGACCGAGAGACAGCAAATGAAGACAAAGACCCTGGCATTCATCGGCGGCGGCAACATGGCCAGCGCCATGATCAACGGACTGATCGAAGACGGCATGGACCCCGGGCGCATTCTGGTGGCGGAGCCTGACGAATCCCGCAGGGAACAGTTGGCCGCCCGCTTCGGCGTTCGTACCCTGAACGACAACAGCGAAGCCGCCCGTCAGGCGGACATTGTCGTTCTGGCGGTAAAACCCCAGGCTCTCAAAGACGTCGCTATCGGCCTGGCGCCTGCCCTGGAAGAGAACCGCCCCCTGTGCCTGTCCGTAGCTGCGGGAATCCGTCTGGCCAGTCTGCAGTCATGGCTGGGCGAGAAGGTTCCTGTCATCCGGGTCATGCCCAACACTCCGGCCATGCTGGGCGCCGGCGCCAGCGGCCTTTATGCGCCACCAGACATCGATGAGGATCTACGGGACCAGGCGGAACACATCATGCGCGCCACGGGCATCGCCGTGTGGCTGGACGAGGAGTCCCAGATGGACGCCCTGACCGCCGTATCCGGCAGCGGCCCCGCCTATTTCTTCCTATTCATGGAAGCCATGGAGAAAAGCGCCCGCAAGCTGGGGCTGGAGGAAAAAACCGCCCACCTGCTGGTATTGCAGACCGCCCTTGGGGCGGCACGCATGGCCCTGGAAAGCGCATCCGACCTGAACGAGCTGCGCAGGAGCGTGACCTCACCCGGCGGCACTACCGAGAAGGCGCTGGAAACCTTCGCGGAAGGGGGGCTGACCGCACTGGTGGAAAAGGCCCTGGTCGCTGCCCGGGACCGTTCCATCGAGCTGTCGGAATCTCTCGGGAGGGATGAGTGATGGGAGGGGGCTATCTGACCAACCCGCTGGTGTTTCTGGTGCAGGTTCTGTTCGAGGCCTACATCCTGGTCGTACTGCTGCGCTTCTTTCTGCAGCTCACGCGATCCGATTTCTACAACCCCCTGTCCCAGTTCATTGTCAGGATCACATCACCCGTGCTCATTCCCCTGCGCCGCGTGATTCCCGGCGTCGGCGGCATGGACATCGCGGCACTGGTGCTGGCCTGGGCGCTCAAGGCCCTGGAACTGCTTATCGTTACCGCCCTGTCCGGCGCCTTCATGCCCGGGCTGGCCATCCTGGGCGCCATTCCCGGCCTGGTGGAACTGAGCATCAACATCTTTCTCTATGCCATTATCATCCAGGCCATCCTCAGCTGGGTGAACCCGGGCCACTACAATCCCGCGGCATCCCTGCTCCACAGCTTCACCGCCCCCATACTGCGCCCGGTACAGAGATTCATCCCTCCCATCGGCGGTCTCGACCTGTCGCCCATGGCAGCCATCATCGGCCTCATCCTGCTGAAAATGCTGATTCTTCCCCCGCTCCGGCAGCTGGTCGCCGCTCTCCTCGCATGAGCGGTGACTGGTACAGAAACGACGGAGACGACCTGCTGCTATTCGTCAGGGTGCAACCCCGCTCCAGCAAGGACGGTTTTGCCGAAATCATGGAGGACTGCCGCAAGCTGCGCATCAAGGCGGCGCCGGTGGACGGCAAGGCCAACGATCACCTGGTTCGTTATCTGTCCAAACTTCTCGGGGTTCCCAAATCGGACATTCGGGTGGAAACCGGCCATGCCAGCCGCAACAAGCGCATACGCGTGAAAGGGCTTTCCAGGCTTCCCGACAGCCTGTGTTGAAGTTTTACCTATTGATAAACCCCCACACAGAGGAGTATATTTTGAAAAATTAGCTCAGGGGGCAAGTCAAAGTCATGGGGACAGGAGAACTCGAAGACCAGTTGCAGGGATTTGCCCGCTGGAAGATGCGGCAACTGCATACCATGGAACAGCTGGAGGGCTGGCTCAAGCAGCAAGGGCTTTTCACCTCCCAGGCACAGCAGGCCATCCAGCATGCCCGTGTTACCCTGCGCCAGGACTACGTCACCGTCGCCATTGTCGGTGAATTCTCACGCGGCAAGACCGAGCTCATCAACTCCCTGTTTTTTGGCGACCATGCCTTCCGCCTGCTGCCCACGGATGCTGGCCGCACCACCATGTGCCCCACGGAAATCTTCCAAGACAACCAGGAAGAGCCCTATCTGCGCCTTCTGCCCATAGAAACCCGTCTGGAAGAAACCAGCCTTTATGACCTCCAGTCCCAGCCGGAAAAATGGGAGCACATCCCACTGAATATCGACGACAGCGAGGACATGTACAACAAGCTGTTGAAGATCAAGGAAAACAAGATGGTGCCGCGGGACACGGCCATACAAATGGGGCTGGACAGCCTCAGCGAGACGGAAGACGACCTGGAACGGCTGGTCTCCATTCCTGCCTGGCGCCTGGCCCACCTGAATTATCGCCACCCTTTGCTTGCCCAGGGGCTGCGCATACTCGATACTCCTGGTCTCAACGCCGTGAGCGCCGAGCCGGAACTCACCTATGAAATACTTCCCAACGCCCAGGCGCGGCTGTTCGTGCTGGGCGCGGATACCGGCGTCACCAAGTCCGACATGGACATGTGGCAGCAACTCATACAGCAACCCGGCACACGCAAAAAGCTGGGCGCCATCGTGGTGCTGAACAAGACCGATACCCTGTGGGACGAGTTGCGCAGTGAGGAGGAAATCAACCTCACCATCGAACGCCAACGCCTGGAGGTGGCGCAGATCCTCGAGGTGAAGCACAAGCAGATCTTTGCCGTGTCCGCGCACAAGGGACTGCTGGGGCGAATCAAGAAGGACGAGGCCCTGGAGAAGCGATCCGGCATCCCCGAACTGGAAAAGCACCTGGCCGAGACCCTGGTGCACAATCGCCAGGCGCTCATAGTGGAACAGTCCACCGAGCTCGTGCGCAGCTCCCTGGAAAACATCAAGATCCTGGTGGCATCACGCCTGAAGCGCATGAAGAAGCAGGCCGAAGAGCTCAAGGATCTGAGCAGCAAGAGCGAGGCCGCCATCGACAAGCTGCTCAAGCAGGCACAGGCGGACAAGGCCCGCTACCAGGCCAGCATCAACGCCTACAAGCAGTCCCGGGCAGACTTCACCACCCACGGCAAGATACTGCTGGATGCCCTGTCGCCCCAAACCCTGCATCACATCATCGACAAGGCAAAAAAACACATGTCCGGCGCCTGGACCACCATCGGCCTGAAGGAAGCCATGCGCGAACTCTTCGACGACATCAACAACCAGATGGAGATCGCCGCCAACCAGTCACAGGAGATGCGCCGCCTGATTCGCACCATCTACCGCCGCTTCCAGACCCGACATGGCATGAACCTGGGCGATCCCCGCATGCTGTCACTGATCAGTCATCAGGTGGAACTCAATCTCATCTACCAGGAAGCGGAAATTTTCCGCAAGAGTCCCCGCACCACACTCACGGAAAAGCATTTCGCCATCAAGCGCTATTTCCAGACCGTGGTGCGGCGCGTGGAACTTACTTTCCGTAACGCTCACAACGACGCAAAGGACTGGCTGGAAACCGCCCTGGATCCCCTTACCGCCCAGGTGCACGAGCACCGCGCCGTGCTGTCCCAGCAGCTGTCGGATCTCAAGCTCACGGGCCGCTCCCGCACCACCGTGCGCCAACGTCTCCAGGCACTCAAGCAGGATACGGCGCAACAGAAAATTCAGCTGGGGACCCTGCAGAAGGTCATCGCCGCCCTGGAAAGCCCCCAGACTTCCACAGAGCAGGAAGATGGAGCGGCCCCCGACGACGAGATCATCAAGAAAACCGCCTGATTTTCACCGGGTTTCCACTCCCCGGGCAGAACAGCTCGGGTGTTCTATACTGTGTACAGACGCAAGTCCAAAAAATATTCGGCAAGCTTTCTTCCAGTCTGCCGGTCATAACAGTTAAGAACCAGAATTCGAGGAGAACACCATGCGAAGAGTAAAACTGATTTTTCTTTCCCTCGTGGCCCTGCTGTTGGCAAGCAGCTTCGCCGCAGCGGAGAACAGCACCAAGGTGGGCGGCTACACCATCCACCACAACGCCTTCCTGAGCAACGAGCTGTCACCCGAGATGGCCAGTCGCTACAACATCCGGCGCAGCCCCAACCGGGCCATCATCAACATAAGCATCATCAAGGATGTGCCGGGTACCACGGGCACTCCCGTCACAGCCAGGGTAAAGGTCATGTCCCGAAACCTGCGGGGACAGGTAAGGACTATCCCGGTACGGGAAATCAAGGAACAAAATGCCGTGTATTACATTGGCGAGTTCCTGGTGGAAAACCAGGAGTCCGTGACCATTACCATCGAAGCCGTGCCCAGTGGGGAGGACAAGACTTTGCATGCTTCACTGAAACAGCAGTTCTTCACCCGCTGAATCAGACAACAGGGCGCAGCTGCAACAGCATCATCAGCCCGAAAACAATCACCAGCGCCCCGGCGATCCTGCGCGCCAGAGGCTTGCGCAGCAGGCTGCCCATCCAGCCCGCGGCGGCCCCCATAAGCAGCAGGTTGGGCAGGGTGCCCAGACCAAAAGCGCCCATGAGCAGGGCCCCGGAAAACATGCCTCCGGCCGACAGGGACCAGATCAGCGCGCTGTACACCAGTCCGCAGGGCAGCCAGCCCCACACCATGCCCAGCAGCAGGGCCTGTAGCGGCGAACGCACGGGTAGCAGTTTGCGGCCCAGGGGCTCGATGCGCTTCCACACCAGGGCCCCGGCCTTCTCCACCCGGGCCAGCCCCATCCACCAGCCCCCAAGGTACAGTCCCATCATGATCATGAACAGCCCGGCCATGACACTGAGCACCTGCTGGGTGGCATGCAGCGGGCCCGCCTGGGCCAGCAGTAACCCAAGGCCGCCGGCAATCATGCCAGCCAGCATATAGCTGAGAAGCCGCCCCAGATTGTAGGCCAGCTGCAAGCCCCAGAAACCGGCGCTGGCGGCATCCTGTTTCGGCAACCCCAGGGTGAGGGCACCGACGATGCCGCCGCACATGCCCAGGCAGTGTACGCCCCCCAGCAGGCCGACAACGAAGGCGCCCAGCAGATCCGGCGTCACGACATCACCTCTGCTTTCATGCGCTGCTCCCGCTTCATCAGCACCAGGATCAGCAGAATCGAAGGAATCCCCAAGGCCGCCGCGTAGGCAAAGAAAAAGGGATAGCTGGTGTTGTCAACCACCACCCCGGAAAAGCCCGCAAAGAACTTGGCCAGCAACAGCATGATGGAGCTGAACAGGGCATACTGGGTGGCGGTGTAGGCTTTGTTGGTCAGGGCGGACAGGTAGGCAACGAAAGTCGTGGTGGCAATGCCCGCCGCCAGGTTGTCCGCCCCCACCACCAGAATCAGCCACAAAAGCTTCGCCTCCTGGGTGGCCAGCCAGGCAAACAGCAGATTGGTGAGCACCACCAGCACGGCCCCCGCCAGCAGCATGCGCATCTTGCCGAAATGCATGACCAGCACGCCCCCCACCAGGGCCCCGGCGATGGTGACGAACGGCCCCACGGTCTTGGTCACCAAGCCAATTTCCAGTTCCGAGTATCCCATGTCGATGTAGAAAGGGTTGGCCATCACCCCCAGGGTGATATCGCTGATGCGGTACACCATGATGAACGCGAGAATCACCACGGCGAAGGGGCCCTCCCGCACGAAGAACTCCCGGAAGGGGTCCACCACCGCACCCACGAACCAGCGTTGCAGCCGCACAAGGGCAGGCAGTTCCCGGTGGCTGTCCCCGTCCGGCATCGCCGGGTGTTCCGGTTCGCCAATGAGCATCACCATCAGGGGGCCGATGAGCATGAAGCCCGCCATGTACAAATAGGCCACGGGCCAGGAATAGAAATGCGCCAGGCTGAAAGCGCCGCCGCCTGCCACGATCATGCCCAGGCGGTAACCCAGCTGATAGGCCCCCGCCATGGCCCCCTGGTAATCCTCGCCAATGGCTTCGATACGCCAGGCGTCTATGGTGATGTCCTGGGTGGCGGAGGAAAAGGCCGTGATCACGGCAAACAGCACGGTCGCCTCCAGATGGCTCACGGGGTCGGTGGACGCCATGCTCACCAGGCCATAGATGACCCCAAGCTGGGCCAGCAGCATCCAGCCGCGGCGCTGCCCCAGTACCCGGGTCAGCACCGGCAGGGGCGCCCGGTCGATAAGCGGCGACCAGAAGAACTTCAGCCCATAGGCCAGGGCCACCCAGCTCACGAAACCGATGGTGGTCTTGTCCACGCCCTCCACCCGCAGCCAGGCGGACAGGGTGCCGAATACCAGCAGGATAGGCAGACCGGCAGCGAAGCCCAGAAACAGCATGGCCACAACCTTGGGATTGCGATAAACGAGGAAGGATTCGGCCCAGCCGTGTTTGGGTTCCACGCGGCTCAAGCGTCCACCTCGATGTCGTAGTCCATGATCAGGGGCGCATGATCGGAGAAGCGCTTGCGCTTGTAGATGGAAGCCCCCAATACCCTGTCCTTCAGTCCCGGCGTGATCACCTGGTAGTCGATGCGCCAGCCCACGTTCTTCTCCCAGGCCCGCCCCCGGTTGGACCACCAGGTGTACTGGTCCGGCTCCTGGTTCACCACGCGAAAGGCGTCAACGAATCCCGCGGGGCCGAAGAGTTCATCCATCCAGGCCCGCTCCTCCGGCAGAAAACCCGAGTTCTTCTGGTTGGAACGCCAGTTCTTCAGGTCTATGGCCTTGTGAGCGATATTCCAGTCGCCACAGATGATGTATTCCCGGCCCCTTTGGCGCAGCTCCACCAGGTAAGGCAACAGCTTTTCCATGACCCTGAACTTGATGGCCTGGCGCTCCTCGCTGTGGGAACCGGAAGGCATATACAGGGAAACAATACTCAAATTACGGTATCTTGCCTCGATCCAGCGGCCTTCCGCGTCGAACCAGTCCCAGCCTATCCCTTCCACCACCGCGTCCGGCTCCTGGCGGCAGTAGATGCCCACGCCGCTGTATCCCTTGCGCTCGGCAGGATGGTAGAAACAGTGAAAACTGGGCGGCCAGAACTGGCGGTCGGTGATCTGGTCCGCCTGGGCCTTGAGTTCCTGCAGGCAGACCACATCGGCCTTCTGCCGCCGCAGCCAGTGATAAAAGCCCTTGCGGGCGGCGGCTCGGATGCCGTTTACATTGATGGTGATGACACGCATGACCCCGGATTATACTCCTGATACCATGCGTCCATCATTTTCCGACCCAGAGGCCATCATGCAGGACTACAAGAAAGAATTTCTCGACTTTTCCCTGGACGTGGGCGTGCTGCGCTTTGGCGAGTTCACCCTGAAATCAGGCCGTCTCAGCCCCTATTTCTTCAACGCCGGCCTGTTCAATACCGGCGCCGCCCTGGCCAGGCTGGGCAGATACTATGCCCAGGCCATCATGGATGCTGGCCTCGAATTCGACGTGCTCTACGGGCCAGCTTACAAGGGCATCCCCCTGGCCGCCGTCACCGCCGCCGCCCTGTACGACCAGCACGGAAA
>Ga0256832_1001495_pt1 | contig 15833 bp, 10 predicted proteins | sample 134614metaG_FD_190534 | JGI IMG/M metagenome (GOLD analysis project Ga0256832, IMG submission 190534) | Hydrothermal vent microbial communities from Lau Basin, Pacific Ocean - 134-614 | ecosystem: Environmental > Aquatic > Marine > Hydrothermal vents | place: Pacific Ocean: Lau Basin | collected...
GCATAACCGAATTCCTGATGACAACGCGATTTGCCAAAATTTTTGGACGCCCCCCAAATCCCGACCCTACTGGCCCGCACCGGGCCTTTTCGTTTATAATGAGTCGCTATGGCCTCTGTTTCCTCCCTCCAATCCGCCTGGTCCATCCTCACCGAGCTCGACGTTCGCGACCTGCAGGAGTCTATCCGGCAGCCCTTTCCGGTCGCCGTTATCGGAAGAGATGCGGCCGCGCGGACATGGCTGGCGAATGCGCTTTACACGGATCCCTTCAGCCACAGGATGTTGCCTGTCGGGCCTTACACCGTCATTTTTCCCTTGCCTTTGAGCGGGGATCAGCGACTGGCGGCCGCGAGATCGCGTCTGGTCTTTGTCGCCATCCCCGCGGGCCAGGAAAACCTGGACCTGGAGCGGGAGACCATCCAAGACCTGCTGGGACTGAATCCGCAGCTTGCCATCATCGTTGTGCAAATTCGACCCGGCGCAGCGCAGGAAATGGTCGCGCCCATGCTGGCCCATTGGCCCGGAGCCACTGAGATCATCCTCGATCCAGAGGAAGACCAACCTTTCGATGCGGAATTCGTGCCCGCGCTCAAGCGTTTGGCCCCGGACAGCGAGGTGCTGCTGGGATACCATTTCCCCGGCCTGCGCCCTGCCCTGGCCCGCCAACTTGTTCGCCAGACCAGCCTGGCCAATGCGGGATACGCCGCGGCCACGGGCGTGGCTGAGATCGTCCCCATCTTTCTCATCCCTGGCAACGTGGCCGATTTCGTCGTCCTCACCAAAAACCAGGCCCTGATGGCCTACAAGATCGCCCTGCTCATGGGCAACGACATCGCAGTGCAGGAGATGATCGGCGAACTGGCGGGCGTGCTGGGCGGGGGCTATCTGCTGCGAGAGGCGGCCCGGCGTCTGGTGGGCATTATCCCCGGCTGGGGGCTGATCCCCAAGGTCGCCATCGCCTACGCCGGCACTTACCTCATCGGCGAAGCGGTCACCTACTGGTACGCGTATCACGAAAAACTGACCGCGGCGCAGATGAAAGTCATCTACGCCCGGGCCCTGGCCGAAGGTCGGGAGAAAGCCGCGGGCATCCTGGCCAGGCGGCAGCGGCAACAAGAACATACATCTGGCTGGTTCCGACGTAAGCTGCCAAAGCGAAAGCAGACATGACTGCTCGCGTCATCCTGTTGACTCGACACGGATAAGAAACACGGATGAAATCTTTTGGGTGCGTCCTAAATGAGTTGGCGTTAACTGGACGCACTGGCCGAGTGAACTCGGGCTCTTTAGGCGCTTCGCGCCGATGGTCGACCTTCGTCGACCGGAAAACTGGACGGCGGAGGCCGTCCACCGGCCGTAGGCCAGAAGAGTCCGACTTCAGTCGGCGAGTACTGCGGTGAGACTCCTCAACCGAAAAAGGACACACCCAAATCTTTTTGAATGACTTCCCGCGGAGACATCCATGCACACACCCAACGATCTCCTGAAAAAAACTCTGAACGGCGAACGCCTCACGCCCGAAGAAGGGCTCAAACTTTACATCGAAGGCGATCCCGAAGCCGTCATGGAGGCTGCGCACCAGGTGCGGTTGCAGAAAACCGAACCGGGCCTGGTCACCTATCTGGTGGACCGCAACATCAACTACACCAACGTCTGCACCACCGACTGCCAGTTCTGCTCCTTCTACCGCCTTCCCGGCCACCCCGAAGCCTACGTCATCACCCGGCGGGAGCTGGGCGAAAAGATCGAGGAATTGCTGGCCTGGGGCGGGACGCGCATCCTCATGCAGGGCGGCCACAATCCCGACCTGCCCATCGGCTGGTACGAAGACCTGCTGCGCTGGCTCAAAGCCACCTACCCCGAGATCGAATGCGATTGCTTCAGCCCCTCCGAGATCGAGAACATCGCCAAACTGGAGGGCATGCGCATGGAGGAGGTGCTGGAACGTCTGCACGCGGCCGGGCTGGACGGCCTGCCGGGCGGCGGCGCGGAGATCCTGGACGACGACGTGCGCAAACGCATCTCGCCCAAGAAGACGAAGACCGCGGCATGGCTGCACGCCATGCGCATCGCCCAAGGCCTGGGCATGGTCACCAGCGCCACCATGGTCATCGGCTTCGGCGAGACCATGCAGCAGCGCATCAACAGCCTCACCCGCCTGCGCGAACTACAAGACGAATCCCTGGCCGCGCACGGCAATGGCTTCACCGCGTTCATCATGTGGACCGCGCAGCTCAGCGAGACCAACAGCATGGGCCGCAGCCGCCATCGCCACAAATACGGCGCGGGTTACGATGAATACCTGCACACCAACGCCTTCGCCCGCCTCTATCTGGACAACTTCACCAACTTCCAGGCCAGCTGGCCCACCCAGGGGCTGGAGGTGGCCCGAAAAGCCCTCTACGCCGGCGCCAACGACTTCGGCAGCACCATGCTGGAGGAGAACGTCGTCAGCCAGGCAGCGGCCTACACCGAGAAAGAGCCGGCCATGCCCGTCTACCGACTCCATGAGCAGATCCGCCTGGCCGGGTTCGAGCCCGCGCAGCGGGACAGCCGCTACCGCATCGTCCGCCGCTTCGACCGGATAATGACCAGGGAAGAACTGGCCCCCAAACCCATCCCCACCCGCCTCGCGGGCCTGCGCGAACCCATCCAGCCCCTGAGAGCATGAATGTAACATGGGGCTGTCAGGATGGTGGGAGTCGCGGTATAATCAGGTATCGGATTATTGCGATTTCCTTGCTTCCATGAGGTATGTCCTATGCCTACAGTCACTTTGGATCGAAATGTCTACAAGCGGTTGCAAGAGGCGGCCGAAGAACATGAAACCACCACGGAAGCCCTGATCGAGGATGCCGCCCGGCAATATCTTTGGGAATTAGAGCGCCAGAAAATTTCTGAAGAAAGCGCTCGATTTCGCCAAAAATATCCAGAACTGAAGAGAAGATATCTGGGTGAGTATATTGCCCTTCACAAGGGAGAGGTCATCGATCATGATCCGGACGAAGCGACTTTGTGGAAAAGGGTGCGCCAGCGTTATGGCCGCACGCCCATTTTGATCGTTCGGGTGGAAGAAACGCCTGACCGTACATTCACACGCTTGGGATTTCGATACGAATGACGGGTCAATTTCGTTTCGCCTACGATAAAGCATACAATCCCCCCATTCCCTCCCTACCCGTTATCATATACAATGAAGACGCGGGACTGCACACGTCGCGATTAAACGCTTTGGTGGATACGGGTGCAGATGGCACATTGATTCCGATCCTATACCTTCGGCATGTCCAGGCATATCCCGTCGCCGAAGCCTTTTTGCGAAGCCATTGGGGAGAGAGACGACGCGTGCATCTCTTTCGAGTGGATTTACGCATCGATGATATCGCATTGCCTGGCGTCACTGTGGTTGGTGACGAACAGGGACAAGAGATCGTCTTGGACAGAGATATTTTGAACAAATTACGGCTGTTTCTTGATGGTCCTGCGCATGAAATCGAGGTGCACGGATAAGGTGAGCAAACTGCGCGTCTTCCTCGACATGATCAAATTCGAGCACACGATCTTCGCGCTGCCCTTCGCCTATATCGGCATGGCGCTGGCGTGGGCGCAGCGCGGGATGCTGACCGCGCCCATCGACTGGAGGACGCTTTTCTGGCAGTTCGTGTGGATCACCATCGCCATGGCCGCGGCCCGCACCGCGGCCATGGCCTTCAACCGGGCCATCGACGCGGAGATCGACGCCCGCAACCCCCGCACCGCCAACCGCCCCATCCAGACGGGCAAGATCAGCAAAAACGCGGTGTGGCTGGCCGGGTTCGTCAGCCTGGGCGTGTTTTTGTTCGCCGCCTGGATGCTGAACGCGTTCGTGCTGATGCTGGCTCCCCTCGCCATGATTGGCCTGGTGGGCTACGCCTACACCAAGCGCTTCACCTGGCTCTGCCATCTTTGGCTGGGGATAGTGGATGGCGCGGCCGCGGCGGGCGCGTGGGCCGCGGTCACCGCCAGCCTCGACAGCCCGATTCCCTGGCTGCTGTGGGCCGCGGTGGCGGTATGGATTGCAGGCTTCGACCTCATCTACGCCTGCCAGGACGTGGAGATCGACCGCCAGGAAGGGCTGTACAGCATCCCCGCCCGCTTCGGCATCCCCGCGGCCCTGCGCCTGGCCCAGGTTTTCCATGTGCTGACGGTGCTCCTGCTGGCCGCGGTGGGATTCGTGGCCGGGTTGGGCTGGATCTACTGGCTGGGGTTGGTCATCGTGGCCGGACTGCTGGTCTATGAGCACAGTCTGGTCAGACCCGATGACCTGAGTAAGGTGGATATGGCCTTCTTCACCATGAACGGCTATATCAGCATCATCACCCTGTTGGCCGTGGTGGGAGGGTTGTGGGTGTGAGGGCGCAGGACCCGGGGGCGGGGGCCGGAGGTCAGAGGTCAGAGGTCAGAAGTCAGAGGTCAGAGGTCAGGAGGGTGAGCGTCTGGTTGGCCATCGGGGTCATCCTTTTCGCGCTTTATCTCATCACTGGCTCGGGACGGTTTCATATCATCGACGAGGTGTCGCTGTACAGCGTCACCGAGAATCTGGCCCGGCGCGGCGCGTGGGATACGGACCAGATCGCGTGGAGCCAGTGGGTGAATTCGCCCGCGGAAGTGCTGGGCGCGTGGGGTCAGGATGGGCATGTGTACAGCAAGAAGGGCGTGGCTCCGGCCCTGGCCTTTTTGCCTGTGCGCTGGCTGGCCCGGTTTCTGCCCGGCGTGGGACTGCTCCAGACCACGTTCCTGGCCAACGCGCTGATCACCCTGCTGGCCGCGCTGCTGGTGGGGGACATCGCCCGTCGGTTGGGCTATGGTGGCCGTGCGGGCGTCGCTCTGGCCCTGATTTACGGTCTGGCCACCCTGGCCTGGCCCTACGCCACCCATCTCTTCGGCGAACCCCTCTCCGCCCTGAGCCTGACCGCGGCCTTGTGGGCGCTGATTGGCCTGAAACAGGATCAAAGATGGGGCTGGTCCTTGATCCTGGGCCTGGCCCTGGGCGTGGCCGTGGCGACCAGCGCGGTTTACGCCCTGCTGCTCCCACTGTTTGGTCTGGCATGGTTGCTGACGTTTCGCGTGGAGCGAGAGAGAAGTTTTCAATCTTCAATCTTCAGTCTTCAGTTTGGCAAACACGCACTGGCGTTGTCGACGCCTCTGATCATCACCGCGGGCTTCCTGCTATGGTACAACGGGATGCGCTTTGGGAGTCCCTTCGACACGGGCTATCACTTCGAGGCGGGTGAGGGATTCAACGGCCCGTTGCTGGCCGGACTCTACGGGCTGCTGCTCAGCCCTTATCGCGGCATCCTCTATCACCAGCCCTTGACCCTGCTGGCTCTCATCGGCTTTATTCCCTTCTGGCGGCGACATCGCTGGGTGGCAGGGCTCACCGCCGCGGTCGCGGTGATCCTTGTGCTGGTTTTCAGCAAATGGTGGATCTGGTGGGGCGGGTTTGCCTGGGGCCCGCGCTTCCTCGTCTCCCTCGCGCCTTATCTCGTCCTGTGGACCGTCCCTCTGCTGAAGCGATGGTGGGCCTGGCTCCTCATCGGCCTTTCCTCGCTGGTGCAGGTCCTCGCGGTCAGCGCCAACTACGTCCTGTGGGAGATCGAACTGCGGGGGCTTTATCCCACCGACTGGAACGATCCCCTGCGCTACGGCGCGCCCGCCACCGACAACCCCCTCCACAGTCCCGTGTTCGGGCAGATTTACCTGCTGGCCCGCGGGCAGTGGGACGCAGTGCTCGATTTTGCCTGGTGGCAGGATGGACGGGTGTTCTGGTGGATTCCTGTGGGGGGTGCTGTGTTGGCAGGCCTGGCCGCCTGGAGCCTGCTCCGCCGCGTGAAACCAATGGTCGGAAGCCGAAGCGCCGGACATTGGACATTGGACATTGGACGTTGGACGCCCCACCTCCTGGCCATCCTTCTCATGCCCTTCACCTTCCTCGCCCTGCGGGCGTACGCCCAAGACCCTCATTACGGCCAGCCAGGGCGGGGTTACCGGGCCATTTTGCAGGAGGTTGAAGCCAGTCAGCGGCCGGATGACACGCTCATTACCGTCGCCCCCTACCATTATCAAATCCCCATGAATTTCTACGACGGCCCGCTGCCGATCTTGGGCTTCGCCACGCAGCAGCCATTGCGCGCGGAAACGGAAAATCTGTTAAAATGGGGGTTGGCCCGCGGGGGGACCCTCTATCTGGTCACCGCGGGTTTGCCGCCAGCAGACCCGGCCAACGGCGTGGAGTTGTGGCTGAACGAGCACGCTTATCGGGCCGACGATCGCTGGTTCGACGATTTTCGGCTGTTGCATTATGGGGCCGATCGGCCCGAAACGCCCCTGGCGATGCAGGCCGTTTGGGGCGAGCCGCCCCGCCTGGCGCTGGAAGATGCCCGCATCAGCCGCAAGGAGGCCCGTCCGGGCCAGGTCGTCAGCCTGGAACTGGACTGGCGGAAAGCGGGCGAGCTGCCTCCCCTGCATCTCTTCGTCCAGCTCCTGCCCTCCGCGCCTCCGCCCGTCGCCCAATACGACGCGGCCTTCCCCACCGACGCCTGGCCCGCGGACGCCATCCAGACCACCCGCGTGGGCCTTTGGATCCCTCCCGACGTCCCTCCGGGCGACTACACCCTCATCCTGGGCTGGTATGACCCGGCCACGGGCCAGCGCCTTCCCGTCGACGGACGCGATTTCCTCCCGCTCACGCCCATCTCAATCCGAAATCCTCAATCCTGATCCTATCATGCTCGACACCCTCACCTCCCTCTCCCACACACGCGAACTGGATGATATCGTCGAAAAAGTCGTGGCGGGCGAACGCCTGAGCTTCGACGACGGGATGCGCCTCTTCCAGAGCTTCGACCTCCTCACCATCGGCCAGCTCGCCGACCTGGTGAATCGGCGCATCAACGGCGGCGAATACGTCTATTTCAACCAGAACCGTCACATCAACCCCACCAACGTCTGCGCGTTCCACTGCAACTTCTGCTCCTTCGCCCGCCACAGCGATGACGAGCCCGGCGCCTATACCTGGACGCCTGAGCAGATCCTCGACCGCATTCGCGGGGACGTGCACCCCCGGGTCACCGAGTTCCATATCGTGGGCGGGCTGCATCCCCAACTGGGTTTCGAGTATTATGAGGACGTGCTGCGGGCGCTGAAGCGGGAATACCCTCACATCCACCTCAAGGCCTTCACCGCGGTGGAGATCGATTTCTTCAGCCAGATGACAGGACTGGATCATGAGACCATCCTGCGACGGTTGATGGACGCGGGCCTGGGCTCCATGCCCGGCGGCGGGGCCGAGATATTCCACCCCGACATCCGCCGCCGCATCTGTCCCGAAAAGGCGGATGCCGAGACCTGGCTGGAAGTGCATCGCACCGCGCATCGGTTGGGCCTGCGCACCAACGCCACCATGCTCTACGGCCATATCGAACGCTACGAGCATCGGGTGGATCATCTGCTGCGGCTGCGGGAGCTGCAGGACGAGACGGGCGGGTTCCAGACCTTCATCCCCCTGCGCTACCATCCCGAAAACAACAACCTGGGCCGTCATCTCGATTGGACCAGCGCCCACGACACCCTCAAGACTATGGCCGTCAGCCGCATCCTGCTGGACAATTTCCCTCACATCAAGGCCTATTGGGTCATGCTCACGCCGCCTATCGCCCAACTCTCCCTGCATTTCGGCGCGGACGACATCGATGGCACCGTGGTCGAGGAGAAAATTTACCACGACGCCGGGGCCACCACCGAGGAATTTCTGGACAAATTCGACCTGTTGCGGCTGATCAAGGCCGCGGGCAAGACGCCGGTGGAACGAGATACGCTCTACAACGTCATCGAAGTCTACGATCAACCCCTGGAAGCCTATGCGCCCGCCAGCCGCAAGACCCGCCGCGGCAAACTCAAGGTCGCACACATCGAACTCAACTAAACCTCTATGCTCTCCCTCCCTATCCCTGACACATACGCCTACTACGAAGAACTGGCAACCGCCATCGAACTGGCCCGCAAAGCGGGCGAGCTGCTCCTGCGTATCCATCGCACGGGCCCGCGCCAGGTGCGCACCAAGCAAACCGCGGTGGACATGCTCACCGAGGCGGACACCGCCAGCCAGGCCCTGATCCTGGAGACCCTCACCACCCGCTTTCCCGACCACAGCATCCTGGCCGAGGAGGAGGGCGGGAACCAGCGGCGGGGCGGTCGGGCGTTGTGGCTGGTGGATCCCCTGGACGGCACCACAAATTTCGCCAGCCGCTATCCCGTCTTCGGCGTGTCCATCGCCCTATGGGTGGATGGGAAGCCAATGGTGGGCGTGGTGCAGGATGTCGTACGGGAGCGCACCTATTGGGCCGCGAGAGGTCAGGGCGCGTGGCTGGGAACGCCTGAGAAGCTGGATGATCTGCCCATGCGCGTCTCGCAGACTCGCGAGCTGAATCAAAGCCTTCTCGCCACGGGCTTTCCCTATGTGCGGGCCCTCACTCGCGACAACAACCTGGCCGAATTCAACTACCTGATGCCGCGAGTGCGGGGCGTGCGCCGCGCCGGCGCGGCCGCGCTGGACCTGGCCTGGGTGGGCGATGGCCGTCTGGATGGCTACTGGGAGGCGCATCTCTCGCCCTGGGATTGGGGCGCGGGCGTGCTCTTGATCACCGAAGCAGGCGGCGTCATCACCGACTACGCGGGTGAGCCCTGGCGGCTGGATAGGGATAACATGGTCGCGGCCAATCCCCACCTCCACGAAAAACTCCTTGCGGCCGTCCAAACCGCCCGCCGCGAGGCGGGGCTGGCGTGAAAACGGAGGAACACAGAGGGCGCTGAGGTTGCACAGAGGACACAGAGAAGTATTCAGTGTTCAGTGTTCAGTGGACAGACATTGGACGTTGGACATCGCCCCTTGGACGCCTCATCACACATTACTCGTCACGCCCCTGGCTTCCCGATCCGATTTAGGCTACGCAGACTCCTGACACGTCCCCATGTACATTACCGACAGCCGAAAGCGACAGAAAGCCAAACGGCGACGGCGAGTCCTGTTCGTGCTCGCCCTGTTCGTCGCGGGCGCGTTCATCCTCTATCGCCAGCAGCCAAGCTGGATGATCAACCCCTTCGAGCCGACGCCCACCCCCACCACCTCGCCTTCGGTGCACCTGCTGGATGCGGAGGTGGCGATCTCGGAGGGGCGGCTGCAAGACGCTATCGCGGCTTACAAGCAATACCTGGCCCTGGTTCCTGATGACGCCAAAACCTGGGCGGAACTCGCGCGCTGGCAGATCTGGCAGGGCGAAGAGGAAGACGCGTTGGAGAGTGCGCAGAAATCTGTCGAGTTGGACGAAGCGGACCCCTTCGCCAACGCGGTCTACGCCTGGGCGCTGGACTGGAACAATCGCATCGACGACGCGATTTCCGCCGCGGTCCATGCCATCGACCTCAATCCGAACCTTTCGGAAGCCCACGCGTACATGGCGGAGATCTACGCGGATGCCGGCAATTGGGGGCGGGCCATGGAGGAGGGGCAAGAGGCCATCCGACTGAACCCCAACAGCGTGGACGCCCGCCGGGCCATGGGCTATGTGTACAACAGCCAGGGCAAATACAAGCAGGCCATCGAGCAGTATCAGGAAGCGATTCGCATCAATTCCAACCTGCCTCGCCTCTATTACGAACTGGGGCAGAACTACGTGGCCCAAGGGGATTATGAAAAAGCCATCGAGAGTTTCCGTCAGGCGCTGAAGCTGAATCCCGACTACGACGAGGCCTACGACGCGTTGGGGTGGGCTTACTACTACATGGACGACCCGGAGCGGGCCATCATCGAACTGCAACACGCGGTGGAGCGCAACCCCAACAACACGGCGGCCTGGGCGCATTTGGGCATGGCCCTCTATCGCCGCCAGCGGTATGAGGACGCGGTGGAGCCTCTGGAGCGGGCCATCGCCCAGGGCGCGGACAACGAAGCCTACTACTACACCCTGGGCCTGGCCTACATTTACGGCGAGCCCCGCCAGTGCGACAAAGCCATCCCCTGGCTAGAGAAGGCCCTGGAGCTGAACCCCTATTCCCAACCCGCGCTCTCGGGCCTGCAAACCTGCGAGGAGAATCCGGAGGGGTGACGTTTCAGGTGCGGGAGTGATCCTGTTCCGTAAATAGGATCAGGATTAGGATTGAGGATTATCAGGCCGAGGTTAGGCGCGAGTACGAGTAATCAGTGATCAGTCATCAGTAATCAGTTGCGGGGCTAGCCGGAATTATCCGGCGCCGTTCCTTAGCACCCGAGGCTGAACGATACTGTTGGCAAACCTCAAGCGGGTTGCCGGGCAATCCGGCAGGGGCGGTGATCCGGCCGATTGGCCCCCACCTCTGCCCCTCCCCCGCCAGCGGGGGAGGGGTGATCGCCCGGAACGGAGGGGCTACGTAAGACTCATCTCCTCCTGCAGAAGCGGTCGAGAGGAGGTATCCCCAGCGTACCAATAGTAAACCAACAGTATCCTGAACCCTCGGGCTCCGGGTACAAAGCCCCTTCGGGGCTTCACGTCACCAGCCCGAAGGGCTTCGTATCCGTAGCTCGGAGGTTTTGCTCCGAGGGGTGCGTCCTATTTCGGTTGAGGCTGTACTCACCGACTGAAGTCGGACACTTAAGGCCTATGGCCAATGGACGGCCTTCGCCGTCCAGTCGTCCGGTCGACGGAGGTCGACCGTCGGCGCGAAGCGCCTAAAGAGTCCGAGTTCACTCGGATAGGAGGCTGGCGCCAACTCATTTAGGACGCACCCAAATGAGTTCAGTTTAACGCGGAGACAAATGGAAGAAAGTATCGATGGGGGAGAGGACGGAAAAAGCCATAAGCCCATACTCCGCCATCCAGGCTCCCGGCGTACAACCTGTCCCCAAGCGGCGTCATGGCCAGGCTTTGTATGTCACGGGCGGAGAGGTTCGCGTCGAAGTGCCGCCATGAATCGCCGCCATCCTCGCTTTGAAACACGCCTTCCTCGGTGGCGAGATAGAGGAGGTGGGGATGGAGGGGATCAATGGCCAGATCGCGCACCTCAAGCCCCTCGATGCCTGTTTCCAGGCGACGCCACCTCGATCCGCCATCGACGCTGCGATACAGGCCTTTATCATACGTACACACATACATGCGGTTGGGCGAGACGACGTCGATGACAATGGCCCTGACGGCGCCTTTGACGTCGCGCACATGCCGCCATGTCCAGCCATCATCTTCGCTCAGAAAAAGACCGGAGCCATTGGAACCGGCAAAAATGCGCTGGGGTGCAGCGGGATCGACGGCCAAACTCATGGGAATGAAGGTGTATTGCGTATCCACATAACTCCAGGTTGCGCCTCCATTCCGGCTGCGAAACAGCCCTTCACGCGTGCCCGCATACAAAACCCCGGGGCGCATAGGGTCCACGGCAATTGAAAAGGTGTCAACCACTGTCAATCCCGTCGTGATAGGACGCCAGCTCTCTGCGCCATCCTCACTCAAATAGACGCCCTGGTCGGTGGCCAGATACACCCTTTGCGCAGTTTGGGGATCCACCGCCAGCATGCGAATGGCGTCCCCCTCCAGCGCCATATCGAACCGCGTCCAGCTTTCGCCGCTGTCATCACTGCGGAAAGGCGTCGCGCCCAGGGCGTAGAGGGTCGTGGGCTGGGAAGGTGCGGGAACCACTTTTCGGATAGGGCGGGCGCTTATCCCACTGTTGCTCTCTCGCCATCGGCCTGGGCATGATTCACATCGAAAAACGCCTTGGGAGGTTCCCGCCAGCAGGGAGGATGCATGATGGGGGGACGCTGCCAATGCGTAGGTTGGGATTTGCTCGATGCCCTGATTCATAGGGGCCCAGGCCTTATCTTTCAGTCGGTAAACGCCCGTATCCAATCCTGCATACAGGATGGATGCGTTATCGGGATGGGGCGCCAGGGCATAGACTCGCTGGCCATCGGGCAGGCCCCCGCCAGAATAACGCCATGAGACGCCGCCGTCATCGCTGATGTATACGTTGGGAAAAGGCTGCATCACTTGGTTGATGGCTCCCAGAAGCAACAGATCCTCCGTGGGCCCGGGAGCTACGGTCAGGACAGTGTTCATGTGACGATCGGTCGTAAAATCATGGAGATGCCAGGTGACGCCGCCATCGAGGCTTTTATAGAGGGTTTTGGTGCTGAACAAATAAAGGGCATTCGGCCTGGTGGGGGATGGATACAAACCCAGGATGATGTTATCAAAGCCTAAATCGGGGAGGTGTTCCATTTTGGTCCAGGTGACCCCATCATCGTCGCTCTTGTAAACAGAGGGGGGCGAAGTGGCGTAGATGGTTCGCGGTTGCAAAGGGTCGATTGTCAGGAAAGAAATGGCATGAACAAACCAATCATGAACCTGAAAGATTTGCCGCCAAGTTTCTCCGCGGTCATCGCTTTTGAAGATGCCGCCGGTTTGGTCGCCTGCGTAGAGGATGTCGGGGGATTGAGGATGAAGGGCCAACGACGCCATGCCTCTGACGCTGTTGCTGGCGAGGGTGTTATGCCACGTCTTGCCACCGTCATCGCTCCGAAAGAGGGCTCCCCTGGTGGTGAGCGCGTACAGCGTGTAGGGTGGATTGGGATAGATAAGGAGCCGCCCCACCGGCCCGCCGTCCGGTCCCAAGGGCTCCCATCCCTGATTCCCGGCCCCATGACTTTCGCCATGCAGGGGGAATCCTCCCAGCGGAAGGATGAGGATGACGAATGTGGCGAGAATACTGAAGCGCATATTCATAGGTCACTCGCTGTTCGTTGGAGAGAGCACCATCGGCAGCCAGGCAAGCGCTGCGTTCGGGTTGAGCTGGCGTTGTTGCCAGGTCGCACCGCCGTCCTCGCTTCTGAAAATGTCCATATCGGTTCCCGCGAGAAAGGTGGCGTCCGCCACAGCCAGAAACGCATGGATCCGTCTGGGAGCCAGGGCCTCGCCAAAGGCTTCCCATGTCTCGCCGCCATTCATGCTGCGCCAAAGTCCGCTTGGGGTGGCGATGATAAGTCGGGATGACGGCGAGGTTGGGTCGATGACGATGGTGTGGATGGCCGAATGGGGAAGCTCGTACGGCAAAGGCGTCGGTATCCAAACCTCGCCGCCATCGTTGCTGACGTAGAGTTTACCCATCCATGTGCCTGCATAAATCGTCTCGGGTGATTTTGGATCGATGGCCAAAGCCCAAACATCTTCTCCCGGCAAACCGATCTTCCGCCATGTGCAGCCGCCATCCCATGATTTGTAGACCCCGCCATTGGTCCCGGCGTAGAGGATATTGCCGTTTCGGGGGTGGATGACGACGGTTTTCACTTCATATAAGGGAAGGATTTCCCAGTTCCAACCGCGGTTGACGCTGCGATACACCGACCACTCGGTCACGGCGTACACGATCCGAGGATTTTCCGGATGGAAGACAAAGCCCCGCACGGTGGCGTTATCCAAATCGGTGCGATGCCAGGTGGCGCCGCCATCCATGCTCATGCGCACGCCGGCGTTTTCCAACCCCACAAAAAGGGTGGTTGGCTCTTGAGGCGTGACGCCCACGGCCCTCACCGAAACGTTTTCGTCGTCGAGGGGCAGTGGCAGCCAGTGGATGCCGCCATCCCGGCTGCGATAGAGATGGCCCGCGGCCGCGTAGATGACCCGCGGATGCGCCGCATGGTCGGGGGTGAGCTGATACACGGGACCGCCCTCGGGCCCCAGGGGTTGCCAGCCGAGACCGCCCGCGGACGCCTGGAAGGAGACGCCAGGGCCGAGCAGCCACGCGGCCAAAAGCCAAGCCCACAGCCAGGATCGCCAGATTCGTCGCAGCATGTTCATGGTCCTATAAGCGGGAGATAGAGGGCGTGCGGAAACCGTCGCACGTCGTCCAATTGGATGAACCCCAGGCGGCCCATGGCCAGCGTCAGGATGTGGCCATGCAGATGCAGGTCCATCACGTCGCCGGGCGCGTCGTAGCGTCCGACTTCGGTGAGATGGTCGGGATCGTGCACATCCACAATGCGCACCTGCGGCCCGATGGCGATATAGGCGCGATCCCCGTACAGTTTCAGGGCATGGGCCTGTCCCCACACGTCGGCAAAGTCATGACGGGCGATGGTTTGGGGCTGATCCAGATTCGTGAGATCGATGAGGCGTAAATCGCTGTCGGTGAGGAGGTAAAGGGTGCGGCCCCTCAGCGCGGTCATCCCGATGGGCCGATCCACGGGCAGACGCAGCTCGGCCACGGGCTGATCGGGCGCGCTGGCCCGGCTGATGCGTAGAATGTGATCATACGGCGTGGGATTCAGGGTCCAGGCTACCAGCGGGTCCGTTTCCCAGGGGGTCAGGGTTTCGAGATCGATGGGGCCGAAACCATAGGTTTGTGAGAGGTCCTGGGGGCGTTCCGGGTCCCGGGCGTCGATGACTTTGCCATAGAACTCATACGCTCGATCCGGGCTCCAGTGTTTGAGTAGCACCAGGCCCTGGGAAACGGCGATGACCTCATCCATCATCATGTCTTCCCGAGGGGTAAGGGGATGGCGCGCGGCCAGGGGATCGGTTACATTCATGGCCCAGACATCCAGCGTGTAGGGGATGCCGAATGGGTTCTGGTAGGTGAGATAGGCCCAGGGGCCTTCGAAGCGGGCGGCCACCGCGGCCGGATGCAGCGGGCCCAAGACCTGGGGCCGCTGCGGTTGGGCGTTGTCCAGGGCGAGCACGTGGTCGTGGGTGGTGACGTACAGGGTCGTATCCCAGCCGTCGACATGGATGGGCGTCAGCAGGCCCATATAGCGGTCGGCGTTGGGCTCCATAGGCAGGCGCACAAATGGCTCCACCTGGAAGATGGCGAGATCGTTCCGGTACGCGGCGATCAGGCGGGTGTCGCTGGCCGCGAGGGGCAAGGCGACGCCATCGATGCGGTTGGCCTCTCTTTCCCCTTCGGGCGGTGCGCACAAGGTTGTCATGCCTGAGAACCAGGGACTGACATCCCAGTGGCCCAGACCCTCGTACTCGTAATACATGAAGTAATCGGTGGTGAATCCCTCGCTGCGGTAAGCGTAATAAAGATAGGGATATCGAAGCATAAGATGATGGTAGATGGTGCGATACCAGCTATCGGCTTCGGGGGAAGCAGGCGTCTGGGAAGCGCCATGGGGTTGACATCCTGAGATGCCAGAAATCCAGGACGCTCGGGTTTGGTTGACGATGCGCGGATGTGTGGGATCCGTCATATCCACAGATACAAAAGCGTATTGATCTCGATAATCGTATTCATTCTCGTTGAAGGTTTCCATGATCAGATAAGGATGATCATAGGCCATTTGCGTGATATGGATGGCCTGGTCGAAGATCAATTCGCCGATGCGCTCAGGTTGGGATGGCACGCTCAGGTCATAAACGGTGAGGAGGTTGTTCAGGCCAATCACCACGTTGGCGCCGTGGAATGAAAAGCCGCCTTCCATAGGCGGGATGCGGTCCACAAGTTGGGGATGTTCGGGTTGGGTTATATCGAACGCTGTCCATGCGTCAGACGCGACGAGATAGACCCGGTTTTGGGTGGCCCGCACGTCGCCGGGAATGCCGGGCTGGTCATCGGTGATGCGGGGATGGCTGGGGTCATGGATGTCGATGGTCAGCAGCCCCCCGGCCTGGGCATAGAGAAAGCCCTCTTGCACCGCCAACGAGGTGAGAGGCGCGGGCAGGTTCTCCATATGGCCCAGTTCGCGAAACGTTCGCGGGTCGCTGATGTCCATGATGCGCAGGGCGTTGCCCTGGGCGATGTAAAGGGTTTCGTCCTCGACCACGGCCAGG
>Ga0256832_1001496_pt1 | contig 15823 bp, 9 predicted proteins | sample 134614metaG_FD_190534 | JGI IMG/M metagenome (GOLD analysis project Ga0256832, IMG submission 190534) | Hydrothermal vent microbial communities from Lau Basin, Pacific Ocean - 134-614 | ecosystem: Environmental > Aquatic > Marine > Hydrothermal vents | place: Pacific Ocean: Lau Basin | collected...
CCGACGACTTATTAAGGGTGTCAAAATTGGTTTAACAGACAACGGTGGGCATTTACTCTCTTTGGAATGCCTGAAGGTGCAGTGAGTGAACGCAAGTTATCCATAGCGACTCACACAATGGCAAATACTGTGGGAGCGCCTTTCCAGGCGCGAATCGCGCCTGGAAAGGCGCTCCCACACGGAGAAATAACCCTGTAGCAATTATTTTGAGACGATTAATAACACTCATTGCATCACCGCCTTGCTGCTCCAAAAGGGGTCAGGCAAGGCGCGAGGAGCGAAGTTTGGTAACTCCAAATAAACGACGAGCAACGCCCTCGCGGCACCGCCTCCCGGAGCAGCCGAAGCCCATAAATCTCATACATGGATGCGTCTTTACCTCCCCCCTGTTAATATCGGCGAAAACAGTGTCGTGCACGGCCACCCTGCGTGCGCGGCCCGCAACATCGGGGAGGCACCATGGAAGAAAACATCCAGTCCACACTGCACGAAGACCGCCTGTTTCCACCACCGGCCGAGTTCACCCGCAAGGCGCGCATCAAGAGCCGCGAGGAACTGGACACACTGCGCAGCCGGGCCGAGGCCGACCACGAAGGCTTCTGGGCCGGGCTGGCTCGCGAGGAGCTGGACTGGCATACCCCTTTTAGCACCGCGCTGGACGAGAGCAAGGCCCCCCATTACCAGTGGTTCAACGACGGGGAACTCAATGTCTCGGTGAACTGCCTGGACCGTCATCTGGCTGAACGCGGCAGCAAGACTGCCATCGTCTTCGAGGGAGAACAGGGCGATACCCGGCACATCAGCTATTCCCAGTTACACCGGGATGTCTGCCAGTTCGCCAACGGCCTCAAGTCTCTCGGTGTGGGTCTGGGCGACCGGGTGATCCTATACATGCCCATGACCCCCGAGGCGGTGGTGGCCATGCAGGCCTGCGCACGCATCGGTGCCACGCATTCCGTGGTGTTCGGCGGCTTCTCCGCCGAGTCACTGAAAGATCGCATCGAAAACGCCGAGGCGAAAATCGTCATCACCGCCGACGGCGCCCACCGCGGCGGCAAGATTGTGGAGCTGAAGGCGGCCACCGACGAGGCCCTGGGCCACGGCTGCGCCAGCATCGAGAAGGTCATCATACTCAAACGCACCGGCCACGAGGTGAACATCGACGCCGACCGCGACATCTGGTGGCACGATCTCATCGACGGCCAGGCGGAGAGCTGCGACCCCGTGTGGGTGAACAGCGAACACCCCCTGTTCCTGCTCTACACCTCCGGCTCCACCGGCAAGCCCAAGGGCATCCAGCATTCCAGTGGCGGCTACTTGTTGAACGCCATCATGACCATGAAATGGGTGTTCGACATCAACGACGCCGACATCTTCTGGTGTACCGCCGACGTGGGCTGGATCACAGGCCACACCTACGTGACTTACGGCCCCCTGGCCTGCGGCGCCACCATGCTCATGTACGAGGGCGCCCCCACAGTGCCCGACGCCGGGCGTTTCTGGAAGATCTGCCAGGACCACAAAGTCACCATCTTTTACACCGCCCCCACCGCGATCCGTGCGCTGATGAAGGCCGGCGACCACATCCCCGACCGCTACGACCTCTCCAGCCTGCGCCTGCTGGGTACCGTGGGCGAGCCCATCAACCCCGAGGCCTGGATGTGGTATCACACCGTCATCGGCAAAGAGCGCTGTCCCATCGTCGACACGTGGTGGCAGACCGAGACTGGCGCTCACATGATCGCCCCTGTACCCGGCGCCGTGGCCACCAAGCCCGGCTCCTGCACCCTGCCCCTGCCCGGTATCGCCGCGGACATCGTGGATGCCGACGGTAATACCATCACCGAACCCAACCAGGGCGGCATACTGGTGATCCGCAAGCCCTGGCCATCCATGATTCGCACCGTATGGGGCGACGAACAGCGTTATTACGACACCTACTGGAAAATGTTCGACGGCAAGCTGTATGTGGCCGGTGACAATGCGCGGCGTGACGAGGACGGTTATTTCTGGATCATGGGGCGCATCGACGATGTGCTCAACGTCTCCGGCCACCGCCTGGGTACCATGGAAATCGAATCCGCCCTGGTAGCCCACCCCAAGGTGGCCGAGGCCGCGGTGGTGGGCAGGCCCCACGAGGTAAAAGGGGAAAGTATCTTTGCCTTCGTGGTGCTCAAGGGGGAGCGTCCCAAGGACGGTATCGACGAGGCACTCACCGCCGAACTGCGGGACTGGGTAGGCAAACAGATCGGCCCCATCGCCAAACCCGATGACATCCGCTATGCCGACAACCTGCCCAAGACCCGCTCCGGCAAGATCATGCGCCGCCTGCTACGCACCATCGCCGCCGGTGAGGAGATCACCCAGGACACCTCCACCCTGGAAAACGAGGCCATCGTCCTGCAATTGCAAGGCAAGGCCTGAATCACGCAGGCAATCGCCGCCTCTGCATGGAATTGAGTGGTGGGTATCGAGTATCTCGTTTCTAGGAGATATAAGGCTAAGCGCTCGGCACTTAGTTCGTCACTTAGTAATGGTCTCAATATTGGTTTAACAGACATCGGTGAGCGTTTGCCACCGTGGGAATGCTTGGAGGTGCAGAGAGTAAGAGCAAGCAAATTCCATAGCACACTTATAGCTTGGTAAATATGGTGGGAGCGCCTTTCCAGGCGCGAAGCACGCCTGGAAAGGCGCTCCCACACGAGGGATATGATCCTGTAGAAATCATTTTGAAACGATTAATAATAACACTCGCAGGATGACAATCAGACCATCCTTGGTGAGAATCCGATTTTTCGCACACACAGATGGAACTAACTGTAATTAGATGTCACTCACACAGCGAAAGCCCACATCCTCACTTTCCATTTCCGGTTCCGAGAACTGGCGTGTGGCGGCGCGGAAGAAATAGCTGATGGCATAATGCCCGACGCCACCGCCGCCGCCGCGAATCACCCGGTTGGTCTTGCCGAAGGCCTTGGATTCATACGTGGATCCCTCATAGGGCGCATACCAGTCGGCGGTCCATTCCCAGACATTGCCCGACATATCATACGCCCCATAGGGTGACTTGTTATCGGGATAGGCGCCCACCGGGGCCATGCCCTCGTCCCACTCACCATCGTCGCCGGTATTGGTGATCTTCGGATCCCAGTGGTTGCCCCAGGGATACTCCAGGCCGTCGGGGCCACGGGCCGCCTTCTCCCATTCCGCCTCACTGGGCAAACGGGCGCCCCGCCATGCACAAAAGTCCCTGGCAGCAAACCAGTTGACACCGGTGACCGGGAAGTTGTCCTGCGCGTGCTGCTGCTCGAGCATGGCCGCCACCAGTGCGGGCTTGTCCATCGTGCGGGTATCCCTGTCCACGGCAAACACATCGCTGGCCATCCTGCGCAGCTTGTCCACATCCAACATTTGCAGTTGGTCTTCGGTGATCGCATAGCCGTTGCTCATCCAGGCATAGGGCAGCATGCGCCGGGTCTGCAAAATGTATTGTTTGAATTGCTTGTTGGTGACCTCGTAGGTATCGATCCTGAAGGCATCGAGATAGATCGTCTTTTGCGGATGCTCATCCACGAACAGAGGCATGGGAAAACCGTATTGCTGACGCATGGCCACATCGTCTTCTTTATTGCTGCCGCGAATGAACTTCCCCGCCGGCACCAGCACCTGCTCCACCTTGATATGAGCAAGTTTCTTGCTCACAACCTCCGGCACATTTTTCTTGCCATCCGCATCACAGCCAGCCAACGACAGCACCAGCAGAATACTCACAAAATAACCTTTCACCCCAAGCATACTTTTCTCTTTACCCTGTCATCTTTTCTCTGCGTCTTTAGCACAACGAAAACCGAAGCTGTCGTTCTTCACCTTCTTGGCGAAAAAGGAACGGTTGAACACCGGCGCGGAGATGCCGCACTTGTAAAACGAACAATCGAACCACGAACCACCCTTGAGGGTCTTGTAGCGCTCACCGTAACTCTCCGAGGGCGTCTTGTTGCCGGGATAGGCCTTGTACCAGGAGGCGGTCCATTCCCAGACATTGCCCGACATGTCGTACACCCCATAGGGACTCTTGCCCTCCCCAAAGGCACCCACCGGGGTGGTATCACCGAACTGGCCGATCTCCTGCCAGCGCACCGGTGTGTTGGCCTTGGCGGTATCGAACTCGTCGCCCCAGGGGAACATGCGCCCGTCGGTGCCCCGCGCTGCCTTTTCCCATTCCGCGTCCGTGGGCAGACGTTTGCCTGCCCAATGGCAGTAATCGTTGGCATTGTCCCAGGTCACGTAGACCACGGGATGATCGGCCTTGCCCGGCGGAAAGGTGCGGTTGCGCCAGTGGCGCGGTGAACGGCCGTGGGTGGCGTCGTTGAACTTCTTGTATTGCAGGTTAGTGACCTCGTACTTGTCGATGTAGAAGGCCGGCAATGTCACCCTGTGCTGCGGTCCTTCATCGGGCAACCGCGAATCGCTGCCCATGATGAACTCGCCCGCCGGGATCAGCACCATCTCGTTGGGCGCATCCCCCAATCGCGAGCCCTTGGGATAGAGGGGAAAGCGCATGCCGTAGTCGGGCTTGCGATCGGGCACAACGGCGCGTTTGGGTTCATCCAGGCGGGTAAAATCGTTTGCCGCCACCTTCTTCTGATGCCGTTGCGGCGCACCGGTAGGCGTGGCGCTCTCATGGCAAGTCTGGCACTTGCCCAGGCTGACTGTGAGAATTTCCTGAAGTTCGGCCTTGTCATCGTGACAGCGAATGCACTGGGTCTGCGAGTGGACATAGCCTTTCGACGGTACAGATTCTTTTGCAACAGTGGCCGCACTGAAAAACAGACTCGGCAATAGCACAAGAACACAAACTGGGCGGGACATCATGATCATCAATCAACTTAATCGACTTAATCAACTTCGAAGTTATGAAATATCCGTCATTCCGGCCCCGGCCTGCGCCGGGACAGGCTGCGGCCGGAATGACGCTGGAAGCAAAAAGCACAGGATACCATAACCCGTATTATTCCTGGGCTTCCCAACTCAGACGCAACCCCATCTCTTCCTCCCTTGCCGCCACCGCCTGCGCCACCCAATAACCCGCCACCGCCAGCAACTCGTCATCGGCATACAACAGGGGTATGCGCTCACGCCCCCATGGCGGCACCCCCGCCTCCTGAAACAGTTTTTTCAGGGTGTGATGTCCAGCCCGGCCGGCGGGCTGCAGGGTCTCGCCCCCCCGGCGAAAGCGCACGCTGAGCGGCCTTCCGGCCAGCGCCGCACAGGCAATGCCCTGCCCCTGCAGCCGTTCGCCCCGCAGGACGCCCAGTCCCTCGATGGCAAGCGCTCGCTCGCCATCCCAGGACAGGACCAGCCCCGCATCATGCGCCGGCAGAGGCGTGCCCAGGTACAGGCCATCGCGGTAACGCCGCGCCTCGGCCCCGGGCCAGGCCACCAATGGCTCGCTGTCCGCCGCTGCGCCGATCACCTCGTTCCAGATGCACTGCAGCTGCCGCGCCGTGGGCGTGGGCAGTCCCCGGTCACGGCAATACTGGTGCAGCAGGTTGCGCGCCCGCACCTCGCCCAGCGCCTTCAGGCCACTCACCGACAGGGCGCCGTCGTCACGTTCCACCGTCCGTGTGTCCGCCGTCGCCACGGCCACCAGCAGGTCCGCCGCTTCGGCGCACAGTCCCGCCGAGCGCGACAGGGTTGAAGCCATGGCGGGAAAACGTGATTTGAGAACGGGCATGATTTCGTGGCGCAGAAAGTTGCGATCGAAACGCGTGTCGCTGTTGCTCGCGTCATCGATCCACGACAGGCCATGCTGTTGCGCGTACCGATGCAACTGCTCACGGGAAAAATCCAACAAGGGACGCGCGTGCCAGCCCGCAGCGAATTCGGTGTACACCGGCATGGCCGCCAGCCCCCGCGGCCCGGCGCCGCGTAGCAACTGAATCAACAGGGTCTCGGCCTGATCATCCTGATGATGAGCGGTGAGCAGGCAGTCCCCCGCTTGCAGGAATCCCGCAATGGCCCGATAACGGGCATCACGCGCCGCCGCTTCCGGGCTTTCACCTGTGGCGTGCCTGGCCTCCACATCGATATTGGCAAAGGCAACACCGAGGGCCTCGCACCGGGCCCGGCAATGGGCCGTCCACTGGTCCGCCTTTGCACTGAGGCCGTGGTTAATGTGCAGGGCAATCAGTTCACGCGGCGCGAGGGTGTCGCGCAACGCCGCCAGCTTGTGCAGCAGAACATGGGAGTCCAGACCACCGCTGTAAGCGATCACAAAACGGCTGACATGTGGGTAAAACGGCAAACCACCGAGTGACAGGACAGGCATGCGCTGATTCTAACAGCCGGCAAAAAACGGGGATAGCGGCAGGGGCGGGCGCGGCTAACCCTGCTCCAGCAGATTACGCAGATCGATGATGGCCGCATTGGCGCGGGAAATATAATTGGCCATGGTCAGCGAATAATTGCTGAACAGGCCAAAACCGGAGCCATTCAGCACCACCGGGCTCAATGTCGACTCCTGGGTGCCCTCCAGCTCGCGAATGATCTGCCGCAGGGAGATCACCGCGTTCTTCTTTTCCAGCACCCTGCGAAAATCGCTTTCGATGGCCGTCAATAAATGGATCAATGCCCAGGAGGCACCCCGTGCCTCGTAAAAGACATCATCGATCTCCGTCCACGGTGTCTTTACGATAACGGCCTTCGGCGTTCGCGTTGCTTGTTCGGCACCCGCGTCATTGGCCAGATCCGTATTCACCCTTACCTGCCCCACGCTGGCACTGAGGCGCTGCGACAGACTGCCCAGGCGTTTACCGACGATTTCCAGATATTGCTTGAGATTGTCGGCCCTGGCAAAAAACTGGGCATCCGGCACAGAAGGATCGGTCAAGCGCGCAAGATACCGTTTAAGGGCCGCGACGGCCTTTTTATATTCGCCTTCCGATGATGGCAGAATCCAGGAACTATTGTCGAAATTGAACAAGGGCTCCGCGATCGCTAGATCCTTGTCTTCCAGTGACTGCGACTGGGAACGCGACCAGTGGTTACGCAAGGCTGCACTGCCATCACGGATCATCACCAAGGCCCCATACTCCCAGTTAGGGATGTTATCCATAAAAACGCCGGGAGGTGTAACGTCATTGGAAAGATAACCGCCGCGTTTGTACAACAGGGTTTCACCAATGTGAATAAGCGTGGCGGTGGTCAGCGCACCCACCACACGTTCATCACCGGTAGACGCTCCAAGCTCGGCCGCAGCACGCTGAACATCGAAAGGATCCGGCTCCGTGTTCCACAGAATACCCAGCACCAAGACAATCACCACATAGGTGCCAAGCAGCAGTCCAGCTGCCCACACCAAACCTTTTTCCTTCAGCGTCGTTGGATGGTAGAGCGCGACTAAACGCCGGGTTGTCCTTGATATTTTTCCCTTCCATTCGTCAGTCATGGTTTAACCTGCTTTGCTGCTGGCCTCCTGGCATCGATCCATCAATGTGTCGCCTTGGCGCCCCATATGGCTTTCAGGCGCTGATCCCGCCCACAATTCCAGCGATAAAATTTGTAGCGCACCGGGCTCTTTTTATAAAAATCCTGATGGTAACTTTCATCGCCCTTGATGGGATAAAATGTTTTTGCATCGAGAATGGGAGTGACGACCGTACGTGTGGGAAACTGTTCGACCACCACCCGCCTGGATTCCTCAGCCAAACGTCGCTCATGCTCATTGGCGACAAAGATGGCACTCAGGTAACTATGGCCCTTGTCACAGAACTGGCCACGGTCATCAAAGGGATCAATGTTAACCCAGTAGTAGTTCAGCAGATCCTGGTAGCTGATAATGGCCGGGTCATACGTCACCTCCACGGCCTCGTAATGTCCCTGATGATTTCCATTGTAGATCGGATCTTCAATACTGCCTCCGGTAAAACCGGAAATCACTTCTGTCACACCGTTGAGCTTCTCAAAGTCTGACTCCATGCACCAAAAGCAGCCGCCGGCAAAAATGGCTTTATCCGCAAAGGCTGGCGAAATGTTTGCCAATAACCCCGCCACCAACAACACGTACCACTTCTTCTTCATCTCGATACCTCGTCATTTTCATCAGGCCTGTCCTGACTATCGAGTGTATGAAATCATCGGCGGAATTCATCACGTCATTATCAAAAAGGCTCCCTTTTTGGAGCCTTTTGAGATGATTCCGTGCACCTGGTTCAATGTTCCTCGAAATTGCCAAATGACATCAGGCGTTCGTAACGATTATCCAACAGCTTGTCCAGCGACTGGCTTTGCAACACGTCGAGGTTTTCCGTCAGGGCATTTTTCAGGTTCAGGGCCATGGCGTCCACGTCGCGGTGCGCACCGCCCAGGGGCTCGGGAACTATCTGGTCAATCAGCCCCAGCTCCTTGAGGCGCTCGGAGGTAATGCCCATGGCCACGGCGGCATCGGCGGCCTTTTCCGCGCTCTTCCATAAAATCGTGGAACAGCCCTCCGGCGAGATCACCGAGTAGGTGCCGTATTGCAGCATCAGCAGGCGGTCGCCCACGCCGATGGCCAGGGCGCCGCCGGAGCCCCCCTCGCCGATGACGGTGCAGATGATGGGGGTCTTCAGCTTGGACATCACAAACAGGTTGCGGGCAATGGCCTCGGACTGGCCGCGCTCCTCGGCATCGATGCCGGGATAGGCGCCGGGGGTGTCGATGAAGGTGAGGATGGGCATCTTGAAACGCTCGGCCATTTCCATCAGCCGCAGGGCCTTGCGATACCCCTCGGGCCGCGGCATGGCGAAATTGCGTTCGAGCTTTTCCTTGGTGTCGCGGCCCTTTTGCTGGCCGATGACCATCACCGGTTTGCCGTCCAGCCGCGCCACACCTCCGACGATGGCCTTGTCGTCGGCAAAGGCGCGATCACCGTGCAGCTCCTGAAAATCGGTAAAGATGCGTTCGATGTAGTCCAGGGTATAGGGACGCAGTGGGTGACGTGACATCTGCGAGATCTGCCAGGGATCGAGCTTGGAAAAGATCGTCTCGGTCAGCTCGCGGCTCTTGTCCTGCAGGCGGGCGATCTCTTCGGAGATGTTGATCTCGCTGTCATCGCCCACGTAGCGCAGCTCTTCGATCTTGGCTTCCAGCTCGGCGATGGGTTGTTCAAATTCGAGGAAATTCAGGTTCATAGGAGTTCAGAGTAAAGATAAAAGGGAAAAGATGAAAGTTGTTGGTAGTTTACCCTTTTCTCTTTACCCTTTCCTCTATTTCTCTTCGCCGGGATGACGATGATTTTTCGTGTGGGGGCAGCCAAAATTCAGCCACCCTTTTCTCTTTTATCTTTCCCCTTTCCTCTGCAGTTTTAATACTCCACCCGCACCCGCTCGCGGCCCACCAGTTCATCCAGCCGGCGCATGAGTTCGTCGGTGGGTCGCACCCGCCAGTGAGCGCCCAACTGGATCTGCGCCATGGCGCCGGGCTGGACGTAGTCCACGCGGATGGGGCAATGGCCCTCGCGATAGGGGCCGAGCACCTCGCTGAGGCCCCGGATGAAGCCGTTGCCGGCCTTTTGCTGATCCACCTTCAGCACCAGCTGGCGGGCGAAGGCCTCGCGGGCGTGGTCGATGTCGTAGAGCTTGTTGGCGCTCATCTTCAGACCGCCGGTATAGTCGTCCACGCTCACCTCCCCCTCCACCACCAGCAGGCGGTCCTTGGCGATGAGGTCACGGTAGTGATTGTAGGCCTCGGCGAACACCGCCAGCTCCAGCCGTCCGGTGCGGTCGTCCAGGGTGATGAAGGCAATGCGGTCGCCGCGCTTGGTGTTCATGGTGCGCATGGCCACCACCAGGCCGGCCACGGTGATGCTCTGGTCGCTTTTCGGATTCAGCTCGGCGATGCGCTTGGAGACAAACTGACGAATCTCGTGTTCGTAGCGGTCGATGGGGTGGCCGGTGAGGTACAGGCCCAGGGTCTCCTTTTCCCCGGTGAGACGGGTCTCGTCGTCCCATTCCTTGACCACGATAAATTTTCCTGCCGCCTCCTCAACAACAGGCTCAGCCACGCCGAACATGTCATCCTGGCCGCTGGCGAGATTCTGGTGATGCTGCTCGGCGCGCTGCACGGCGGATTCCAGGGTGGCCATGAGCGTGGCCCGATTCGCCCAGGGTTTGTCCGTCTCCCCCGCCGGGCCCAACTCGTCCATGGCGCCGGCGCGGATCAGGCTCTCCAGGGTGCGCTTGTTGGCTTTTTTCAGGTCGATGCGCTGGCAGAAATCGAACAGATCCTTGAACGGCCCGTCCTGCTCCCGGCTCCTGATAATGCCCTCGATGGCCCCCTCGCCCACCCCCTTCACCGCGCCGAGGCCGTAGAAGATGGTGCCGTCGTCCTTCACCGTGAACTTGTACTGGCAGGCGTTGACGTTGGGTGGCTCCACCTCGAGTCTGCGCCGCTCCCCCGCCTTCGTCGCGAGGGCGTCGGGGCGCTGACTTGACGGCGCGCACGCAACGGAAGACGACGAAGGCGTAGTTGATTCTACGTCGAGTTGGCTGGAGTGAGTATGCGCCGTCAGGGCAGATGCAGCGGCGTCCGCAGTAGAAGGCGGGGGAGCGGCGCAGACTATACCCTGCTCGCGGGCGTCCTCGATGAGGGTCACCACCTTGTCGGTGTTGTCCATGTCGGCGGACATCACCGCCGCCATGAAGGCTGCGGGATAGTGGGCCTTGAGCCAGGCGGTCTGGTACGACACCAGGGCATAGGCCGCCGAGTGCGACTTGTTGAAGCCGTAGCCGGCGAACTTCTCCATCAGGTCGAAGATGTAGGTGGCGGTCTTTTCCTCCACGCCCCGTTCCAGCGCACCCTGGGTGAACAATTCGCGCTGCTTGGCCATTTCCTCGGGCTTCTTTTTGCCCATGGCGCGACGCAGCATGTCGGCGCCGCCCAGGGTGTAGCCGGCCAGCACCTGGGCGATCTGCATCACCTGTTCCTGATAAAGGATGACGCCGTAGGTGGGCTTGAGGATATGCTCGATCTTGGGGTGCGGATACACCGCGGCCTTTTTGCCATGCTTGACGTTGATGAAGTCATCCACCATGCCCGAGCCCAGCGGGCCGGGGCGAAACAGCGCCACGAGGGCGATGATCTCCTCGAAGGCATCCGGTTGCAGGCGTTTGATGAGATCCTTCATGCCGCGGGATTCCAGCTGGAACACGGCGGTGGTGTTGCAGGCCTTGAGCAGGGCGTAACTGGCCGGGTCGTCCAGCGGGATGGACTCGATGTCCGGGCGGGCCTCCTTGCCCTTTTGTTTCTCGATGTTGTCCAGCGCCCAGTCGATGATGGTCAGCGTGCGCAGGCCGAGAAAGTCGAACTTGACCAGGCCCACCGCCTCCACGTCGTCCTTGTCGAACTGGCTGACCACGTTCTCGCCACCCTCTTCGCAGTACAGCGGGCAGAAATCGGTGAGCTTGGTCGGCGCGATGACCACGCCACCGGCGTGCTTGCCGGCGTTGCGCTTGAGGCCCTCCAGCTTCTTCGCCATGTCGATGAGTTCGGCCACCTCCTCGTCCTGCTCGTAGGCCTCGCGCAGGGCCTCCTCCTGCTCCATGGCCTTGTCCAGGGTGATGCCGATCTCGAAGGGGATCATCTTGGAGATGCGATCCACGAAGCCGTAGGGATGGCCGAACACCCGGCCCACGTCGCGCACCACGGCCTTGGCCGCCATGGAGCCGTAGGTGATGATCTGCGAGACCTTTTCACGGCCGTAGTGCTGGGCCACGTAGTCGATGACCCGGTCGCGACCCTCCATGCAGAAGTCCACGTCGAAGTCAGGCATGGACACGCGCTCGGGATTCAGGAAGCGCTCGAACAGCAGCTCGTATTCCAGCGGGTCCAGGTCGGTGATGGTCAGCGCGTAGGCCACCAGCGAGCCGGCGCCGGAACCACGCCCCGGGCCCACGGGCACGCCGTTGTTCTTGGCCCACTGGATGAAGTCGGCGACGATGAGGAAGTAGCCGGGAAAGCCCATCTCGATGATCACATCCAGCTCGATCTCCAGGCGTTCGTCGTAGGGTTTGCGTTTTTCGGCGAAATCCGGGGCGCCGCGATCGAACAGCTTGTCCAGGCGTTTCTCCAGACCCTCGCGCGAGACCTGGCGGAAGTACTCCGCCTCGCTGAGACCGTCGGGGATGGGGAAGTCCGGCAGGAAATTCTTGCCCAGGGTCAGGGACACGTTGCAGCGCCTGGCGATCTCCACGGTGTTTTCCAGCGCCTCGGGGATGTCGGCGAACAGCTCGGCCATCTCCTCCGGCGAGCGCAGGTACTGCTGCTCGGAATAGAGCCTGGGCCGACGCGGGTCGTCCAGGGTGCGGCCGTCGTGGATGCAGACCCGCGCCTCGTGGGCCTCGAAGTCCTCGGCGCTGAGAAAGCGCACGTCGTTGGTGGCCACCACCGGCAGGTCAGCGGATTGCGCCAGCGCCACCGCGGCGTGCAAATAATCCTCTTCCTCGGCACGACCGGTGCGCTGCAGCTCGAGATAGTAGCGCTCGGGAAACAGCCGCTGCCAGTGGGCCAGGCAGGCCTGCAACCGCGCCTCGTCCCCCGCCAGCAGGGCGCGGCCCACGTCCCCCTCGCGGCCACCGGACAGGGCGATCAGTCCCTCGCTGTGCCCCTCCAGCCACTGGGCGCGCAGGATGGGCAGGCCACGATGCTGGCCCTCGGTATAGGTGCGAGACACCAGCTCGGTGAGATTGCGATAGCCGTCGTTGGTCTGGCAGAGCAGGGTCAGCCGGTGCGGCTGGGTGGGTTCGTCGTCATTGGCCAGCCACACGTCCACACCGATGATGGGCTTGATGCCCGCCGCCATGGCCGCGCGGTAAAACTTGACCATGGCGAACAGGTTGCTCTGGTCGGTCACCGCCACCGCCGGCATGCCCTTTTCCGCCACCGCCGCGGCCAGAGGCTTGATGCGCACCACGCCGTCCACCAGCGAATATTCTGTGTGCAGGCGCAGGTGGATGAAGCCGGAATTCATGGCGCTAAGTTTCCGGTGTTGGGAGAGAAGATTCAAGACTTGACAGCACTGGCGAAGACCGACGGACACCAAAAAAGACAGCCGACGACAAGCTCGGCTATGATGAGCATTATCGATTCACATGCTGTGTGCTTTTCCGAACCGCCGTTTGACAACACAAGGACAAAAACATGATGCACAACGGACGTTTGATCCTATCATTTCTGGTGATGTGCCTGTGGCTCAGCCTGTCCATCCCCGCCCTCGCGGATCCGGGCCTGTCCCGCCAAGCAGCCATTGACCGGGCCAGGCAGGCCGTTGCCAAACAGGCCTCACTGGCACCGCAATCCCTGCAAGTGGAATCGGCCCAGGCGGTGGACTGGCCGGACAGCAGCCTGGGTTGCCCGCAGCCTGGCATGATGTACCAGCAGATGATCACTCCCGGCTACCGCGTCAGTCTGCTGGATACCACCAGCGGAAAGATTTACCGGGTTCACCTTGCGGGTCAGCGGGCCATAATCTGCGATCCCCCACCAGGCGCCGGAGCCCAGGACGAAAAAAGCCTGCGTTTCGGCCAACGTTGGCAGCATGCTCAGGAAGCCCGGGCGCTATTGGCCCGGCGCCTCGGTGTAGCCATTGAAGCCATTAGCGTTCTGGGCAGCAAGGAGGTGGCGCGCGAAAAAGCGCCGCCGGGCTGCAGGCCGATGACTGGCGATACCCTGCAACTCATCGAGCTGCGTTACCGGGATACCACTTATCGTTATGCCCGGATTGATGAACGCTCTGTCCCCTGCGATCAGGACTCAAGGTAACACCGTCAATGGCGTTCCTGTCCCATCCAACGCACGCAACACGTACTGGTCGCGTGTGCCATGCAGTTCAAAACCGTCCACAATCACCGTCCACACGCCTGGTTGGGGATTACTCAGACTCACCTGTTCCGGCACCCGTAAGGTGGCACCGTCGAACAACAGATTACCGGCGGGATCAATGAGGATCAGGTCCAGGTCGTTCACCGGATAGTGCCCCCAGTCACCCTTCCAGTCTAACTCGATGTGGATATCCGACACGCCTGCCGGCACCTGTAGTGCATAGGTGTCCAGTTGAGCGTCGTGGATTTCCTGTTTGCGCTGGGCCCGTAATGGTTTTTGTTGTTCAGTGGACAGGCTGATGCGCGCGCTAACCCTGCCGGCATTGGTAAAATCGCCCATCACCGCCAGGCGCACAAAACCGTGCTGGGGATTGGCAAACACCCATTGGCCGTCGGCAGTGACAAACTCCGAGGCCAACACCTCATTGTACGAGGTGGGCGCATCCACCACGGTGAGCAGAACGTCGTCCCCGAACAGGGAATTTTGCGCCTCGGCAGGCAGGGCCGGCGTGATGTCGCTGACTCCCACATGAATCGCCGCAGTGTGCGCATCCGCTGGCACCAGCAGGTGTTTCACCTCCCCGGGCAACAGGCTCAGGGTACGCGAGTACACCTCTCCCTCCTCCAGATCGACGAGTTTGAGATGCTGCTTTTTGAGGGATTTGCCGATGGATTTTGGCTCCCTGGGTAATACTGGCAACATGGGCAGGGTATTCTCGCCGCCGTCTTCACGCAGTTCTTCCAACGCCTCTTCCACATCCAGGAAGCCCTTGCCCTGATCCACCCGCCCGGCGGTGTCCTCCAGCAGGTCGTCATTGGCGGCGTCCATCAGGGCATGGCGTACTGCGCTGGCGCTGGCAGAAGGCTGGGCCTGATGCAACAAGGCGGCAGCACCGGCCACTGTGGGGGCTGAGAAGGAACTACCCGCCACCATGAAAAGGCCGCCGTCGGCGGCCTGTACGAAACTGCCCACGCCATTGGCCAACAGATCCACTCCACGCCGGCCATCGGCGGTGGGACCGCGGGAACTGAAGTCGGCCACTTGCACTGCGTCATTGGCGCGATACAGACGACCGAAGCCCGGCCCCACCAGGTTGTCCAACCAGATTCGCTCGTGAGCGGCGGTGTTGGCGGCCCCCACCGCCAAGGCGGCGACACTGGTACCCGGACTGCCGCCGGTGAGGGTTGCCGGGCCCTCGTTGCCCACGGCGGCCACCACGGTAATGCCATTGGCCAGCATCTCCCGCACCAACACGTCCTCCAGTTCCAGGCCAGGGATCAGGGTGGGGCCGCCGAGGCTGAGATTCACCACCTGGATATTTAAAGCGTCGAACACAAAAGGATCATCCTCGCTTCCGGAACCTGCCACAGGTATCACAGGCTGCCCGGCGTTGAAGTTCCGCTTCAGGCTCAGCGCCCGATCCATGGCCGCCAGTACCGCGGAAGCCCGCGCGCCCCCACCATCCGCCGGAAACACCTTCAGGGCATAGAGGCTGGCGGCAGGAGCGGTACCCAGCATGGGAATCAGCGAAGTGTCGGCATCCAGTGGCAGCAGACTGTCGGGTGCGTGCTCACGCAAGGACTGGGCGATGGCCGAAGTGTTACTGACAGTAAGCGCGGCATGAGCAGCAATCATGCTGGCCACCATGGTACCGTGGGGATCATTGGCGGTACTGGTGGCGGAAGGTTCGGCCATGCCGGGCACGAAACTCTCACCACCGATCACATTGCCGGCGAGAGCCACCACCGAGGTCGGGGCATTGGCCACTCCGGAATCAATAACTCCTACAATCACGCCCTCGCCCAGATAGCCCGCGCGATGGAGTACTGTGGCGCCGGTGAGTCGGTTATTGAAACTGTAATTAGCCGGGTTGTGCCGCAGTATTTCAGCCAGGTCTGTGAAGGACAGGCTAGTCTGTCGGTGGATGTCGCTGGCTAGAATGGCAGAGGGGCCCATGGGAACC
>Ga0256832_1001497_pt1 | contig 15820 bp, 11 predicted proteins | sample 134614metaG_FD_190534 | JGI IMG/M metagenome (GOLD analysis project Ga0256832, IMG submission 190534) | Hydrothermal vent microbial communities from Lau Basin, Pacific Ocean - 134-614 | ecosystem: Environmental > Aquatic > Marine > Hydrothermal vents | place: Pacific Ocean: Lau Basin | collected...
CCTTGAACTCGCCCCCCTGCTGCTCCGCCGATACCTTCGTCAGCGCCGCCGTCAGGGTGGTCTTGCCGTGGTCGACGTGGCCAATGGTGCCGACGTTGACGTGCGGCTTTGTGCGTTCGAATTTTTCCTTAGACACTGTAGCGCCCCTTCAATGTTTCTTGATGATGCTTTCCGCGATCACCGCGGGAACCTCGTTGTACTTGGCGAATTCCATGCTGTAGCTGGCCCGTCCCTGGGTTGCGCCACGCAGATCGGTGGCATAGCCGAACATCTCGGCCAGCGGCACCTCGGCGCGAATGATCTTGCCGGTCGGCGCGTCTTCCATCCCCTGCACCATCCCGCGACGACTGTTCAGATCGCCGATGACATCGCCCATGTATTCTTCCGGCGTACTGACCTCGACCTTCATGATCGGCTCGAGCAGCACCGGGTCGGCTTTCTTCGCGCCTTCCTTGAAGCCGATCGAGCCGGCGATCTTGAAGGCCGTCTCGGAGGAGTCGACATCGTGGTAGGAACCATCGAACAGCGTGACCTTGACATCCACCACCGGGTAACCGGCGATCACGCCGTTCTCCATCTGCTCCTTGACGCCCTTCTCGACCGCCGGAATGAACTCGCGTGGCACGACGCCACCAACGATCTCATTGACGAATTCGAAACCCGCGCCGGCTTCGAGCGGCTCGAGACGCAACCAGACGTGGCCATACTGACCGCGACCGCCGGATTGGCGAACGAACTTGCCTTCCGACTCGACCGCCTTACGGATGGTCTCGCGGTAGGCCACCTGGGGCGCGCCGACATTCGCCTCGACGCCGAACTCGCGCTTCATGCGGTCGACGATGATATCGAGGTGCAGCTCGCCCATGCCGGAGATGATGGTCTGCCCGGATTCCTCGTCGGTATGGACGCGGAACGACGGGTCTTCCTGCGCCAACTTGGACAGCGCAACCCCCATCTTCTCCTGATCGGCCTTGGTCTTCGGCTCGACCGCGACCGAGATCACCGGCTCGGGGAATTCCATCCGCTCCAGCGTGATGATATGGTTCGCATCACACAGGGTATCGCCGGTGGTGACATCCTTCAGACCGACCGCCGCGGCGATATCGCCAGCACGGACCTCTTTGATCTCTTCGCGTGAGTTGGCATGCATCTGCAAGATACGGCCGACCCGCTCGCGCTTGCCCTTGACCGGGTTCATCACGCTGTCGCCGGAACGCAATACGCCGGAGTAGACGCGAAAAAAGGTCAAGGTGCCGACAAAGGGGTCGGTTGCGATCTTGAACGCGAGCGCCGCGAACGGCTCGTCATCGCTGGCGTGGCGAACGCCTTCCTCGCCGTTTTCAAGCACCCCGGTGATCGGCGGCACATCGACCGGCGACGGCATCAGCTCGATGATTTTGTCGAGCATCGCCTGCACGCCCTTGTTCTTGAACGCGGAACCGAGCGTCACCGGAGTGATCTCGAGGTTCAGCGTGCGCGCGCGCAGGCCGGAGAGAATCTCGTCCTCGCTCAGCGCCTCGCCCTCGAGGTACTTCTCCATCAGCTCGTCGTTGGCCTCGGCGGCGGCCTCGATCATCTTCTCGCGCCATTCCTCACACAGCGGGCGGAGATCCGCCGGAATCTCCCGGTATTCGAAATCGACGCCCATGTTCTCTTCCTCCCAGATGATGGCTTTCATCTTGATGAGGTCGATGACACCGGCGAAGCTCTCCTCGGCGCCGATCGGCACCTGGAGCGGCACGGGCGTCGCGCCGAGGCGCTCACGCAGCTGCTCTACGACACGAAAGAAGTCCGCGCCCATGCGATCCATCTTGTTGACGAACGCCATGCGCGGAACATGATATTTGTTGGCTTGCCGCCAGACCGTTTCGGACTGCGGCTCGACACCACCGACGGCGCAGAGCACGAAGACCGCGCCATCGAGCACGCGCAACGAGCGCTCGACTTCGATCGTAAAATCGACATGCCCCGGGGTATCGATGATGTTGATCCGGTGCTGCTCGAACTGCTGGGACATGCCGCGCCAGAAACAGGTCGTCGCGGCGGAGGTGATGGTAATGCCACGCTCCTGCTCTTGCTCCATCCAGTCCATCGTCGCCGCGCCATCATGCACCTCGCCGATCTTGTGCGAGACGCCGGTGTAATACAGAACGCGCTCGGTGGTCGTGGTTTTGCCCGCATCGATGTGCGCCATGATCCCGATGTTGCGATAGCGTTCAATAGCTGTGGTGCGTGCCACGACTCGATTCCAACCTGTTTTCCGACGATGTAAAAGAGCGATTCAGCGACCCCGTGGGGCCGCCCTTTACCAGCGGTAGTGCGCGAAAGCCTTGTTGGCCTCCGCCATGCGGTGGGTGTCTTCCTTCTTTTTGAAGGCCGAACCCTTGGACTCGGACGCATCGAGCAGCTCGCCGGCGAGACGCTCGACCATCGACTTCTCGCTGCGCTTGCGCGCGGCCTCGATCAACCAACGCATGGCCAGGGTGTTACGACGATTCGGACGAACCTCGACCGGCACCTGATAGGTGGCGCCACCGACACGACGAGACTTCACCTCGACCGACGGACGCACGTTGTCGAGCGCCTGGCCCATGACATCGAGCGGATTCTCGCCGCTGCGACGCTCGTTGACCCGATCGAGCGCGCCATAGAGAATCTTTTCGGCAGCCGACTTCTTGCCGTCGACCATGACCATGTTGATGAACTTGGCCAGCAGCTGATCCCCGTACTTCGGATCCGGCAGAATCTCCCGCTTCGCTGCTACTCTTCTTCTCGCCATTGCTTTACACCCGTTCGATTATTTCTTGGGACGCTTCGCGCCATACTTGGAGCGACCCTGGCGCCGCGAATCGACGCCGGAGGTGTCCAGCGTGCCGCGCACGACGTGGTAGCGCACACCCGGCAGGTCCTTGACACGACCGCCACGAATCAACACGACCGAGTGCTCCTGAAGGTTATGCCCCTCACCGCCGATATAGCTGGTGACCTCGTAGCCGTTGGTCAGGCGTACACGAGCGACCTTGCGCAACGCGGAGTTCGGCTTCTTCGGCGTGGTCGTGTAGACGCGCGTACAGACTCCGCGCTTCTGCGGACAGGCCTCGAGCGCCGGCACCTTGCTTTTCTCGAGCTTACGTTTGCGCGGCTTGCGCACCAACTGATTGATTGTCGCCATCTAAATCCGTCTCCAAGGGACGTCTTAACTTTCTATTTCAGAAACGCCAAAAAATAGGGGCAACCAGCCCCACCCCGAATTCGACTCGGGAGGCGCCTGATTACCCGAATACACAACTGTGCGGCGCGCTCACGGGCGCCGTGGAGGCGATGCCGCCCAAGCGGACCACCTCGCAAAGAGTGGCGTATTCTAGGCAGTGCGGCCCGGCTTGTCAAGTATACTCGTCGGCCATGGATTTCCGGTTTTTCGAGACCGTTCCTCGCGCCCATGGGTCAGGCGCGGAAGCGAGTCATAGTCCATTCCATGGCGGGTTTCCGCAACGACGCCCACGGGTGCGAGGGGCGGTCGCAGTGGCCGAAAATTCATGGGCGGCGAGTATATATGCGTCACCCGCGCCAGGGCCCGTCATCCAAGCGTCGGTTCGGAAAAACGCCGTAAACAGACTCGTCGCCAGGCGACACGCTTTCGTCACGCACCGATATCGGGTTCGGGACTGTCCGCGCTCTTGAAGGCCTCTTCGGCTTTCTCCACCGCGATGGCCTGCATGTCGACCTCGCCGAGTTCGCCGGCAAGGCGGCGTTCACGCCGCTGGGTGTGATACGACAAACCCGTACCCGCCGGGATCAGGCGACCTACGATGACGTTCTCTTTCAGGCCGATCAGCTCGTCCTTGATGCCGCGCGTCGCGGCATCGGTCAGCACGCGCGTGGTCTCCTGGAACGAGGCCGCCGAGATGAACGATTCGGTCGCCAGCGAGGCCTTGGTGATGCCGAGCAGCATCGGCTCGTAGAGCGCCGGCTGCTTGCCCTCGGCGGTCAATTGCTCGTTCAGCTCGAGCAGGCGACTCTTGTCGACCTGCTCGCCGCGCAGGTACGGCGAATCGCCTGGATTAACGATCTCGACCTTGCGCAGCATCTGACGGATCACCACTTCGATGTGCTTGTCGTTGATCTTTACCCCTTGCAGGCGATAGACGTCTTGAATCTCCTTCACCAGGTATTCCGCCAGGTCACTGACGCCCTTCAGGCGCAGGATGTCATGCGGGTTGAGCTCGCCATCGGCGATGACCTCGCCCTTGACCACATGCTCGCCCTCGAAGACGTTGACGTGCCGCCATTTCGGGATCAGGTCTTCGTAGGTATTGCCATCGGCATCGGTGACCACGAGCCGTTGCTTGCCCTTGGTCTCCTTGCCGAAGCTGACGGTGCCGGTGGCCTCGGCGAGGATCGCCGGCTCTTTCGGCTTGCGCGCCTCGAACAGATCGGCGACGCGCGGCAGACCACCGGTGATGTCGCGCGTCTTGCTCGATGCCTGCGGGATGCGCGCGAGCACGTCGCCGATGCCCACCTCGGCACCGTCGCCGACGGTGACGATGGCGCCGCCCGGCAGGTAGTAGTGCGCCGGGATCTCGGTACCGGCGATGTTCAGATCGTTACCGTTCTCATCGACCAGCTTCAGCATCGGGCGCAGATCCTTGCCGCCGGCGGGCCGCTGTTTGGGATCGATGATGACCAGGGCGCTGAGGCCGGTGATCTCGTCGGTTTCGGACTGCGCGGTGACGCCCTCGATGAGGTCGACGAACTGGAGCCGCCCCTTCACCTCGGTGATGATCGGGTGGGTGTGCGGATCCCAGGTCGCGACCAACGCGCCGCCCTCGACGGACGAGCCGTCCTCTACCTGCAAAACCGCCCCATAGGGTACCTTGTAGCGCTCGCGCTCGCGCCCGAGCTCGTCGACCACCATCAGCTCGCCGGAACGCGAGACCGCGACCAGGTTGCCGTTGCTCTGGGTGACGGTCTTGATGTTGTGCAGGCGGATGGTGCCGCTGTTCTTGATTTCGATGCTGTTGACCGCGGCGGTCCGCGACGCGGCGCCACCGATATGGAAGGTGCGCATCGTCAACTGGGTGCCGGGCTCGCCGATCGACTGCGCGGCGATCACACCGACCGCCTCGCCCCGGTTGACCATGTGTCCGCGCGCGAGATCGCGGCCATAGCACGCCGCGCAGACGCCGTTGCGCGCCTCGCAGGTGATCGCCGAGCGCACTTCGACGCGGTCGACCCCGGCCTGTTCGAGGCTCTCCACCCATTTTTCATCGATCAGGGTGCCACGCGGCGCAAGCAGCTCTTCGCTTCCCGGGGTGACGACATCCTTCGCCAGCACGCGGCCGAGAATGCGCTCGCCGAGCGGCTCGACGACGTCGCCGCCCTCGATGATCGGCATCATCTCGATGCCGTTTTCGGTGCCGCAATCGTCCTCGAGCACGACCAGATCCTGGGCGACGTCGACCAGTCGCCGGGTCAGGTAACCGGCATTCGCGGTCTTCAACGCGGTGTCGGCCAGGCCCTTGCGCGCGCCGTGGGTGGAGATGAAGTACTGGAGCACGTCGAGGCCTTCGCGAAAGTTCGCGGTGATCGGCGTTTCGATGATCGAGCCGTCCGGCTTGGCCATCAGGCCACGCATGCCGGCGAGCTGGCGGATCTGGGCCTGCGAGCCACGCGCGCCCGAATCGGCCATCATGAAGATCGAGTTGAACGAATCCTGCGCGACCTCGTTGCCATCCTTGTCGATGACGGTCTCCTTGCCGAGCTTGGCCATCATCGCCTTGGCGACCTGGTCATTGGTATGCGACCAGATATCGATGACCTTGTTGTAGCGCTCGCCGGCGGTAACCAGACCGGAGGCGTATTGCTCCTCGATCTCGCGCACCTCTTCCTCGGCCGCGGCGAGGATGCTGGCCTTTTCGTCCGGCACTACCATGTCGTTGACGCCGATCGAGACGCCGGCGCGGGTGGCGAGACGGAAACCCATGTACATCAGCTGGTCGGCGAAGATCACGGTCTCCTTCAACCCGACCTGGCGATAGCAGGCGTTGATCAATGCCGAAATCTGGCGCTTGCCCATTGCTTGGTTGACCAGCTCGAACGGCAGGCCGTCGGGCAGGATCTCGGACAGCAACGCGCGTCCGACGGTGGTGTCGACCAGCTGAGTGGTGGTCACCTTGTCGCCGGTTTCCTCGTCGAACAGGGTTTCGTCGATGCGCACCTTGACCATCGCCTGGGCGTCGACGCCGCCGGATTCGTAGGCGCGGTGGACCTCGTCAAGGTTCGAGAACACCATGCCCTCGCCGCGCGCGTTGATGCGCGAACGGGTCATGTAGTAGAGCCCGAGCACGACATCCTGAGACGGCACGATGATCGGCTCGCCGTTGGCCGGCGAGAGGATGTTGTTGGTCGACATCATCAAGGTGCGCGCCTCGAGCTGCGCTTCCAGCGACAGCGGCACATGGACCGCCATCTGGTCGCCGTCGAAGTCGGCGTTGAAGGCGGTGCAGACCAACGGATGCAGCTGGATCGCCTTGCCTTCGATCAATACCGGCTCGAAAGCCTGAATGCCGAGACGGTGCAGCGTCGGAGCGCGGTTGAGCATGATCGGGTGCTCGCGGATGACCTCTTCCAGGATATCCCAGACCTCGCTGGTGCCGCGCTCGACGAGTTTCTTCGCCGCCTTGATCGTGGTCGCGGTGCCGCGGTACTGGAGCTTCGCGAAGATGAACGGCTTGAACAGCTCGAGCGCCATCTTCTTCGGCAGGCCGCACTGATGCAGGCGCAGATAGGGGCCGACGACGATGACGGAACGACCGGAATAGTCAACGCGCTTGCCGAGCAGGTTCTGGCGGAAGCGACCCTGCTTGCCCTTGATCATGTCGGCCAGCGATTTCAGCGGACGCTTGTTGCTGCCGGTGATCGCGCGACCGCGACGGCCGTTGTCCATCAAGGCATCCACCGATTCCTGCAACATGCGTTTTTCGTTGCGCACGATGATGTCCGGCGCGTTCAGATCGAGCAGGCGCTTGAGACGGTTGTTGCGATTGATGACGCGGCGGTAGAGGTCGTTGAGATCCGAGGTCGCGAAACGGCCACCGTCCAGCGGCACCAACGGACGCAGCTCAGGCGGCAGCACCGGAAGCACGGTCAGGATCATCCATTCCGGCTTGTTGCCGGAGCCGTTCAGCGATTCGAGCAGCTTCAGACGCTTCGAGAACTTCTTGATCTTGGTCTCGGACTTGGTGGCCTCGATCTCTTCGCGCAGGGTCTTGATCTCGCGCGGGATGTCGATTGACTTGAGCAGCTCGTAGATCCCCTCGGCGCCCATGTAGGCGCTGAATTCGTCGCCGTTTTCCTCGATCGCCTCGATGTATTGCTCATCGTTCAGCAACTGGCCGCGCTCGAGCGTGGTCATGCCCGGATCGGTGACGACGTAGGATTCGAAATAGAGAACGCGTTCGATATTGCGCAACGTCATGTCGAGCAGCAGGCCGATGCGCGACGGCAGCGATTTCAGAAACCAGATGTGGGCTACCGGACTGGCCAGTTCGATGTGGCCCATGCGCTCGCGCCGCACCTTGGCGAGGGTGACTTCGACGCCGCATTTCTCACACACCACGCCACGATGCTTGAGCCGCTTGTATTTTCCGCACAGGCACTCGTAGTCACTGACCGGACCGAAGATCTTGGCGCAGAACAGGCCGTCACGTTCCGGCTTGAAGGTGCGGTAGTTGATGGTTTCCGGCTTCTTGACCTCACCGAACGACCAGGAACGGATGCGGTCCGGCGACGCCAACTCGATGCGAATCGCATCGAACTCGGTGGTCTGGCCCTGTTGTTTCAGAATCTTGAGTAGATCTTTCAACGGATTCTCTCCTGCATTGCTTGCTGTGTACCCGGGACCTTCGAACCGGTCAGTCCTGTTCGAGCTCGATATTGATACCGAGCGAGCGGATCTCCTTGACCAGTACGTTGAAGGATTCGGGCATGCCCGCATCCATGGTGTGATCGCCATCGACGATGTTCTTGTACATGCGTGTGCGGCCGTTGACGTCGTCGGACTTGACGGTCAGCATCTCCTGCAAGGTATAGGCGGCGCCATAGGCCTCCAGCGCCCAAACCTCCATCTCTCCGAAGCGCTGCCCGCCGAACTGGGCCTTGCCGCCCAGCGGCTGCTGGGTGACCAGGCTGTAGGGTCCGGTCGAGCGCGCGTGCATCTTGTCGTCGACCAGGTGGTTCAGCTTCAGCATGTACATGTAGCCGACCGTGACCTCGCGCTCGAAGCGATCGCCGGTGCGGCCATCGTAGAGCACGCATTGGCCGCTGTCGGGCAGACCGCCGAGTTTCAGCAGGTGCTTGATCTCGGCTTCGGTGGCGCCGTCGAAGACGTTCGAACCCATCGGCACGCCGCCTTTCAGGTTGGCGGCCAGCTCAAGGATCTCCTCGTCGCTGAACGAGTCGAGATCTTCCTTCTTGCCACTGAAGTTGTAGACCTGATCGAGGAATTGGCGGATCTCGGCGATCTTCGCGCGCGCTTCGAGCATCTCGCCGATGCGCTCGCCGATGCCTTTCGCGGCCCACCCGAGGTGGGTTTCGAGCACCTGTCCGATGTTCATCCGCGAGGGTACGCCGAGCGGATTGAGCACGATATCGACCGGCTCGCCGTTCTCATCGAACGGCATGTCCTCGACCGGCACGATATTGGAGATGACCCCTTTGTTGCCGTGACGACCCGCCATCTTGTCGCCGGGCTGGATACGCCGCTTCACCGCGACATAGACCTTGACCATCTTCTGCACGCCGGGCGCGAGTTCATCGCCAGTGGTCAGCTTGCGCTTCTTCTCCTCGAACTTGGCGCGATAGGCCTCGCGCTGCGCCTTGATCTGCTCGGCGATCGCCTCGAGCTGCCTGGCCGCTGCCTCCTTCTGCAGGCGGATCTCCAGCCACTGGTCACGATCCAGGCCATTGAGGTAGGTCTTGGTGATCTTGTCTCCGGCCTTCAGGCCCTTCGGACCGCCGTCGGCGATCTTGCCGACCAGCATCTTGCGCACACGCTCGAAGGTGTCGTTCTCCATGATGCGCAGTTCGTCATTGAGGTCCTTGCGCACGCGGTCGAGCTCGGCTTCCTCGATCTCGATCGCGCGCGCGTCCTTTTCAACGCCGTCGCGGGTGAACACCTGCACGTCGATGACCGTGCCAACACGACCGGACGGCACGCGCAGCGAGGTATCTTTCACATCGGCGGCCTTCTCGCCGAAGATCGCGCGCAACAGTTTCTCTTCCGGGGTCATCTGGGTCTCGCCCTTCGGCGTGACCTTGCCGACCAGGATATCGCCCTCGCGCACCTCGGCACCGATGTAGACGATGCCGGATTCATCGAGCTTCGCCAGCGCGGCCTCGCCGACGTTTGGAATGTCGCCGGTGATCTCCTCTGTGCCGAGCTTGGTGTCGCGCGCCATGCAGGTCAGCTCCTCGATATGGATGGTCGTGAAGCGATCCTCTTTGACGACCTTCTCGGAGACCAGGATGGAGTCCTCGAAGTTGTAACCGTTCCACGGCATGAAGGCGATGCGCAGGTTCTGTCCGAGCGCCAGTTCACCCATGTCGGTGGACGGGCCGTCGGCCATCACATCGCCGCGCGCGACCTGGTCGCCCGGCACCACCAACGGACGCTGGTTGATGCAGGTGTTCTGATTCGAGCGCGTGTACTTGGTCAGGTTATAGATGTCGACGCCGGCCTCGCCCGGCTCGGTCTCGTTGTCGTTGACGATGACGACGATGCGCCCGGCGTCGACGCTCTCGACGCGCCCGCCGCGGCGGGCGACCACGGTCACGCCGGAATCGACCGCGACCGCGCGCTCCATCCCGGTGCCGACCAGCGGCTTCTCGGCGCGCAGCGTCGGCACCGCCTGCCGTTGCATGTTCGAGCCCATCAGGGCGCGGTTGGCGTCATCGTGCTCGAGGAAGGGGATCAACGATGCCGCCACCGAAACGATCTGCTTCGGCGACACGTCCATGTACTGGATCTTGTCCGGCGTGGTCATCGTGAACTCGTTCTCGAAGCGGCACGAAACCAGCTCATCGGTGAGTTCGCCGCTCTCGTTCAGCGTGGTATTGGCCTGGGCGATGTAGTAACGCCCTTCCTCGATCGCCGAGAGGTAGTGGATCTCGTCGCTGACCTTGCCGTCGCGGACAACGCGGTAGGGCGTTTCAAGAAAACCGTACTCGTTGGTGCGGGCATAGACCGCGAGCGAGTTGATCAAGCCGATGTTCGGCCCTTCCGGGGTCTCGATCGGACACACGCGGCCATAATGCGTCGGATGCACGTCACGCACCTCGAAGCCGGCGCGCTCGCGCGCCAGGCCACCCGGGCCGAGCGCCGAGACGCGGCGTTTGTGGGTGATCTCCGACAGCGGGTTGTTCTGATCCATGAACTGGGACAGCTGGCTGGAGCCGAAAAACTCCTTGACCGCGGCGGAAACCGGTTTGGAATTGATCAACTCTTGCGGCATCAGGCCCTCGGATTCGGCCAGCGACAGGCGCTCCTTGACCGCGCGCTCGACCCGGACCAGACCGATACGGAACTGGTTCTCGGCCATCTCGCCGACGCTGCGGATGCGGCGGTTGCCGAGGTGGTCGATGTCGTCGACCACGCCCTGCCCATTGCGGATGTCGATCAGCGCCTTCAATACATCGACGATGTCCTCCTTCGACAGCACGCCGGAACCGGTGGATTCCTCGCGGCCGAGACGACGGTTGAACTTCATCCGCCCGACCGCCGACAGATCATAGCGATCCGGCGAGAAGAACAGGTTCTGAAACAGGTTCTGCGCGGCTTCCTTGGTCGGCGGCTCGCCCGGACGCATCATCCGGTAGATCTCGATCATCGCCTCAAGTTCATTGGTGGTCGGGTCATTGCGCAGGGTGTCGGAGATATACGGCCCGCGATCGAGATCGTTGGTATAGAGCAACTCGATTTTCTTGATCCCGGCATCCTGGAGTTTTTCGAGCAACTCCTCGGTGAGCTCGTCGTTGGCCTTGGCCAACAGCTCACCGGTTTCCTGATCGACGACATTGTGCGCCAGTACCTTGCCGATCAGCGCGTCGACCGGAATATCCAGCTTCTTGATACCGGCCTTGTCGATCTGACGGATATGACGCGCGGTGACGCGGCGCCCGGCCTCGACCAGCACCTCGTCGCCGTTCTTGATATCGAAGGTCAGGGTTTCCCCACGCAGGCGGTCCGGCACCAGATCGAGCTTGAAGCCCTTCTTGGTGATCGTCACGGTATCGGTCTCGAAGAACATCTCGAGTATCTGCTCGGTGTCGTAGCCCAACGCGCGCAGCAGAATCGTCGCCGGCAGCTTGCGGCGACGGTCGATGCGCACATAGACCAGGTCTTTCGGGTCGAACTCGAAATCCAGCCAGGAACCGCGGTACGGGATCACCCGCGCCGAGAACAGCAGCTTGCCGGAGGAGTGGGTCTTGCCCTTGTCGTGGTCGAAGAACACGCCCGGCGAACGGTGCAGCTGCGAGACGATGACGCGTTCGGTACCGTTGATGACGAAAGTGCCATTGTCGGTCATCAGCGGCAGTTCTCCCATGTAGATCTCCTGCTCGCGCACGTCCTTGACGACCTTGGCGCCGGCCGGCGCATCCTTATCGTAGATCACCAGACGCACCAGCACGCGCAACGGCGCGGCATAGATCGCGCCGCGCAGCTGGCACTCGCGCACATCGAAGACCGGTTCGCCGAGACGGTAGCTGACATACTCCAGCACCGCGTTGCCAGAATAGCTGGCAATCGGGAAGACCGAGCTGAACGCGGCATGCAGACCCTTGTTCTTGCGCTCCGCCGGCGGCACGTCCGCCTGCAGAAAGCCACGGTAGGAATCGATCTGGGTAGCCAGCAGGTATGGCACGTCCAGCACGCTCTGACGTTTACTGAAATCCTTGCGGATGCGCTTTTTCTCGGTAAAGGAGTAGGCCATGATTCAGCGTCCCTCGGGGTCGACAAGGTGGCGGGCGCATGCCCGCGGGGGATAAAATTCCGTGACGCCGCCAGGCGCTTGCGCGCCCGACAACTTCCGCTTCTTCAGAAGCGGCAAAAGGCCGGTGGCATTACACCACCAGCCTATAGCCGTTGAACGGCTTCCGACGAACAAGTCGATTACTTGACTTCGACAGTCGCGCCGGCTTCTTCCAGTTGCTTCTTCAACTCTTCCGCTTCTTCCTTCGAAACACCTTCCTTCAGCGTGGTCGGGGTGTTCTCCACCGCTTCCTTCGCTTCCTTCAGGCCCAGACCGGTAACCGCGCGAACCGCCTTGATCACCGCGACCTTGTTGGATCCGAAGCTGGTCAGAACCACGTCGAACTCGGTCTGCTCCTCGGCCGCGCCGCCGGCGTCACCGCCGCCCGCCGGAGCCACGGCAACCGCCGCGGCCGCCGCGGAAACGCCGAACTTCTCTTCCATATCGGAGATCAGTTCGACCACTTCCATCACGGTCATGTTAGAGATCGCTTCCAGAATGTCTTCTTTCGAAACCGCCATTGTTTAGACTCCCAAATAACAGATACATGTCTCCCGATCGAAATCGATCAGGCCGCTTCTTTTGCGTCGCGAATCGCCGCCACGGTACGCACCAGCTTGCCCGGCACCTCGTTGATCGTGCGGGCCAGTTTTTCCACCGGCGCCTTCATCACCGCCATCAGCATGCTGACGGCCTGATCGTAGGTCGGCATCTTGGCCAGCGTGGTGATCTCGGACGGATCAAGCAGCTTGCCGCCGATGGAAACCATCTTGACTTCCAGCAGCTTGTGCTCCTTCGCGAAATCCTCGATCACGCGCGCGGCGGCTCCCGGATCCTCCAACGAGAAGGCGAACACCAGCGGGCCGACCATGCCGTCCGCCATGCATTCGAAATCCGTGCCCTCCACCGCGCGGCGGGCCAGAGTGTTCTTGACCACTCGCAGATAGACGTTGTCACCACGCGCCTTCGCGCGCAACGCCGTCATTTCGTCCACGGTCAAGCCACGATATTCCGCCGCAACCGCCGAGTAGGCCTTGGCCGCGACTTCCGCAACTTCAGCGACAATGGCTTTCTTCTGCTCGAGATTGAGTGCCATATCGTCACTTCTCCTGTAGACGGGAACCCGGGCCAAGGCCCCCGATTCCCGATTCGACAACCCGGCACTGACGGAAAGCCAGGCCGGAAGATAGTGCACCGTCAGCAGAGAGTCTGTCTCGGGCGCACCGCCTGCGCGGGCGGCGCATGCCATTGAGCCGGAAACCGGCACCCGCGGTCTTTGACGGCTCACGATGCGTGGCTTACGCATCGACGCCTCAAAGTTGATCACGACACGGCCAGGCCGCGCCGTTTCGACCCCATGCGGGATCAGATATCCAGCGTCGCCTGATCCAATACCAAGCCCGGCCCCATCGTCGAGGAGACCGTAACCTTCTTCAGGTAAACGCCCTTCGCCGAGCTCGGCTTGCGCTTCTTCAGATCCGCGATCAGCGATTCGAGGTTTTCCTTCAGCTGTGCCGGCTCAAAATTCACCGTGCCGATGCCGGCATGCACGATGCCGGTCTTGTCGGTACGGTAGCGCACCTGACCGGCCTTTGCGTTCTTCACCGCCTCGGCGACGTTCGGGGTGACCGTGCCCACCTTCGGATTCGGCATCAAGCCGCGCGGGCCGAGAATCTGGCCGAGCTGACCGACCACGCGCATCGCGTCCGGAGAGGCGATGACGACATCAAAATCCAGATTGCCGGCTTTGACCTGCTCGGCAAGATCGTCCATTCCGACGACATCGGCTCCGGCCGCCTTGGCCGCCTCGGCGTTCTCCCCCTGGGCGAACACCGCGACCCGAACCGACTTTCCGGTACCGTGCGGCAACACCGTGGCGCCGCGCACAACTTGGTCGGACTTACGCGGGTCGACTCCAAGATTGACCGCGACATCGATCGACTCGGGAAACTTTACCGAGGAGACCTCCTTCAGCAACGAGAAAGCCTCACCGGCATCGTACGCCTTCTCCGGCTGGATCTTTTCACGGATCGCCTTCATGCGCTTGGACAGCTTGGCCATTATTCTTCCACCCCTTCGACAATCAGTCCCATGGAACGCGCGCTTCCGGCAATGGTGCGAACCGCCGCGTCCATATCCGCCGCGGTCAGGTCTTCCATCTTCAGCTTGGCAATCTCTTCGAGCTGCTCGCGCGTCACCGTGCCCACCTTTTTCAGGTTGGGCTCACCGCTCCCTTTCGGGATACCGACCGCCTTCTTCAACAGCACCGAGGCCGGCGGCGTCTTCGTGATGAAGGTAAAGCTGCGGTCACTGTAGACACTGATGACCACCGGCACGGCCATGCCCTTCTCGATGTTCTGCGTCTTCGCGTTGAAGGCCTTGCAGAATTCCATGATGTTGACGCCGTGCTGACCCAGCGCGGGACCGACCGGGGGGCTGGGATTGGCCTCCTGAGCCGGGACCTGAAGCTTGATGTAGGCTTCGATCTTCTTTGCCATGATTCACTCCTGAACGGGTACCAACGCCTCGCGGCTCCCCGTGGACAAACGAAAGCCATGCGCGCAGGCGCATGGCAGCGGGAGCGGCTCGCACCCGCTCCGGATCGTCAGCTCTTTTCGACCTGACTGAATTCGAGATCGACCGGCGTCGAACGCCCGAAGATCAGAACCGATACCTTCAGACGGCTCTTGTCGTAATCGACGTCTTCGACGACGCCGTTGAAGTCATTGAATGGACCGTCGATGACGCGCACCACCTCGCCCGGCTCGAACAAGATCTTCGGACGCGGCTTGTCGGCTCCATCCTCCATCCGCTGCAGGATGGCGTCGGCTTCCTTCTGGGTAATCGGGGCCGGCTTGTCGTTGGTGCCACCGATGAAACCGAGCACGCGGGGCACATCCTTGACCAAGTGCCAGGTGTCGTCGTTCATCTCCATCTCGACGAGCACATAGCCGGGAAAGAACTTGCGTTCACTCTTGCGCTGCTGGCCGCCACGCATCTCGACGACCTCCTCGGTCGGCACCAGGATCTCGCCGAACTGTTCTTCCATGCCGTAACGCTTGATACGCTCGGCAAGCGAACGCTTGACCTGAGCCTCGTATCCCGAAAAGGCCTGAACTACGTACCAACGCTTGGCCATCGTTCAGCCCCCATGTCCGGTCAGTGCCTTGACGATCGCAAACAGAATCGCATCGACACCCCACATGAACAGGGACATCAGGATCACGACAAGCAACACGATCAACGTGGTCTGCATCGCATCCTGGCGCGTCGGCCATACGACCTTGCGCACCTCGGTGCGCGAATCGATCAGAAACGACCAGATCGCGCGCCCTTTTTCGGTCTGCACCGCGACCAGACCCGCCGCGGCGACCGCTGCCAAAAGACCGATGACCCGCAGTAGATTCGAATGCCCCTCGAACCAGTAGAAGCCCACGACGCCGCCGATCAACAGGATCACGGCAATCAGGAACTTCAGGGTATCGAGAGCCGTTGAAGAGGCTTCAGCGTTTGCATTCATGCTACTAGGTAACCCGCCTTGAATATGGCAGGCCAGGAGGGACTCGAACCCCCAACCTGCGGTTTTGGAGACCGCTGCTCTACCAGTTGAGCTACTGGCCTGGAAACGACGAACGGGACGCCCGCGCGGAGCGCCCCGAACTTTGTATCAATAAGATGTACTTACTCGATGATTTTCGAAACGACGCCAGCGCCGACCGTGCGCCCCCCTTCGCGGATCGCGAAGCGCAGCCCTTCTTCCATCGCGATCGGCGCGATCAGCTTGACGGTCA
>Ga0256832_1001498_pt1 | contig 15819 bp, 10 predicted proteins | sample 134614metaG_FD_190534 | JGI IMG/M metagenome (GOLD analysis project Ga0256832, IMG submission 190534) | Hydrothermal vent microbial communities from Lau Basin, Pacific Ocean - 134-614 | ecosystem: Environmental > Aquatic > Marine > Hydrothermal vents | place: Pacific Ocean: Lau Basin | collected...
TAAATATAATTGGGAAAGTGAAGAAAAAAAACTCATCAGGCTTTATAAAAATTTATTAAATTTGAAGGAGTAATTAAGTGAAAATAATTTCAATTGTAGGAGCCAGACCTCAATTTATAAAAGCAGCTACTGTTAGTAGAGTTATTAACAAAAAAAAAGAAATAAATGAAGTAATAGTTCATACGGGTCAGCATTTTGATGAAAACATGTCAGACATATTCTTTGAGGAAATGGAAATCCCACAACCTTCTTATATACTAAACATAAATAACCTTTCGCATGGAGCAATGACGGGAAGAATGATAGAGAACATAGAAAAGATATTGATTGACGAGAAACCTGATCTTGTTCTCGTATATGGTGATACAAACTCTACTCTTGCCGGAGCTTTAGCATCCTCAAAACTTCATATTCCCATTGCACATGTTGAATCTGGTCTGCGTAGCTTTAATATGCAAATGCCTGAAGAAATAAACAGAGTACTTACAGATAGAGTAAGTAAATTTTTATTTTGTCCTACTAAAAAATCAATAGAAAATCTTAGAAAAGAAGGATTTCCACATAAACTATACAACAATGAGTATCAAGAAATTTTTTATACTGGAGATGTAATGTATGATGCTGCCATCTTTTATGCTAAGAAAAGTAGATCAAAATCAAATATTATAGAAAAGTTAGGTTTGTCAGAAAAAGGGTTCATTTTAGCAACCATACATAGAGCTGAAAATACAAATTATCCATATAAACTAACTTCAATAATTGAGGCTCTTAATGAAATATCCTATTACGTAAAAATTGTTATCCCTCTTCATCCAAGAACAAAAAATATAATAGAAAAAATAGGAATCAAGTTCTCATCAAAAATAGACATTATAGATCCTGTTGGTTATTTTGATATGCTAGAACTACTGAAAAATTGTTTTCTGGTAATGACTGATAGTGGTGGTTTACAAAAAGAAGCTTACTTCTTTAACAAGTTCTGTATTACTCTCAGGGATGAAACCGAATGGATAGAGCTTGTAGAAAATGAATATAATTTTCTGGTTGGTAGCGATAGGAATAAAATTATTTCTACATTTTTTAGATTAAAGGATAAAACGTTTATTAAAGATAAAAATTTATATGGTGACGGTAACAGTAGTAATAAGATTGTAAACTATATATTGAATTATTTTTACGGTAGGAAAACATATGACGGAAATTATTAACACCTTTATGGATTCTGTTAAGAGGCCTATTTTATATAGAAATATAATAATAACTACAACCTTAAATGACATCAAAACAAAATATGCAGGTTCTATTTTAGGGTATTTTTGGCTTTTATTTTTCCCTGTGCTATTTCTTTCTATGTATGCTTTTGTCTATATAATGATTTTTAAAGTCAGATTAAATATGTTATCTCCTTATGAATATGTTTTGGTAATATTCTCTGGTCTCATTCCTTTTTTAAGTTTCTCAGAATCTCTTGGTAGAGGAGTACAGGCTGTAACTGCAAATGCTAATTTAATAAAGAATACACTTTTTCCTATAGAACTTATTCCAATTCAGATAACCCTCTCTTCCCAGGTGTTACAATTAGTAGGCTTTTTAGGTATAACCGTAATACTGTTGTTACTAAATAAGTTAGATATAACTATTTTTCTACTCCCTATTGTATGGATACTACAGATTATATTCACTATAGGAATACTATGGATATTATCAGCCTTAAATGTTTTTTTTAGAGATATTAGTAACATAATACCTATAATTGTATTAATGCTAATGATGATCAGCCCTATTGCTTATACAGAAGACATGATACCTGAAAATTTAAGAGTAATTCTTCACCTTAATCCTCTTTACTACTTAATCATACTTTATCAGAAGATATTAATTTTTGGACAATTTGATACCAAATTATTTTTTTCTTTTTTATTAATAGCAATATTCCATTATTTCATTGGTTATTATATATTTACTAGACTAAAGGATGTATTCAGTGATTATGTATAAAGTTTATGCTATTGAATTATATGATGTTTCAAAGATGTATAAACTCTTTAAGTCTAAGAAGGCTAAAATTTTGAGTCTTCTAGGATTTCCCACAAAAGATTACGAAGAATTTTGGGCTTTAAAGAATATAACTTTAAAAATAAAAAAAGGTGAAAAAGTAGGATTTATAGGAAGGAATGGAGCTGGAAAGACGACCTTGTTGAGTATAATAGCTGGCAATATAAAGCCAACTTCTGGGAAAATTATAGTAAGAGGAAAAGTTAACGCATTATTTACCTTAGGAACAGGTTTCCATCCAGAATTTACAGGGAGAGATAATATAATTTCTTCATTGGCATATCAAGGGATAACTGGAAGAGAAGCCTATAAACTTGTTGATGAAATTATAGAGTTTACCGAATTAGAAGATTTTATTGACCAACCTGTTAAAACATATTCTGCTGGAATGTATTCTAGATTAGCTTTTGCTGTTGCGACAGCTGTTAAACCTGAAATCCTGATAGTTGATGAAATATTGGGTGTTGGTGATGCTTATTTTAATAACAAGGCTTTAGAAAGAATGAACGAACTAACCTCTGGAGGAACAACTGTTCTATTCGTATCTCATGATTTGTCATCTATACAAAAAATGTGTGATAGAGTTATCTGGATAAAAAAAGGCAAAATACAAATGGATGGAGAACCTCTGGAAGTCATAAAGTCTTATTCATTTGAAGTCAGAAAAGAAGAGGAACTAAGATTAAAAGCCAAAAATTTAGGAGTTTCAAAGAAATCTATATATTCGGATTTGACAAAGGAACAAATAATTATTCGCTTTATTGGGGAAGAAAATTACTTACCTGAAGATGGTATAGCAATAGATAAAATCCAGTTATTTTACAAAGATGAGATGATCTCAGAGATAGATATTGGTGCACCTATGGATAATGACCAAAATTCAGATGCTTACATTATAGTAGATAAAGAAAAAATGAACTGGACCGAATCAAAAAAACTAGATGGTAGATGGGTTAGATACGTAAAAGATATCGGAGGATCTTATAGACATGCTGTGGCAATTTTCAATATACCAAAAGGATTAGAAAAGGAGTTTTTGAAACTAAAAATAATTTATTATAGTAATGGTAACCAACCTATTTTGTTACAATTATTTGATAATAATGAATACAAAACATTAGGTAAAATAAATCAAAGAAATACTGGATGGTTGGAAAAGGAATTTAAACTATTAACGGATGAAGATAAAGAAGAAAAAGAAATAATAAATAAAAAACAAGAAGATATTGATATTTATGGTTCAGGAGAAGTTAAAATAACTAAATTTGAAATTTTAGATGAATTTGAGAAAGAAAAATACGTATTTACAATTGGTGATTATTTAATCTTTAGAATTTATTTTGAAAAGACAAAGAAAGATTTGAAAATAGTAAATCCTATATTTGTAATTGCTATCTATGAGTTAAATGGAGAATGTATTTCTCAGATAATCTCTGCTGAAAAAGGAGTTAAAATAAATGAATTACCTTCTTCAGGATACGTTGATATACATATACCTTATTTAAGAATTGGTAGAGGAGAATATATAATATCTGTTGGCATTTTCAAACACATTGATTTATTGGATCCTAAAGAACCATCTGCTTTTCATATAGAAGATAGAAAATATAGAATAAAAGTAGAACAACCTATAAATATTAATATTAATTTAGGTAAAATTTATCATGATGCAAAATTTAAACTTAGTTGGGAATAAAAAATATGGAAATATCTTATTATGACCAAAACAACCTTTGGAATAGAGAACTTACAAAGCAAGAAAAAGAAAGAATAGAAATAATTAATAAGTTAATACCCAAAGATGTTAAAACCATTTTAGACGCTGGATGTGGTAGTGGAACTCTAACGAATTTTTTTGATTCTAAGAAATATGATATAACAGGAATAGATATAAGTGATACTGCTTTAGAATATTTCAAACATAAAAAAATTAAAGGGTCTATATCAAATTTACCATTTGAGGATAATTCATTTGATTTAGTCATATGCAGTGATGTTTTAGAACATATTCCTCAAAAGGAATTTGATCAAAGCGTTAAGGAATTAAAAAGAGTATCTAAAAAATATATATTAATAATCTCTCCAAATGATGAAGATATAGAAGCTAACCAGATAAAATGCTGGAATTGTAAAACTATCTTTCATATAAACTGGCATATAAGAAGTCTTAATCTTGAAAAATTGGTAGATTTATTTAGAGAAGAATTTTCCCCAGTCTTTTATACATATTTTGGAGATATATGGGCAAGTGAACCAAAAATAAAATACAAAATAAAAAGAATATTTAATGAAGGATTCTTACATTGGGAATATGCTATATGTCCACTATGTGGTTCGAAACAGGATAAAAAAGAGAGGAATCATTTAAGCTTTAATATAGATAAGTTTGTAGATAAAAACTTTAACAAGTATTTGAGAAATTTTCATCTTAATAAAACGGAAATTGCTGTATTATTCACAAAAATAGAAAATAAAATTAATCAATTCAAATATATAAGCGATACTTCTTCTCATTTAATTACTCTAAGTAAAAAGGAAAATATTGATTTTTATACTGCAAGCAAATTTTATATAAATTTAGGAGATAATGTATTTTGTAGAGATAAAACTCTTCCATACACATCTTATTCCTATATTTTAAAAAGTAAACAAAGTTTGTGGAGTGATATTAAAGAAGATAATGATGGCAAATTTAGAAGTTTATCATCTAACAGTAGAGCATTAGCAATATTCCCAATAACCGATCTAAAAAATAAACGTCTTTATATAAGTCTTAAAGTTTTGCAAAACAATTGCAATCTGAAAGTAAATATATATGATATTGAAAAAAGTTTCATAAATATATCAACTTTGAATTTAAATAATATTAATACTAAAGAAACGGTATCTATCGATCTTCCTAGTGAGATTTATTTCCATAGTGAAGGTATAATTATTGAATTAGTTACAGAACCACTTAATGAGAAGATTTGTGAAGTAAATTTTTATGAAATGTGTGTTTCTGATATAAATCTTCTTAGTCCTTCTAAAAAGAATCTAACAACACATAAGAGTATAGAAATTCTAAATATGAATTTAAATTTATTTAAAGTTAATAAAAGTTTACTTAGTGATGATATCGTTGTTTTTTCTGAAAGGGATATTTATATATACAACAATAGATTAAAATGTTTCAAAATTTTAGAAGAAAGATTATTCTTCAATGAAAATAATAATATGAAAATCAATGAGTTGGAAAATAAACTGGAAAACCTCATAAATAAACTCAATGAAAATAATAATATGAAAATCAATGAGTTGGAAAATAAATTGGAAAACCTCATAAATAAACTCAATAAAATAAATAGTAATATCCAAAGAATAAGTAACAATATAGAAAGAACTATTTTCTGGGCAAAAAACCCACATAAATTTCTTTATAGGAAGATATCCTCAAAAATGTCTAATTATTTAAAATTAAAAAATAAAACTTCTGATTCAGAGGAAAAATTACCGGATGACAAATTCCATGTCGTAGTTCTTACTCCTGATATTCAAATAGATAGACGAACAATGCAGATGTGTAAAACTATTGTTGAAAACTATAATGCTAAGTGTACAATAATTGCCGCTTTAGATGGAAAAGATAAAATTCAAAACGAGAATATAATTATAAAAAGGGTTTATCCTCAAGATTTGTTAAGCAATATAGATAATTTATGGTTTCCTGAGAACTTAAATATAGACTTAACTGAGTTTTACTGGCTCCATAATCAATATTTAGATAAAGCTCTAAATGAAAAGGCAGATCTATATATAGCGTGTGATCTACCTGTCTTACCTACGGCTGTTATTGCTGCTAAAACTAAAAATATACCTATAATATATGATGCTCATGAATTATATCCGGAACAAGCTATTTTTGATAAAAATAAGAAAAAACTTTTTACAAAGGTAGAAAAAACTTTCATAAAATACGCTAATGTTGTAATAACTATTAATGAAAGTATTGCAAATGAGATGGCAAAAAGATATTTTATAAATAAACCGCATGTTATACTAAATGCCCTTAATCCCCCTGAAAATTTTGATATAAGCAAAAAATATGACCACTTTAGGAAAAACTTACCTATAAATGAAAATCAAAAAATTTTGCTCTTTCAGGGAGGATTTTCTCCTTATAGGAATTTAGAAAATCTTGTGAGAAGTGCAAAATATATTAGTCAAGATATAGTTATAGTACTTATGGGGTTTGGTGATTACGAAAAAGAACTGAAAAAAATTTCTAAATCTGAAGGGTTGTTGAATAGAAAGGTATTTTTCCATCCTGCCGTGCCACAAGAAATACTTTTAGAATACTCAGCATCTGCTGATGTAGGGATAATTCCATATCCACATGTTGATTTAAATAGTTATTATTGCACCCCTAATAAACTATTTGAATTTATACAGGCAGGTCTTCCCATTTTGGCAAATAAATCTCCAGAATTAAAAAGATTTGTTGAAGGTCTAGATATAGGCATAACATACAAACTTGAAACTCCTAAAGATATTGCAGAGGGAATTAATTTGATTTTTTCTAGAGACCTTAATATTTTTCGTAAAAATCTTTTTAAAGTAAGAGAGAAGATAACATGGAAAAAAGAAGAAAAGAAATTTTTAAATCTAATAGAAAGATTCGTAGAGATTATAAAATGAGGAATTTACTTAAAAAATCGGTTATTTTTTTTGTTCTCTTCATTCTTCCAAGCATTGTTTCGTGTAATAGTTCAACCGTTTCAGAAAGAAAAGATAAAAGCAATCTTGAAAAAAAATATAAAATTGTTCTTGAAGCTAATGACCCTAAAAACCCTTTGAATGTATGGCGAATCCCTATTACTTCCTACTGGATAGAACTAAGCAATAGTATTTTAGGTCCAATGAGAAATAAATTGACTCCTCACCAAAAAGCTGTATTGTTTATGATATTTATGAATGACTTCAAGGTTGGATATCCTTCTAAGAGTGATCCTATGACAGTAGTAAAAGAGAAAATAGGATCATGTGGTACATTTTCAAATGTATTTTGTGCTTTGATGGCGGTTAATAATATACCTTGTAGGATAGTTAGTATGGCAAATTATCCAAAAAATAATGGACATGCTGTAGCAGAGGTTTTTTATGATAACAAATGGCACATTTATGATCCTACATACGCTGCGTTTTATACAACAACACCAAATGAAATTAAAAATCCTTATGTATTGTCATTTGATGAGCTGAGAAAAGGTGAGGGATTAAAGCCTAATGTTGTTAGAATCATTTTAAATCCTAAAAGACTTTATTTGGGATTTCCTCGTTCCCTTCAATTTGTAGGACCTGAAATATATGTCAAAGCTAATCCTGCGGGTCCTATTGGACCAGATAAACCATTTTTCTATCCTATTGTTCTGGATTTAAAAAATAAGAATGCAATTACTGAAAAAGACTTTGACCCTAAAAATCAAGGGGTTTCCTATTTAGGTGCCGCAGGAATAAATAATAACTGGATATTGATTCTATCCAGTTTAAAGCCTAGAAAAAAACATACTTTAGTAATATCTCCAAAATTTTTAGGAGGGGAATTCAATATTGAAGATATATTCAAAGCGGAAGCTGTTTCTTTATCTGAAAATTGTACGATTATAAGTGGGAAAGAATATCAAGCGAAATATAGAGAAATTAAAGACTGGATAATAGAATTTATACCTTCTTCAGAAAAGTGTAGAATAGAAATTTCTCATCCATATAAAGGTCCAAAATTTTTCTATCTAAGAATGAAATACCTAAAGTTGGAGGTTTCTAATTGAATTTGAATAAGCTATCAATGTACCTGTTACTATTAATTTTTATTCTTATTTCTAATAAAAGTTTTTCGAAAGAAAAATATAATAATGGAACCTATCTCAGAACCATAAAATATCAAACAAAAATTGATGGTGCGAAATTTATAATATCAGATAAAGGGATACCGTTTTTAGACGTAAAAAATTTGGGAAAGATAGAACATCCTGCCTATGTTGCAATATATGCATTGCAATACGGCGGTTTGAATAGTTTTTATCCAAAATTTGTAGGTAAGAATAACAAAAAATTTCTAAACTGTATAACATGGCTTGAGAAGAATTTAAAAGAAATAAAAACCAAAGATGGTAAAAACATCTTTGTATGGTTGTATAAATTTGACAATATATATAACAATGTTTATATCAAATCTCTATGGTATAGTTCTTTTGCTCAAGCTGTGGGAATAGAAGCTTTTATAGCAGCATATCAAACTACAGGTAATTCTAAATATCTAAATTTAGCAGAGAAGGCGGCTAAAGTATTGTTTATAGATATAAAAGAAGGAGGTCTTTTATATACAGGAAAGTTTAATGGAAAAGAAATTATTTGGTTTGAAGAAATTCCAGCTCCAGCCGATAATCCATCACATATACTTAATGCCCATTTAAGAACTTTGATAGCAATCTATAAGCTTTATAAATTTACAAAAAAGAAGAAATATTTAAATTGGTTCAATAAAGGATTGGATTCTTTAAAAACTTTATTGCCTTTATATGATACAGGATATTGGCTAAAATATGATCTAAACTTGCCTACAAAGATATTGCTTAGATTTAATAATCCCTATGGTTTTGAAATTTATCCATTGGCTATAGACAAAATAGAATTTGAAGACCCAGTTAATAAGTTGAAATACAAAGAAGATTTGGGACAAAAAGACGATTTCGAAAGTCATAAAAAAATATTTTTATCGGGTATAGATTGGCAGGTAGAATCAGTTGTCAATAATAAAACAGTTCGAAGACTAAAGAAAGTTATTCCGTCATCATTTACTCAAGAAGTTAAAAGTAAAAAATTGCAAGCACCTCATACATATTTTTATGTATATATACCATTCCAAAAAAATAATCTACGTTCAGATCCGTTTTTATTAAAAATTACATACAGAGATGAAAAAAGAGCTAATATAAATATTCAAATAAGAAGTATCATGCCTAAAATTAAATTTATAGATTTATCCGGAGGTAATTTGCTTTTAAAAGGAGATGGCAATTTTAAAACATGGATTATACCTATTTATCCCAATCAAATAGGCTGGTTTACCGGGAAAAGTTATGCAGAAAAGCATTATCTTTATTTAAAAAAAATATGTGAAGAAACCAATGATAAGTCTATTTGCCAATGGAAAAACATAGCGTCATATTATTTGGATAGTATAGAATTTAATAAAGATAAATATAAAACTGTAAATAGTTTGACTCTGAAATTTCCTAAACAAACGCCAATGTTAAACAAGTTTTCGAAAGATCTTCAGGGAGTAATAAGGCAACACTCTTCTAAAAATATTCCTATATATCATCCTTTTGCTATATCTTTACAAGTATTGCTGGGTAATAAGTATTTTTCTGCTGAAAGAAAACCTGGTCTGAATTGGCTTATTGAAAATGCCAAATGTAAGAGGAATTTTTGTGTATGGACTATTCCTATAGACAATGCTTATAACGATATATACACCAAATCAAACTGGCAGAGTGCTTTTGTTCAGGCATATGTTATAAAAGCCCTAATCTATGCATATCAAAATATGGGAAGAAAAGATGTAAAAAAATTGATTTTTAAAGCTGTAAATGCTTATAAAATACCTACAGCTAAAGGGGGGCTTTCAACCTATTCCAAAGAAGGTTATATTTGGTTTGAAGAAGTCCCAAATAATACACATATTTTAAATGCACATTTAGTTAGTATTAATGCACTTTATGAAGTGTGTGATCTTTTTTCATATAAAATAGCATGTAATTTATATAACGAAGGATTAAAATCTTTAAAAAAGCTCATAGCTAGATATGATAATGGGTACTGGACACTATATGATCAGAACCCAAAGAAGGAACTGTTACTTCAAATAGATTGGATTAAGGGAAGAAAATCTCCATATATAGATGAAATATGTATTTTAAGCCCTTATTCAATGAAGAAGTCATGTATAGATGTGGGTAGTGATAAAGATAGTTTTCTTCAGAATCGTATTACTGGTATAGATTGGAACTCACCTAGAAAAGAAGATGGCTATAGTGTTAGAAACTTCAATAATGGATATCTATTAAGGAAAAGACCTGTAAAAGGAGGAACAAGACATAACGTATATTTTAGATTATTACTCCCAGATAGAAAGTTAAATGATTACTTTGATATAGATAGATATTATCTGACAATAAGATATAAAGATATAGATAAAGGTAGATTTGTAATAAAAATACAGTCTAATAATGAAGGGAACATTCTAAAGTTTGTTCCCTTATCTAAAAGTCTCTTTCTAACAAAAGGTGATAACCAATGGAAAACGTTTGTAATACCTCTAAAAAATCAGAACTTAGGATGGTATTTAGGCGTTGATTACCACAAATATCATATTTCCCAATTAAAAAATATATATATAAAAACTAATGATCTGCTATACAAGCAATATTTAGAAATGTGGGAAATGTATTTATATTCCTTTAATAAAAGAATCCCTGTTATTTTGGAACCGAAAGTTAAAAAATATAAAAAAATTTTTATATTTAAGATAAAAAACTAATTTTAAAACCTAAAAATAGTATTCAGTTTAACTGGGTATAGGATAAAATGAAGTGGCTACACTTTATGATACAAAGACTAATAGGAGGAATAAAAAATGGCAAAAGGTTGAAAAAAACGAAAATACCAGAATCAACAGAGCAAACAGCTATAGAAATAGTAATAAGTGGGGAGAAATCCGCTTATCAAGTATCAAAAGAATTAGGATTGAATTACAAAAGTTTATGTAGTTGGGAAACCAATACAAAAAAGAACTCAACTTAATTCGAAAAGACCCAGAAAAAGAAGAACTAAAAAAAGCTAAAAAAAGCTCCTCTAATTAAAACAAGAAAACGAAATTTTAAAAAAAGCGATGGCATACTATGCAAAGAAAAATCTGTACAATATAACTTCATCAATAGAAATAAAACAAAATACCCTATAACCCTTTTATGTGAAACGTTAAAAGTATCCAAAAACGCTTTTTATCACTGGTTAAAAAACAAAAGGCAAAAAGAAAGAAGAAAAGAAAAAAATAACAAAGCTAATCAAAAAAATATTTTTCGATTCCGAGGAACTTACGGAAATAGAAGAATAAAAATAGTATTAGAAAAAGAATACAATCTGAAATCTCTCGAAGAAGAATATCAAGGATAATGAAAGAAAACGGGTTAAAAGCAAAAACCAAAGGAAAAAAGAAAATAAAAACCATCATAACAAAAAAAAGTGAAACATATGCAGAAAACATAGTATAAAGAGAATTCTGTACAGAATATCCAAATCAGAAAAACCATCAGACAGAACTTAACGCGAGTTTGGAAATAAAAAGATCACCAGTTCGGCTAAAATAAAAGCCGAAAACTGGAAATTTCCAAAATACCCGTAATAAAAATATACTGCCAATTAGATGACTTCTACAAGTTCTTTGAAGAACATATTAAATCAAAAATACTTCCAAAGTTTAATAAAGGGAGTGTCTAAATAACTGTGTAAATTCTACCATAGCTTAAATCCTGCCCTCAAATAAAATAGAAAGCTGGCCATAAATCCTACCCCAACCTGTAATAGGCTTCTTAGACCACTTTTTCTCAAGCTCCACAGCTACTATATAAAGGCTCTTTAGCAGAGATTCATCAGAGGGGAATACTCTCTTGCCATCGGTAGCCTTCCTTAACTTACTGTTTACGCTCTCTATTATATTAGTGGTGTATAAAAGCTTCCTTATCTCTACTGGATAATCAAAATAGGTCTTTAATTCGTCCCAATTAGCCCTCCAGCTTTTTCCTATATGTGGATACTTATCTGTCCATCTCTCCTCAAATTCCTCCAGTTTTAGTCTGGCCTGCTCTATCGTAGATGCTTGGTATATCTGTTTTAAATCATTTGCTACTTGCTTCCTCTCTTTCCACGGCACATATCTTAAAGAGTTCCTTACTTGATGGACTATGCACCTTTGAATGTCTGCTTGTGGATATACATTATTTATTGCTTTGTTTATACCTGCCAGTCCATCTACACTGAATATCAATACATCCTCTACTTCTCTACTTTTTAAATCATTTAGTACTTTTACCCAATATGAGGCACTTTCCGTTTCGCTTAGCCAAAATCCAAGTAGTTCTTTATACCCGTCTTTATTTATCCCTATAACTACGTTTACTGCCTTTTGAGCTACTTTGCCTTCCTGTCTGACTTTGTAAAATATGCTGTCTGTGTAGATTACTGGATAAACACTGTCTAATGGTCTGTTTTGCCATTCTTCTATTTTTGGAAGTAGTCTGTCTGTGATTTTGGAGATTAATGATGGGCTTATGTCCATACCATACATGTCTGATAGTAGCTGTTGTAATCTTTTGTTGACATTCCTTTGGCATGTAGGGCTACTATTTTGCTTTCTAAATCATCTATCATTGTTTTTCTTTTTGGAACTGCTTTAGGCTCAAACTCTCCTTTTCTATCTCTTGGTGTTTTTATTTCTACTTCTCCAATGTCTGTTTTTACTGTTTTGGAAGTGTATCCGTTTCGGTAGTTATCGTTTTCTGATATTTTATATCTTGAATATATAAGCAATTCCTCTAACTCTGCCTCTAGAGATTCCTGAAGTATTTGTCAGCTTAAATCCCTTATTTTTGTTTTATGTCATTTGAATTATAATATCTTTATTTATAATGTCTATCCCCTATATTAGCTTTATTTATTTTTACACATTTCTATGGGTATTCCAAAATATGAAATTATACTTAAAATAAGACCTTGTTAAATTAGAATTTGAGTTCAATTGTCTTTTGATTTTTTAAAACTTTCTATTAAAATTTTTTTACTTGAAATTCCAAGTCTTTTTTCTAACTTGTCTCTATCTCTGTACGAAATAGGATGTATAGAGCAATGATTAATAATTTGGAGTTTAATTACTTTTTTTGCTACAAAAGAGAAATCTTTTTTTTCCATCCTTTTAGCAATCTCTTCTATTCGTAAGTTTTTCAAATACCACATTCTTATTCCATGTTTTAATAGAAAGCTTGCTGGTGTATCAATCTTATTACAGACATTTTCAACAATTTCTATAAGTTTGTCGGAGCCAAGTGTATGAGTAGCTTTTGAGAATATAGCATAAATAAAAAATAGGTTTATATTCCAGAATATAATTCTTGCTTGTTCCCTTAATTCATTTTTATTTAAATCTTTCTTTTTCTTTTTGAGAATATTTTCTAATTTTTCAGAAATATATTCTATTATTGATTTTTGGAAATCTTCATCTTTTATTGCACTAAAAAAGAAGGATAAAATTCTCAAGTAAATATCTATTGCAGATTCTAATAACTTTTCAAGCTCTACTTTTTCAAGAGAACCGATCCTATTTTTTAAGATAGATCCTATAACTTCTGTGGTTTTGATAGCTCTTCTTAAATCTTTCTCTAAACCATTTCCAACATCATGACTTTTATGTTCATTTTCTGATTCTATTTCATCCTTGACTTTTAATCTTTTTTCTCTTTCTTTTTCAGGTACCGTATCAGGTAAAACTGCATCGATTATCGTATCTACTACCTTTTCATCAAAAAAACTGACTTCTTCATTTTCCAAAGTTGCAGATTTGTATTTGTCAAACAAACACAATGCATTAAGTTCTATTTCTTCTATTATCTTTAAATGTTTAGTATGATGCACAATAAAAATCGTAATATAAGCATTTTCATCAATGTGGAGATTTTCTATTATATTTTCAATTTTTTTCCATATATTATTTTTCTCTAAGTTCTCAGCTAAATATTTTGCTACAAAAAAATAATAAATATAAAGATATTTGAATGAGTAATTACTAAAACTATCTCTATCGATTAGTGGCCTAAGTTTTTTTAGCAAAACTTTATTTTCTATAGGAAGTGTAAATTTTTCTTTGTAATATTCTAAAAATTTCTCAAATTCATCTATAGAAAGTTCATTTTTATCTTTATCAAAAAGATAATAAGCAAATTCTGTTAAGAAGTTTAAATAAATATCAATTTCTTCATTTTTAACACCCTGTCTTGTTAGATAAAAATAAATAAGAGCTTCATAACAATAACCTTGCGATGTTATTTCTTGATTAAGTGGCATTGCAAATGTTTCATAAGCCATAATAGCAGAAAGTATAAAAAAAGGATATGAAGGCATTACACCTTTACCAAAAGCTTTTCCTAAAGTTGAATCAATTAGCTCTATGGTTTTATCAATATCTTTGTACAACTCGATATCTTTTACTTCTCTATCCTCTTTAAGATTTAAAGTTTTCCATTTTTTAATTAATTTGTATCTTAAAGATGGAGTAAACTCATTAATTTTAAAATAACTATAAGACGAGATAATGTTTTCATCTCTTATATTCAAATCAAATATATCATCTATTGTTATTATAGTATGGGGATAATCCGTTAAATATCTAATATGTGTTTCTTTATTTTTATCTAAATGAAAATCATCAATTATAGGTATTATTTTATTTGAGTTAATTTCATCTATATCCAAATTTTCGTATTGATTTTTTAGGTTTTTTAAAATTGCTTTCTTAAAATTTCCTTTAATTCCATTTTTCACAGATATATATACAGGAATAAAATTTTTCTTTCTCAGTTCATTAAATAAAACTTTACAAAGAGTTGTTTTACCAGATTGACTTTCTCCTGCTATTGCAACCTTTTTATAAGCCAAAACGTCTCTTAACAATTCATCAAAACTAATTTTCTTTTCAAATTCTTTTAGTTCATTAAAAGCATTCAATTCTGGAGAAATAAATATATCATTTAAGAAAATTGTTTCTTTTTCAAAGTGAGCTTTGGATAATACCTCAACGTCATCTAAAAAACTCTTAAATTCAGGCTTTATTTTTAATTGTTTTATTTTAATTTCTTGCATTATTATCTTTTTTAAACCTTTATAGACATCCATCCACACTTCATTTCTATTATCAAAGCTATCAACAGGTATTCCATCTGTAGGTAATACCAATAAATTAGAAATTTCCTTATCGTCTATCCAAGGACAATGAGATAAAATAATTGGAACAACCTGAATCCCTTTTGTCTCTTTCAATTGAAGTGCTTGTTTTTTCTCTCTTTGGCAGCTACTTGAAGAAATAAAGTTTGGAGATATAAATAGACAAACTATATCTGCATCTTCTAAGTTGTTATCTATTTTTTCCTGCCAATTTTCTCCTGGTAAAATTTCTCTATCATACCAATACTCTATCAGACCATTGTTTTTTAGAATAGTTAAATGCTTTTTAAATTCATCAATAAATTTAATATCTCCTATATTGTCTTCATGAGAATAAGAAATAAAAAGTTTCAATTTACTATTATGATCCATGTATTATCCCCATAATACAATAGAAATTAATCCAAAATACAAGTTTTTCTATAATTTTAGTCGTCTCGTAATTACCGTTAAAAACATATTTTATAATCTTTTTACATAATAGCCATTTCTTATTATAAATTATAAATAATTAAGTTTGAAGAAAAAATAGATACCGATGGTTAATTAATAGGTCTATAGGAAGAGAATTCTCAGATAGTCCTATCTAAAAATAGCTAAAAAACGGTATTCAGTTCAATGAAACATGAGTTAAAATAAATAACTATGAGGTGCAAATACTGCAATTCAGAAAAGATAGTAAAGAAAGGATTTAATCCAAACAGAAAACAAAGATATTTATGTAAAAGCTGC